>Ga0247823_10002255_pt1 | contig 15987 bp, 14 predicted proteins | sample 13C_PalmiticAcid_2_FD_192426 | JGI IMG/M metagenome (GOLD analysis project Ga0247823, IMG submission 192426) | Soil microbial communities from agricultural site in Penn Yan, New York, United States - 13C_PalmiticAcid_Day30 | ecosystem: Environmental > Terrestrial > Soil > Agricultural land...
TGGACGAGGCGGTCACCCGCGATTTCTGCCGCGGCTTCCTCCCCGGCGAAGCACCGCCGGATGTGCTGGTCTGCGTGGTCGACGCCACCAACCTGCGCCTGCACCTGCGCTTCGCGCTGGAAGTGCGCGAACTCGACAAGCCGATGATCCTGGCGGTCAACATGATGGACGCCGCGCGCCGCCGCGGCATCCGCGTGGACCTGGAGGCGCTGTCGCGCGAACTGGGCGTGCCGGTGGTGGAGACGGTGGCGGTCAAGCACAACGGCGCGCGCGCGCTGGTCGAGCAGATCGAGCGCATGGCCGATGCGCCGCATCCGCCGAAGCACCGGCTGGGCGGCGACGCCGATCTGCACGCGGAAACGCGCCGGCTGCTGTCGTTGGCGGTGGACATGCCGCAGCGCACCGCGCGGGTGGACGACGCGCTGGATCGCTGGCTGCTGCATCCGGTGATCGGCTTTGTCGCGCTGATCGTGGTGATGTTCCTGATCTTCCAGGCGGTCTACGCCTGGGCCACGCCGTTGATGGATCTGATCGAGGCGGGGACCGGCGCGCTGGGCGAGTGGGTGGGCGCTGCGCTGCCGGAAGGCCCGCTCAACAGCCTGCTGGTGAAGGGCATCATCGCCGGCGTCGGCGGCGTGATCGTGTTCCTGCCGCAGATCCTGATCCTGTTCGCCTTCATCCTGGCGCTGGAGGAATCCGGCTACCTGCCGCGCGCGGCGTTCCTGCTGGATCGGATGATGGCCTCGGCCGGCCTGTCGGGCCGTTCCTTCATCCCGCTGCTGTCGAGCTTCGCCTGCGCCATTCCCGGCATCATGGCGACCCGTTCGATCCAGGATCCGCGTGATCGCCTGGCGACGATCCTGGTCGCGCCGCTGATGACCTGTTCGGCGCGCCTGCCGGTGTACGCGCTGCTGATTGGCGCGTTCGTGCCGGAAAAGAAGATCGGCATGTTCAACCAGCAGGGTCTGGTCCTGTTCGGCCTGTACGTGGCGGGCATCCTCAGCGCGCTGCTGGTGGCCTGGGTGATGAAGAAGTGGCGCCGCGACAAGAGCGAACATCCGCTGATGCTGGAACTGCCGTCCTATCGCATCCCCCATCCGCGCGATCTCGCCATCGGCCTGTGGGAGCGCGCCTGGATCTTCCTGCGCCGGGTCGGCGGCATCATCCTGGCGATGACCATCCTGTTGTGGGTGCTGCTGAACTTCCCGGCGCCTCCGGTCGGCGCGGTGGGTCCGGCGATCGACTACAGCTTCGCCGGCCGCATCGGCCATGCGATGGCGGTGTTCTTCGCTCCGCTGGGCTTCAACTGGCAGATCTGCATCGCGTTGATTCCGGGCATGGCCGCGCGAGAAGTGGCGGTGGCATCGCTGGCCACGGTCTACGCGTTGTCGGCCGCCGACGACGAAGCCGCCGCGCAGGCGCTGTCACCGCTGATCAGCGACGGCTGGTCGCTGGCGACCGCGCTGTCGCTGCTGGTCTGGTACATCTATGCGCCGATGTGCCTGTCCACGCTGGCGACCATCAAGCGGGAGACCAACTCGTGGAAGCAGATGGGCTATGCCACGTTCTACCTGTTCGCGATGGCCTACGTGGCCTCGCTGCTGACCTATCAGATCGCCAAGGCGCTGGGAGCGGGCTGACATGGATGGCTCGCTGACCCTGCAATACGCGATCATCGGCCTGCTGGTGCTGATCAGCGCCTGGGTGGTCTTGAAGAAGCAGTTTCCGGGCACGGTCCGCAAGGCGCGGGTGGCGCTGGCGCTGCCGTTGTTGCGCGAGGGACGTCCCGGCTGGCTGCGCGCGCTGGGACGCTGGATCGCGCCGACGCCCGCGGGTTCCGGCGGCGACGGCTGCGGAGGCTGCAACAGCTGCGGACCGTCGTCGAAGGTCTGACGGCCTTACACCACCCGCGCCAGCACCCAACCGACGAAAAAGCCGTACGACGCCAGCGTCGTCCAGCGGTTGCCGGCGGCGGCGGACAATGGAATCCGCTGGCTGCGCGCATACAGTCCGTCGAACAGCGCCAGGCCCAGCGGGACCATGGCGAAGCCGACGGCAACGGCTGACAGTGAATCCGAAAGCCAGGCCGGCAACAGCGGCTGCATCGCGATCCCGCCGAGCAGGAAGCGCAGTGCGTCGAAACTGCGTCGCCAGTGAATCAGGGCGGCGGGCACGACCAGCGGGTAGGCCAGCCAGCCCACGCCTGACACCGCCGCCAGAGTGAGGCCCGTTGCCGCCAGCCACACCGGTATCAGCGCGCGTCGGTTCTCGTTGCTGGCGGAACCGTGATCGCCAAGGCTGATCGCGTGCAGCCAGACCATCAGACGCCATCCGGCCTGAAGCGCCAGCGCACCTCCACCCACCACCAGCGCCGTCTGCAGGGCAGGGCGTGATTGTGCGAACACGACCGGGGCGAGCAGGTAACCAAGCAGCGCCAGCAGGACGGCGCGTGCCAGCATCGGCAACCAGCGCCAGAGGCCGAGATAGTCCTTGCGCGCAAGTTGCCGGAAGAATGCATCCTGGCCCGGATCGATGCCATCCGGAAGATCGCCGTAGTCCTCGCTCAGGCGTTGCGACAGGCGGGCAATGCGCGTGGACAACCCCGGCACGCAGGCGATGGCCAGCGCCTGCGGCCAGCGGAACGGGCGCTTGAGCTGGCGGATCGCCAGTGGGCGTGGTTCGTCGTAGCGGGAAGTCTGTTCCCGTTCGATCGCACATCGCACCGCCATCCGCTGTGCCAGCCAGTAGTCCTGCTGGCCGAAGAAGGTTTCCAGCGCGGACAGGCTTGCGGGCGGGATGGCGATGCCGTCGTAGCCCAGGCGCTGGAACAGCGCGTCGCCGACCGATTGCTTCAGGTCCAGCTGATAGAGGTCGTCGTGCGCCGCGAGCCAGGCCGAAAGCGCGACCGGAGGCGTGCCGCGGGCGCGGTCGACGGCTTCCGCGAAGAATCCATCGAAGTCGAAGCGCCGGGTGGCGGCATCCGCAACGGCGGAGGCCGCCGTCGCGGCCGCGGTGGCGGCGGGGGATGACAGGAGGGATGTACGCCCCGAGATCAGCGCATCCAGCTGTTCCGCATCCAGCAGGACGGTGTGGGCGGGATCCGTGTCAACGGGGAGGGCGGCTTCCTCGGTGCCATGTTTCCGGCCAGCCTCCCGCTCGCCGGCATCATCCACGCGAACGTCCTCGTTTCCAGCCTCCCCGGCGTCGTCTTCCCCGTCCTCCCAGGCCGCCGCCATCGCCCGATGGCGGCACTGCTGCAGAGCTTCCCGATACGCCTCGTGGAGGCGCTGGAAGCCTTCCGGGTCGTCATCCGGACGCGTGATCTTCAGGCGTCGCGCATAGGCGCGCTTGATCGTGCTCTCGTCCGCGTCACGGGGAATGCCCAGCAGATCGAACGGAGCCATCTCAGGCCTGCGACTCGATGTGCTGGAGCATGGCGGCGAAATGGGTCCGGTGTTCCCTGATCACATCGGGGTCCTGGCTGTCCAATGCGCCGCGGAAACGCACCAGCGCGTCCTGCAGATCGCCGCGGGCCCACAGCAGTTCCTCGTACAGGCGCTCGGCGCGGGCGATCAGGCTGAGATTCTCCTGCTGGTCGCGCGGATGGATCTTCAGCGCCGACAGCGCGGCCAGGCGTTCGCGGATTTCGGTGGGCGAGAGAATGCCCGGGTTCTGTTCCAGCACCACCTCGTGGGTCTCGCCGGTGGCGACCACGGTGGCCTCGACCTGGAGCAGGCCGTTGACGTCATAGGTGAAGCGGATGTCGACCGGATTCTCGTGGGCGGCCTTGGCCGGCACGGCCACGCTGATCTTGCCCAGGCGCACGTTGTGTTCCACCCGCGGGCTTTCGCCCTGGAAGATCTCGAACTCCACCTGCCGCTGCCAGTCCTGCAGGGGCTGGTAGCGTTCGACCCGGCTGACCGGCACCGTGCTGTTGCGGTGGAGGATCGGCGAGAAGATGCCGCTGGTGACCTGGCCGTTCGCGCCCTGCTGGCTGGTGCCCACGCCGAGGGTGTGCGGACAGACGTCGGTGAGGATCACTTCCTCCAGCTTCTCGTCGCGTGCCTTCATGCCCGCGGCGATGGCCGCGCCAACGGCGATGGCCTCGTCGGGATTGATGTGGCGCAGCGGCAGGCGGCCGAACATGCGCGACACCAGTCGCGCGGTCAGCGGCATGCGCGAGGCGCCGCCGACCAGCACGATGTCGTCCAGTTGCGCGGGCGTGAGCCGGGCATCGCGCATCGCGCGCTCCAGCGGCGCGCGCAGCCGCTGGACGAGCGGTTCGCAGATCCGGGCGAAGCGCGCTTCGTCCAGCCGCCAGTCGCGGGTCTGTCCGGCCAGCGTCAGTTCGATGCCGTGCTCCGTGGCGGAGGCGTGGGAGAGGTCGCGCTTGAGTGTTTCGAGCCGGCGCAGCAGTTGCGCGGATTCGGCCGGTTGCAAGGTGCCGGCGGCGATGCCGAGATCGTGCAGGCAGGCGTCGCGCAGGGCATGCAGGAAATCCTCGCCACCGAGGAAATTGTCTCCGGCGCTGGCATGCACTTCCATCACGCCTTCGAACATCTCCAGGATCGAGACGTCGAAGGTGCCGCCGCCCAGATCGAAAACCAGAAAACGTCCGCCGCCCTCGCGCTGCTGCAGACCGTAGGCCAGCGCAGCGGCGGTGGGTTCGTTGATCAGCCGTTCGACCTTGATGCCGGCCAGTTCGCCGGCAATGCGGGTGGCCTTGCGCTGGGCGTCACCGAAGTAGGCCGGCACGCTGATCACCGCTTCGGTGACCTTGCGGCCCAGATGGGCTTCCGCGTCGGCGATCAGGGAACGCAGCACCAGTGCGGACAGTTCCTCCGGCCGGAAGGAATGCTTGCCCAGCCGGGTAGTCCGATCCGTGCCCATCCAGCGCTTGAAATGGGCAACGCTGCGCTGTGGATGGGTGATCAGGCGGTCGCGGGCAGGCTGTCCGACCAGTACGACGTCCTGGTCATCCACGCTGACCACCGAGGGGGTCAGGCAGCTCTCAAGCGCATTCGGGATCAGCTGTGGGCCCTGCTCGCCGTATATCCCCACCAGCGAATGCGTGGTCCCCAGATCAATGCCGACAATCATTCAATCCCCTGGATCCTTCCCTGCATCGGCGATCAGTGTAAGGGCAGGGACGGCGGGGACGCCAAGCGATCGTTCAGCGGCGCGGGCCGCGGCCGCCGGACCGCGGGAACATCTCCACGCTTAGGGTGAAGGTGCGCTGCTCGCCGGGCTGCATGGCGCCCACGCCGACCACCTGGCGGGTGACTTCCTCGCCGCGGTCATTGCGGATGCTCATGACCACCGAGTACTCCCAGGGACCGCCGTCGGCGGGATGGCGGACGCTGCCCTCCACCTTCAGCGGCACCACCGTCTGCGCCGTGCGCGCTGCCGCCAGCGACGCTTCGTCGAAGCGGAGGTGGTGGCGGCACGCCGGGCAGATCGCGGCGCTTTCCAGGATGGTGGCCTTGCAGTGCGGGCAGGTGCGGGTCGCTCCGGCCATCCCCGGGCGCGGGCTGCTCATGCGTCAGCCGGCGTCTGTACCGTTGGCCGCCTTGGAGGAGCGGGAGGCGGTCTTGTCCTCTTCCCAGCCGAAGTCGGCCTGGCCACGCATGCGCGAACCGGCGGCCACGGTCAGCGAGCCGGCCTTGACGTCACCGACCAGCACCCCGGACGCCAGCAGTTCCACCCGCGAGGCCGATTCGATGTTGCCTTCCAGCTCGCCGGCGATGATGACCTTCTTGGCGCGGACGCCGCCATTCAACTTGGCGCCGTTCTCGATGGTCAGGTCGCCCTGCACGTTGACGTCGCCCTTGAACTTGCCGGCGATGCGGATATGCCCGGCGCCTTCGATCTTGCCTTCGATGGTCAGGTCGGCGGCGATCAGCGATTCCTTGGCTTCGCGCTCCGGCGCCGGTGCGGCGCGCATGCCCGGCGGATTGCTGACGGTCGGGGAAAAATCCGCGACCGCCGTGGCTTCGCGCGCAGGCGCGGGCGAAGGTTCCGGCGGCGGCGGAACGGCATCCTTCTTGGCGGGGCCTTGATCTTTCCAGATGGACATAAAGCGGCAACTCCGGGCGATGTGAACGCCCGACTATCGCGCCTCGCCGGCGTCAAGGTTGTGACCGTCTTTGCCCATTGGTCGGCGCATCCGCATGGATTCATGTACCGGTCGGTGATGTGCAGGCCTTCCTCACACAGCTGAAGAGGCGGTGTCAGCGGCCGCCGGCGACGTCGATGATCGTGCCGCTGCAATAGCTGGCTTGTTCGGACAGCAGCCACAGGATGGCCTGCGCCACTTCCCCGGGTTGTCCGCCGCGCTTCATCGGCACGAATGCCTTGACCCGGTCCACGCGGTCCGGTTCGCCGCCGCTGGCGTGCATGTCGGTATGGATGAAGCCGGGGCGCACCCCATTGACCCGGATGCCATCGGCGGCGACCTCCTGGGCCAGGCCGACGGTGAGCGTGTCCACCGCGCCCTTCGACGCGGCGTAGTCGACATACTCGCCGGGCGACCCGGTGCGTGCCGCCACCGATGAGACGTTGACGATCGCTCCGCCCTGGCCGCCATGATGGACCGACATGCGCCGGATCGCCTCGCGGCAGCAGAGCAGGGGGCCGATGACGTTCGTCGCCAGGATGCGCCGCACCCGCGCGGCATCCATGGCTTCGACCCGCATCTGGGTTTCCAGCACGCCGGCGTTGTTGACCAGCGCGGACAGCCGGCCGAGGGTCCCGTCCACTTCCGCGAACAGGCGCACGACCTCCGCCTCCTCGCCGATGTCGGCGGCAAACGCGGCGGCCTGCCCGCCATCGGCGCGGATGCGCTCGACCACCGCCTGCGCGGCGGTGGCGTCGCGACGGTAATTGATTGCCACCGCGTAGCCGCGTGCGGCGGCCAGGCGGGCGGTGGCCGCGCCGATACCGCGCCCACCGCCGGTGATCAGCAGGACGGGAAAGGTCACGGACTACATCCGGAACACGCCGAAGCGGGCCGGCTCGATCGGCGCATTGAGCGAAGCCGACAGGCCCAGGCCGAGCACGCGGCGGGTATCGGCCGGATCGATGATGCCGTCGTCCCACAGGCGCGCGGTCGCGTACCAGGGGCTGCCCTGGGTTTCGTACTGCTCCCGGATCGGTGCCTTGAACGCTTCTTCTTCCTCGGCGGCCCACTGGCCGCCGCCGGCCTCGATGCCGTCACGCCGCACCGTGGCCAGCACGCTGGCCGCCTGCTCGCCACCCATTACGCTGATGCGCGCGTTCGGCCACATCCACAGGAAGCGCGCGCCATAGGCGCGCCCGCACATCGCATAGTTGCCGGCGCCGAAGCTGCCACCGATGACGACGGTGAACTTGGGGACCGAGGAGCAGGCGACCGCGGTGACCATCTTGGCGCCGTCCTTGGCGATGCCGGCGTTCTCGTACTTGCGGCCGACCATGAAGCCGGTGATGTTCTGCAGGAACACCAGCGGAATCCCGCGCTGGTTGCACAGTTCGATGAAGTGCGCGCCTTTGAGCGCGCTCTCGGAAAACAGGATGCCGTTGTTGGCGATGATGCCGACCGGGTAGCCATGCAGGTGGGCGAAGCCGGTCACCAGGGTCTTGCCGTAGCGCGCCTTGAACTCGTCCAGTTCACTGCCGTCGGTGATGCGCGCGATGATTTCGCGGATGTCGAACGGACGGCGGGTGTCCTTCGGCACGATGCCGTACAACTCATCGGCCGGATACAGCGGTGCGCGCGATTCGCGTACCGCGACGGCTACCTGTTTGCGGCGGTTGAGATTGCCGACCAGGCGGCGCGCGATCTGCAGGGCGTCGCGATCGTCCTCGGCGAAGTGATCGGCCACGCCGGACACGCTGGTATGCACGTCCGCGCCACCCAGCGCCTCGGCATCGACCACTTCACCGGTCGCCGCCTTCACCAGCGGTGGCCCACCGAGGAAGATGGTGCCCTGTTCCTTGACGATGATTGATTCATCGCTCATCGCCGGGACGTACGCGCCGCCGGCGGTGCAACTGCCCATCACCACCGCGATCTGCGGAATGTTGTCCGCGCTCAGCCGCGCCTGGTTGTAGAAGATGCGGCCGAAGTGCTCGCGATCCGGGAACACCTCGTCCTGCAGGGGCAGGAAGGCGCCACCCGAATCGACCAGATAGATGCAGGGCAGACGGTTTTCGCGGGCGACTTCCTGCGCGCGCAGATGTTTCTTCACCGTCATCGGGAAGTAGGTGCCGCCCTTGACCGTGGCGTCATTGGCGACCACCACCACTTCCTGTCCCATCACCCGGCCGATACCGCAGACCATGCCGGCCGCGGGTGCGGCGCCGTCATACATGTCCTCGGCGGCCAGCGGCGCGATTTCCAGGAACGGTGAGCCGGGATCGAGCAGCGCGGTGATGCGATCACGCGCCAGCAGCTTGCCGCGCTCGGTGTGGCGGTGGCGCGCCTTGTCGCCGCCACCGTCCGCGGCCCGCGCCAGACGCCGATCGAGTTCGGCGACCAGCGCCCGGTGGTAGTCGGCGTTGTCGAGGAATTCCTGCGAACGCGGATCGAGTTGCGTAGTGATGGCGGACATGCGGCGACCGGAACGGGAAAGGCGGCATGTAAACACAAAGCCGCAGGCCAGCCAAACTTTCCGTGCCGCAAAAAACAAGGCCCGCTTGCGCGGGCCTTGTCGTGTTCGGCGTTGGCCGGACGATTACTTCTTGGCTTCTTCAGCCTTGGCGTCAGCCTTGTCGGCCACTTCGGCAGCCTTGTCGGCGGTCGCCTGGGCAGCGTCGGCCACGGCGCCAGCGGCGGTGGCAGCGGCGTCGGTGGTGGCAGCGGCAGCGGCGTCGCCAGCCTGGGCAGCGGCGTCGGCGGTGGCGGCGGCAGCGTCGGTGGCAGCAGCAGCAGCGGCGTCGCCAGCGGCGGCGGCGGCGTCACCAGCGGCGGTCGCGGCGTCGCCAGCGGCGGTGGCAGCCTGGTCGGCGGCGGCAGCGGCGTCGGTCGCGGCGGCGTCGGTGGTTTCGCTCTTGTTGCAGGCGCTCAGGGCCAGGACGGCGGCGGCCAGCAGGATGTAGAACTTGGTCTTCATTTTGGATCCCCAGTGAGGTTTTGGTTGAGAGCAAAACGGGTGAGCGTCCTTGCCCGCTGGGAGCAGCGGCGCCAGTGCCCGGGCCCGGGTACAGAAAAAGCCGCCAATCAACCGGCGGCTTTTTCAATTTTAACGCTATGAAGCTAAGAAGTGATTACTTCTTTTCTTCGGCCGGAGCAGCAGCGTCCTTGGCAGCGTCAGCGGCCTGACCGGCAGCGTCGGCAGCCTGGCCAGCGGCGTCGGCAGCAGCGTCGGCGGCGGCAGCGGTGCCGGCGGCGGCGGTGTCGGTCGCGGCGGTGGCAGCAGCGTCAGCGGCGGTGGCAGCGGCGTCGGCCGACTGCTGGGCGGCGTCGGCGGTCGCGGTGCCAGCCTGGGCGGCAGCGTCGGCAGCAGCCTGGGCTTCGGTCGCAGCAGCGTTGGCGTCGGCAGCGGCGTCAGCAGCCTGTTCCTGGTTCGAGCACGCAGCCAGGGCGAAACCCAGAGCCAGCGCGATCAGAGCCTTGTTCATGGTCATGTTGCATTTCCTCGTCGTTAGTTAGGCAACGCGCTATTGCGCGCCTGCAACATGATGACAAGCCAGTTACGCCTGTCAAGCGGTCCGCTGGTTATTTTTGTCAAACCTTCGTTAAAGCAACCACCGAACCGCCAAAATGGCAAGCGGTCGGGTATCCGGAAGGGATGCCGCGACCGCCCGGGCCGAGCCAAAGGCTCAGACGATCTCCACCGCGATGGCGGTCGCCTCGCCACCGCCGATGCACAGCGAAGCCACGCCGCGCTTGCCGCCGCGCTGGCGCAGGGCATGGATCAGGGTGACCACCAGGCGGGCACCCGAGGCACCGATCGGGTGACCAAGCGCGCAGGCGCCACCATTGACGTTGAGCTTGGCGTGCGGGATGCCGAGGTCCTTGATCGGGGCCATCGCGACCACGGCGAAGGCTTCGTTGACCTCGAACAGATCCACCTGGTCCACCGTCCAGCCGATCTGCTTCAGCAGCTTGTCCATCGCGCTCACCGGAGAGGTGGTGAACCATTCCGGCTCCTGCGAGAAGGTCGCATGGCCGACGATCTTCGCCAGCGGCTGCAGCCCGCGCTTGGCGGCTTCCTCGGCCGTCAGCAGGATGGTCGCCGCGGCGCCATCGGAGATGCTGGACGAACTGGCGGCGGTGACGGTGCCGTCCTTCTTGAAGGCCGGCTTGAGGGTGGGGATCTTGGCCAGGTCGGACTTGCCCGGCTGTTCGTCGGTGCCCACCTCGACCTCGCCCTTGCGGGTGGCGACCTTGACCGGAACGATTTCGGCGTCGAAGGCGCCCGACTGCTGGGCCGCCTGGGCGCGCTTGACCGATTCGGTCGAGTAGGCGTCCTGCTCCTCGCGGGTGAAGCCGTACTTGGCGGCGGTGGCCTCGGCGAACACGCCCATGGCCTGGCCGTCATACGGATTGGTCAGGCCGTCCCACGCCATGTGGTCGACCGCCTGGAAGTTGCCGAAGCGGTTGCCGGTGCGCGAGTTCGGAATCAGGTGCGGCGCGTTGGTCATCGATTCCATGCCGCCGGCGACGACGATGCTGGCCGAACCGGCCTTGATCAGATCGTGGCCCAGCATGATCGCCTTCATGCCCGAGCCGCAGACCTTGTTGATGGTGGTGCAGCCGACCGCGGTCGGCAGGCCGGCGGCCAGCGACGCCTGGCGGGCGGGGGCCTGGCCCAGGTTGGCGGGCAGGACGCAGCCCATGATGACTTCGGACACGTCGGCGGCGGGGACGCCAGCCTGCTCGAGCGCCGCGCGGATGGTGGCCGCGCCCAGGGTCGGGGTCGGCACGCCGGTGAACTGGCCCATGAAGGAGCCGATGGCGGTGCGCTTGGCGGCGGCGATGACGATATCGGACATGAAGCGAAACCTCGTGTAGGGGTGGCCCGATTATCCCGCTCGCGGTGCGGTGCAGCAATCGGCCCTTTGGACAGGGGGAAGCCGCCCGGGGCACCGGGCGGCGGTGGAGTGCCTGTTCAGGCGCGGCCGTCGAACAGCTCGCGGCCGATCAGCATGCGGCGGATTTCGTTGGTGCCGGCGCCGATGGCGTACAGCTTGGCGTCGCGGAGCAGGCGGCCGGTGTCGAACTCGTTGATGTAGCCGTTGCCGCCGAGGGCCTGGATCGCTTCCAGGGTGACCTGCACCGCGGCTTCGGAGGCATGCAGCAGGCAACCGGCCGCGGCGGCGCGCGAGCCCTGGCCGGCGTCGTAGTCGCGGGCGACCTGGTAGGCGAACGCGCGGCTGGACTGCAGCGCGGTGTACATGTCGGCCAGCTTGCCCTGCATCAGGCCGAAGGTGCCGATCGGCGAATCGAACTGGCGGCGTTCGCGCACGTAGGGCAGGGTGATGTCCAGCGCCGCCTGCATCAGCCCGATCGGGCCGCCGGTCAGCACCAGGCGCTCGGTGTTCAGGCCGCTCATCAGCACCCGTACGCCCTGGTGGACTTCGCCCAGCACGTTCCCGGCGGGAATCTCGCAGTTCTCGAACACCAGTTCGCAGGTGTTGCTGCCGCGCATGCCCAGCTTGTCCAGCTTCTGCGCCGTGGAGAAACCCTTCATGCCGCGTTCGACGATGAAGGCGGTCATGCATTTGCTGCCCGCTTCCTTGCCGGCGGTGCGCATGTAGACCAGCAGCACGTCGGCTTCCGGCCCGTTGGTGATCCACATCTTGTTGCCGTTGGCGACCCACACGCCGTCGCGCAGTTCGGCGCGGCAGCCCATCGAACCGACCACGTCCGAACCCGCGCCCGGTTCGCTCATCGCCAGCGCGCCCTTCCATTCGCCGGTGCACAGCTTCGGCAGGTACTTGCCGCGCTGGGCGTCATTGCCGTTGAGGAACAGGTTGGACACGCACAGGTTCGAGTGCGCGCCATAGCTCAGGCCGACCGATCCGGACGCGCGCGAGATTTCCTCCATCGCCACCAGGTGGGCCAGGTAGCTCATGCCGCTGCCGCCGAAGGACTCGTCCACGGTCATGCCCAGCAGGCCCATTTCGCCCAGCTTGGGCCACAGGTCCTGCGGGAACACGTTGTCGTGATCGATCTGCGCGGCGCGCGGGGCTATCTCGGCATCCGCGAACCGGCGCACGGCGTCGCGCAGCGCGTCGATGTCCTCGCCAAGTGGAAAAGCAGCGATTGAAACGGGTCGCATTCGGTCCTCCCTCCTATTGCGGCCTGTGGGTACTGGCGATCAACGCTCTCCGCGCAGATGCCCCATGAAGCGTGGCGCGGTCCGGCCCAGCGGCAGCTTGAGCTTGCCGATGGCGGCGATGCGCGCCTCCGCGATGCGGTCGGCGGCGTACTGCGGCGCCAGGTTCTCGCGTTCGGCCAGATCGAAGATCTTGCCGACGGTGTGGTAGATGGTGCGCATCATGCGCATGGCGCGTTCGCGGTTGTAGCCGTCGATTTCCAGCGACACGTTGATGACGCCGCCGGCGTTCACCGCGTAGTCCGGCGCATACAGGATGCCGCGCTTGGCGGCATCCACGCCGGTGACATGCGACATCTGGTTGTTGGCGGTGCCGCAGATGACCTTGGCCTTCAGGCGCGGCAGGGTCTCGGCGTTGATCGCATATTCCAGCGCGCACGGAGAGAACACGTCCACCGGCAGGTCGTAGATTTCGTCCGGCTTGACCGCCTCGGCGCCGTATTCCTCCACCGCGTACTCCGCCAGCTTGGGATTGAGATCGGTGACGAACAGTTTGGCGCCGCGTTCCTTCAGCAGTTTGACGAACTCCATGCCGATGTGGCCCAGGCCCTGCACGGCGAAGCTGTACTTGCCGATTTCCTCGTTGCCGAACTTGCGGTTGAGGGTGGCCATCAGGCCCTGCAGCGCGCCGTACGCGGTGAACGGGGCGGGGTCGCCCGAACCGCCGTGGACCTGGTGCACGCCGACCACGTATTCGGTCTCGCGGTAGACGTTCTCCATGTCGTTGACGTCGGTGCCCACGTCCTCGGCGGTGATGTAGCGACCACCCAGCGAGTCGACATAACGGCCGAACGAGCGGAACAGCACCTCGGTCTTGTCGACGGTGCTGTCGCCGATGATCACCGCCTTGCCGCCGCCGACATTGAGGCCGGCCAGGGCGTTCTTGTAGGTCATGGTGCGGCTGAGCCGGAGCGCGTCGGTCAGCGCGGCCTGGCTGTCGGCGTAGGGGCGCATGCGCACTCCCCCCAGGGCGGGACCCAGGACCGTGCTGTGAACCGCGATGATGGCCTTCAGGCCGGCATCGGGGTTGTGGCAGAAGACGACCTGCTCATGGCCGGACGTGTCGAGGGTTTCGAAGATCATCTAAGGCTCCGGTGCGGCGTGGGGCCGCGGGCTACGCCGGGTGGCTTTGGCTAACCGCTTGTTCACAAAACAAAAAAGCGACGTTTCCGGCTCGCCGTGGTCGTCGCAGGCGGGCATTCTAATCCATACGGCCTGCCGGAGGCGGTTTGTGGACGGGATCCCGCTTTTGAGCCCCTCCTGGGCCGGCTGACATAAGCGAACGACCGTGCTATTTTGCCGTCCATGAACCTCTGCGCCGCCACCACCAAGGGCACCGCCACCCGCGAGATGATCGTCGAGCGGGCCTATGCCATCGCCTGCCGGCAAGGGCTGGAAGGCTTGTCGATAGGCGAGTTGGCGCAGGCCGCGGGCATGTCGAAGAGCGGCGTGTTCGCGCACTTCGGGTCCCGCGAGGATCTGCAACTGACAGTGCTGGACTGGACCGCGCGTCGTTTCGGCGAAGCGGTGATGGTGCCGGCGCTACGGCAGCCGCGCGGATTGGCGCGATTGCGCGCGATCATGGAAGGCTGGTTCGCGTGGGTGCGGGCCAACCCCGACGGCTGCGTGATCCTGGGCGCGGCCAACGAGTACGACGCACGGCCCGGGATAATGCGCGAGCGCGTCCTTGCCTGGCTGATCGAGTGGCGCGCCGTCGTCGACAAGGCCACGCAGATGTGCATCGACAGCGGCGAGTTCGCCGCCGACACCGATCCCGTGCTGGTGGCTTTCCAGCTGTTCGCCATCACCGAAGGGCTGCACAACGCCCGCATGTACGATCCCGCACAGGCCGAAACCCTGGCCCGGCGGGCGCTCGATCACCTGTTCGCCTCCTACGCCGCCTGATTCGGAGAGTCCCCCATGGCCGCCGTCGTTTCGCCACAAAAAAGCACGACCGTTCGTAAAAATGTCCGCCTGCTGCCTTTGCGTTCCGCCTTCGCCCTGGGCAGCTGGTTGATGCCGGAAGCCACGCTGCAGCGCGCCTTCCGCCTGTTCGGCACGCCGATGCCCGGTGGACGGGAGCGGGCACGCCGCAGCGACACCTGGGGCGCCAGCGTCCACACCTTCGTCCATGGCCGCGAACGGCTCGCCTGGTACGCCTGGGGCGACCCAGAGCGCCAGCCGGTCGCGTTGCTCGCGCACGGCTGGTCGGGCTACGCGCTGCAACTGATGCCGTGGGTCGAACCGTTGCGCCGCGCGGGCTACGCGGTGGTCGCGCTGGATCAGATCGCGCACGGCCGCAGCAGCGGTTACCGGGCGACCCTGCCGATGTTCGCCGACGTCCTGCACCGTTTCGCCGAACGTTTCGGCACGGTGCAGGCACTGGTGGCGCATTCGCTCGGTGGCGCGGCCGCCATGATCGCGCTCGCGCGGGGTTTGAAGGCCGAGCGCGCGATCCTGATCGCGCCGGCGGCCGACCCGATTGCCGCGGCGCAGCGGTTCGGCGGCTTCGTCGGCCTGGCGGCGCATCTTTCGGCGCGCCTGTTCGACGAATTCGAGTCGCTGACCGGCATGGCCGTGGAGGGATTCCAGGCCCATCTCAATGCGCCGCGCATCGCCAGTCCCGCGCTGATCGTCCACGATCTGGAGGATCGCGAAGTGCCCTGGTCGGAAGGTGAACGCTATGCGCGCTACTGGCCGGAAGCGCGCCTGCTGAGCACCAGCGGGCTCGGACACAACCGCATTCTCACCGAGCCCGCCGTCATCACGGCGGCCTTGTCCTTCCTCGAGGGACGCGCCGTGGGGCAGCGCGTCGTGTCGACGCCGAACCTGCCGTACGGATTCGCCTGAACAGGCGTACGTCACCGGCGCCGCCGCCGTCCCGGACGGCGGCGTAGGGTGTTTCGACCAAAGGCGTCATGGGGCGGAACTCCGCCGCGCGCTACAATTCCGCCTCTAATGCAGGCAATACGCGAGTGAGGGCGCGAATGAGCACACCGGCTTCCCAGCTTCCAGCAGCACGCGCGGATGTTTCCCCGCTGCGTTTCGTCACCGCGGCCAGTCTGTTCGATGGCCATGATGCAGCGATCAACATCATGCGCCGCCTGATCCAGGGGCAGGGCGCCGAAGTGATCCACCTGGGCCACAACCGCAGCGTCGAGGACGTCGTGCGCGCCGCGCTGCAGGAAGATGCCGACGGCATCGCCCTGTCCAGCTACCAGGGCGGGCATGTCGAGTACTTCAAGTACATGGTCGACATGCTCAGGGAGCGCGGCGCCAGCCACATCCGCGTGTTCGGCGGTGGCGGCGGCACCATCACCCCCGAGGAGATCGCCGAGCTGCAGGCCTACGGTGTCGAGCGCATCTACCACCCCAACGACGGCATGAAGATGGGGCTGGTGGAGATGATCGAGGACGTGGTCGGCCGCGCAGGCGCGGCCCGGGATTCGGGAATGGGGATTCGGGATTCGCAGGATTCCCACGCCGCCATCGGTGACGAAGCGGCCATCGGGCACATGCTCAGCCGCATCGAGGATGGTGATTTCGGCGAAACCGAACTCGCCGCCCTGCGCCGACAGTGGACCAACCCGCGCTCCACCGAATCCCGAATCACCAATCTCGAATCCCGTCCGGGAACGCCGGTCATCGGCATCACCGGCACCGG
>Ga0247823_10002257_pt1 | contig 15986 bp, 15 predicted proteins | sample 13C_PalmiticAcid_2_FD_192426 | JGI IMG/M metagenome (GOLD analysis project Ga0247823, IMG submission 192426) | Soil microbial communities from agricultural site in Penn Yan, New York, United States - 13C_PalmiticAcid_Day30 | ecosystem: Environmental > Terrestrial > Soil > Agricultural land...
CGATACTACGCACCAGCGACGGACTGGCGGTGCATGTGATCCCGGCGGCGGTGTCGGGCGAGAGCGCCTCACCGACCCCGCGCCTGCCCGGCCGCTGGGGCAGCCCGAGCACCTATGCCGCGGTGGCCGCACTCGTGGCCGGCGCCACGTTGCTCGGCAAGCTCGCCGAGCCGCTGATCGGCCGCGGCGGCGTCGATCTCATCTACCTGCTGCCGGTGATCCTCGCCTCCGGCCGCTACGGCCTCCGTCCCGGCCTGCTCACCGGCATCGCATCGGCGCTGGCGTATAATTTCTTCTTCCTGCCGCCGGTCCACAGCTTCACGATCACCGACCCGCAAAGCCTGCTGACGATGTTCGTGCTGATCGGCATCGCGGCGTTCACCGCCAACCTCGCCGGGCGGCTGAAGGCGCGCGCCACGCTGGGCGCCCGCAGCGCGCAGGAGAATGCCGCGGTCGCCGCGTTCGGCCAGACGCTGGCGCGCGTGTCGGACTGGCAGACGACCAGCCAGCTCGTCTGCGAGGAGATGGCGCGGCTGCTGGAAGTCAACGTCATCCTGCTCCACGAACGCGGAAGCGAGCTGGTGCGTGCCGGCGCCTCTCCCGACACCGGCCCGCTGGGCCCGGTCAATCAGGCCGCGGCGGAATGGACCATGAAGCGCGGTGACCCAGCCGGCGCGGGAACCTCGACGCTCAACGCCGCCGACTGGCAGTTTCATCCGCTGAAGACCGCGCTGGGTGTGCTCGCCGTGGTCGGCCTCTCGCGGGACGACGGACGCGAGCCGGTGACGGCCGACCGCGCGGTGTTGCTCTCGACGCTGCTCGGCCAAGCCGCGCTCGCGCACGAACGCCTCAAGCTCGAAAGCGAAGTGCGTCAGGTGTCGGTGCTTAAGGAACGCGACCGGCTGCGTGCCGCGCTGCTCTCGTCGATCGGGCATGATCTGCGGACGCCGCTGACCTCGGTTGCCACCGCGATCGAGGGACTGGGGGTCGAGCAGCCCGACTCCCCCGCGCTGCCGGTCGCGCGGATGGAGGTCGCGCGCCTGCGCCGTTTCCTCGACAATCTGCTCGATATGGTCCGCATCGATTCCGGAGCGCTCAAGCTCGCGCCCGAACCGATCGACCTGACCGACGCGGTGGGCAGCGCCGTGCACGACCTCAAGGATCTGTTTCGCGGCCGCCATATCGACCTCAAGGTTCCGGCCAACCTGCCCTTCGTCACCGCCGATCCGACCCTGCTTCACCATATCCTCATCAACCTGCTCGCCAATGCCGCCCAGCATGGCGGAGAGAGCGGCCGGATCACAATCGAAGGATCACGCACCCCCGACGCGGTGCTGCTCGCGATCCGCGACGAGGGACAAGGGCTGGAACCGGGAATGGAAGCCCGGATCTTCGAGACCTTTGCTCAGGGCCGCGGAAGCGACCGGCAGGGCGGCAGCGGCCTTGGCCTCGCGATCGTCAAGGGCTTCGCCGACGCGATGGAAATCGGCGTGCGCGCGAACAATGGCGCCGACGGCGGCGCGGTGTTCACCCTCACCTTCCCCAACCACCTCGTCCACATCGGCGAGGCGAGCGCCAGCGTCTAGGGGTGAACGTGGCCCGCCGCGATGGCGGCGATGGCCCCGCCGGCGATACCGAGACCATAGGGGATCGGCCCGCGGCGCTTGAGCGAGACCATGCCCGACCGCAGCAACGCCGGCTCGGGAATGACGCGGCGAAAGAAGATGAAGAGCAACGCGATCGCCGCGCCGAGAAGCGCGACCGAGCCGATCAGCCATGCGGCACCGGTGATGTCGAACCACAGCGCGATCGCCGCCAGTAACTTGACGTCGCCCCCGCCCAGCCAGCGCGCGCCAAAAGCGAGGATGCCCAGCGCCAGCACGGCAAGGAACACCGTCGCGTTCTGCCACAGCGTCGAATCCACCCCCCTGACAAGTGCGTAAACCGGGAAGAGCAGGAAGATCGCTACCGGAAACACGTTCGAGATGCGGAGCTGGTACACGTCCTGCACAGCCGCGGCGGCCAGCAACAGCATCACCGCCACCAGCACCACCGTAGTGATCATTGAGTCCCCTTCTTTACATCGGCCAGATCAGCCAGCAGCGCGCTTGGCTCGTTCACATAATAAGGACTGACATCGACGGCCTGCGCCAGCATCGCGCGCGCAAGCTCAGTCCGACCGGCACGCAGCGCACCCTTGGCGGCAAGGGTCAGGCGAGATGCCCAGGCGCGGTCGTCGTCGACGCCCTGCCGCCGCCGCGGCGGATTCCCGCGCGCACCTTCAGCCAGATCGATATTGTTGATGATGCGCCGGTCACCCGGAGTGGCACGCAGCGCCGCGCGCAAGTCGTCGAGCGCGTCGTCATAGCGGCCCTGCTCGATCCGCGCATAGGCACGGTTGTTGAGCGTGACCCCATTGTCCGGCCGCAACTTCAGCGACAACGCGAAAGCCTGCTCACTCTCGTCCCAGCGCTTCGCGCGCGCGAATACCACGCCCAGCATCTGCCCGCTTTGCCAGCTCGCGCAACGCGGTGCCGTCCCGCTCAGCGCATCGAGCGCCCGCGCATCGCCCAGCCGCGCCGCGGCGATACCGAAATCGCGGACATACTCGCACCGCTCGGGCTTCGCCGTGCGGAGCGCGTCGAAGATGCGTAACGCTTCCGGCGATGCGCCGGTGGCGAGCGCGAACTGCCCGCGCACGTCGGCGACAGCCTCCGCCTCATCCGGGCTCCCCGGCACCGGGAGACGAGCCAGCATGATCTCCGCCTGAATCAGCCGGCCGGCGCGGATGGCGGCGGCGATGACGGGAAGATCCCCGGCCGATGACGCATGGACCGGCGTGCACAGGGCGAGCGCGATACCCGCCGTCGTGCAGGCCGCTCTCCGCCTCATGTCCGGCGCGCCCGCATCAGCGGCGCCAGCGCATCCGCACCGATCAAGATCTGGACCCGATCAACGCGTGTGCTTTCCTCGATCCGCGCGGCGAACGGCAAGCCGCGCAATAGCCGCTCACCCAGTTCGCGCCTTTGCGCGGGCACGAGAATACGGCTGCGCTTCAGCGTGAAGGCAGCATCGCCGATTTCCACTCCGGTGAAACCGCGCTTTGCCAGTAATGCCGCGGTCTGCCGCGCGACGCCGCGCCGACCGACCGCGTTGACGACGCGTGGGGGACGATTGCCGCTCGCCGCGATCTGCGCCGGGGCAGCCGCACGAGGCTCAGCGACGGATGCCTGTTGCGGCATCGTCACCACCAAGGTCGCCCGCTCGGATTGCTTGATCAGCCGGATATTGGGTTCCGTCGGCGGCGGCACCGCTGCCACGACGACGCTCGAGGGCTGCGCGGCAGGCGCCTGAGCTGCTTCGACCGGGGCGTCGGGCAGCGCGACCCGCATATCCGCCATCAACTGATCGGCATCGGCATGCCGTTTCTGGGCGCGGAGAAACGCCGCGAAATTCTGATAGATGCGCGGATTGCGCGGGGCGAGCGCCAGGGCTTCCTGATAGTAACGATCGGCCAGATCGTTCCGCCCGAGCAACTCGTAGCTGATCGCCAGCCCCTCCAGCGCCTGACTGTTCGCGGGGTCCAGCCGCAGCACACGGCGATAGGCCGCAACCGCCAGCCCATATTGTCCGCGCGCGACCAGCGCATTGCCGGCCGCGACGCTGGTCTGCCCGACGGCCACACCACCCACCGGCCGGATACCCGACAGGCGGGGCGAACTGGCACAGCCGTTGAGCAGCCCGAACAGGGCCAGCGCGGCGTACAGCGGACGAACAGCCGGCATCGTCATCCTCCCCCGGACATCGCGGGCATCAGGTCGCGCACGACACGGATCGCGGCGGGTAGCATCAGCACACCGATCATCACCGGCAGCATACATGCCACCAGCGGGATCGACAGCAGCACCGGCAGCCGGTGCGCCTTCTCTTCAGCGGCCAGCCGCCGCCGCTCGCGCATTTCGGCGGCATAGACGCGCAGCGTCTTGCCGATACTCGACCCCAGCCGGTCGGACTGGATCACCAGCGTCACGAAGGACCGGATCTGATCAACCCGCGCGCGCTCACCCATCCGGTGCAGCGCGTCCTCGCGGCTGCGCCCGGCGCGCAGTTCCAGCACCACCCCGGCGAGCAGCTTCGCGACCAGCGGGTGCGAGTGCATCATCTCCCGACCGACGCGGTCGAACGCTGCCTCCAGCCCCAGTCCCGCCTCGACGCAAACGAGCATCAGGTCCAACGCGTCGGGGAAGTCGCGGACCAACCGCTCGCGCCGCCGATCCGCCCGTGCGCGGACGAACAAGGTCGGGAGATAAAGGCCAAGCAACGCCAGCACGGCGCCGATCACATAGAGCTGAACCAGCGACCCGGTGCGCCCGGTCAGCGTCGCGAACACCACGAACAACGCGGGCAAACCCAGCGTCATGACCAGCCGAACCAGCGTGTAGATGCGCGGCGCCACGGGAGAGGCGAACCCCGCCTCCGCCAGTCGTTCGGAGAGCGCGGCACTGTTGGTGTCGGCGAGCGAAAGCCCGCTGCGCTCGATCGTGTTCACCAGCTTGTGCCACGCGGTCGACTGCTGTTCGCCGCGCAACGATCCGCCCGCGGCGACCGCCACCCCGCGCGACATCGCCTGCAAGCGCGCGCGCACGCGCGAGCGGTTGCGTACCAGCGTCGCCGCGGCGAGCCAGAGTCCCGCCGCCAGCACAAACACCAGTGCAAGGATCGCGGTACGGGAGAGTTGCGGGGCGAGTTCGGCGATCATCGCGTCATACCTTCAAATCGACCATGCGCCGGATCGTGAAGAATCCGATAAAATAGAGCAGAATCAGCCCTGCGAAGCCGATCAGGAAAGCCGGGTCGCCCGCGACGTCGAGATAGAAAGGGGGGTTGAGCAGGAACAGCACCGCAAAAGCCAGCAACGGCAACGCGGTCAGGATCATGCCGGTCATCCGCCCCTCCGAACTGAGTGCGCGGACCATCATCGCCATGCTCGCGCGCTCGCGGATCACCTTCGTTAGATTCTCGAGAATCTCGGCGAGGTTGCCGCCAGTCTCATTCTGGATCGCGAGCGAGACGACGAACATCCGCATGTCGTCCAGATCGCAGCGCTCGGCCATGTTATGCAGCGCGTCGCGCAGGTCGGCGCCGTAGGTAACCTCATCGGCCGCCAGCCCGAACTCGCTGCCGATCGGATCCGACATCTCCCGCGTCAGCAGATCGAGCGCGGAGGCAACCGGGTGCCCGGCGCGCAGGCCGCGCACGAAGATGTCGAGCGCGACGGGGAATTGCTCCATCAGCTTCTTGTGCCGACGGTCGGCCTTGCGCGCGAAGACGAGCAGCGGCAGCGCGACGCCGACCACGCCGGCAAAAGTCGCGATCATCACCACCACGCCGAGCGTGACTCCGACCCCGGTCAGCACCGCGACGGCCAGCACCACGAGGAAAATGCCCAACGCGGCCATCGCCATCCACGCCGCGATCTGCACCGGCGAGAAGGGCAGCCCGCTGGTGCGCAACATCTTCTCGAGCCGCTTGCCCGGACCGCTCAGCACGCCGGGCAAGTCGATCGAGCCAATCAGCGAATCCCGCCGCAGCTTCGCCGCGATCGCCGCCTGATCTGCACCGTGAGCGATCATCTCAAGCCGCTTGTTGACCGCGCGCTTCTTGTTGCGCGTGCTACGCATCCATTGCAGCGCCACATCGACCGCGAACAGGGTCGCGCCGAACACCAGCAACAGGATCAGGACGCGGAGGGTGGCGTCGCTCATCTAGCGCAACCCCAGCTCTGGACGGAACAGATTGGCGGGAAGCTGGATACCGCGATCGCTCAGTTCCTGCATGAATTTGGGGCGGATGCCGGTCGCCTCGAACCGGCCTTGCACAGTGCCGTCCTCCTCACGGCCGGTCATGCGGAAGCGGAAGATTTCCTGCATCGTGATGACGTCGCTTTCCATGCCGGTAAGCTCGGACACGCTCAGCAGCCGCCGGCCGCCATCACCAAGCCGGCCGACCTGAATCACCACGTTGATCGCGGAGGCGATCTGAGAGCGCGACGAGCTGACGGGAATGTCGATACCGCTCATCCCGATCATCTGTTCGATGCGCGACAGCGCGTCGCGCGGAGTGTTGGCGTGGACGGTGGTCATCGACCCGTCATGACCGGTGTTCATCGCCTGAAGCATATCGAATGCCTCACCGGCGCGGACTTCGCCCACGATGATGCGGTCGGGGCGCATGCGCAGCGCGTTCTTAACCAAGTCGCGCTGCGTGACCTCCCCGGCTCCCTCGATGTTCGCCGGGCGCGTCTCAAGCCGCACGACGTGGCGCTGCTGGAGCTGGAGTTCGGCCGAATCCTCAATCGTGACGATCCGCTCCGCCCCGTCGATATAGGCGGACATGGCGTTGAGCAGCGTCGTCTTGCCCGAGCCGGTACCACCCGAAATCAACACGTTGCGGCGCGACTGAACGATCGCGGCCAGCACCTGTGCAATATCCTCGGGGATGCTGCCCAGCTCGGTCAGCCGTTCCATCGTGATCGGGGTCTTGGCGAATTTGCGGATCGACATCAGCGGGCCGTCGACGGCCAGTGGCGGCACGACCGCATTGACACGCGATCCGTCGGCCAGCCGGGCATCGACATAGGGGGCCGATTCGTCGATCCGCCGGCCGACCGCGGAAACGATCTTCTGGATGATGCGCAGCAGATGCCGGTCGTCCTTGAAGCGGACCGGGGTCTCCTCCAGCTTGCCGCCGCGCTCGACGAACACCGTGCGGGGCCCGTTGATCAGGATATCGGTGATCGTCGGATCCTTGAGCAACGGCTCGATCGGACCGAGCCCCAGCAGTTCGTCCAGCACATCGCTGACCAGCTGGCGGCGCTCGTTGAGGTTCAGCGCGTGCTTCTGGAGTGCGAGCTGATCCTGCACAATGTCGCCGATCTCCGAGCGGATCTGCTCGGGCGTCATTGTCTCCAGCGCCGACAGGTTGATCTGGTCCAGCAACCGCTGGTGCAGCTCGACCTTCAGCTCGGTCCAGCGCGCGACATCCGCCGTCTTGCTTTCCGTCTCAACCGCCGGAGCGGCGGAGCGGTCGGCGATACGGGCGTTGTTCTTGATCTGCCACATCGCCTCAACTCCGGCCCAGCAATTCGTCCAGGCCGTCCATCATCGCCTCCACGTCGCGGCCGATCCGGCTCTTGCCCTTGATATCGGTGACCAGAATCCCCTCGTTCAGCGCGGCCATCATCAGGGGAAAGTCATTGGTCACGGTGAACGCCACCGGCCGCCGCAGCACCCGCTCGGCATCGCCAAGGTCGATCGGGCGGAACAGCTTCTTCTCGACTCGGTTGACGACCATGCGGACCATCTCCGGCGGGATGCCAAGCCGTTCGAGCAGCGCGAGCTGACGCTGCGCCTTGGACAGGCTTGCGATCGTCAAGTCGACGACGAAGAGAATGGTGGTCGCGCGGGCGAGGAGGGAAAGCGACCAGTTGGTCCAGTCGCTCGGGAGGTCGAGGAATACGGTGTCGTAGCTGGTCCGCGCCAGCTCGACGAGACCGCAGACCTGATCGATGTCGATGGATTCGAGCGGCATGATGTCGACCGGCGCGGAGAAGGTCGCCAGGCCGCTCGCATGCTTTGCCGGCACCGAACGCAGCACCGCCAGATCGAGCCGCGACCCGGCGTCAAGCAGGTCGCCAACGGAGAGGGTCGTCTCCAATCCCAGATAGGTCGCGACATTGCCGTTCTGCAGATCGAGGTCGAACAACGCGGTTTCACGCCCCGCCTTGCCCTCGCGCGCAGCGTAGAGCGCCGCCAGCTGAGTCACCAGCGCGGTCGCGCCGACCCCGCCCACGCTCTTGATCACGGCGACCAGCTTGCCCGGCGCCGGATCGTTATGAGCCATCTGCTCGCCCAGCCGTTCGATCACCGCTTCCAACTCGCTGCGCACCAGCGGCAGCGAGACCACATCGCTGGCCCCGACACGCAGGAGCGCGCGCACGGTGGCGAGCGAGGTGTCGCGCGCGGCCGCGACGACGACAAGGCGCGGATGCCGTTCGCGCAGCCGTTCGAGCCGGCGGATCGAACCGGGATCCTTCGCGCAAACCTCTACCACGATGGTCTGGGCGCGCGCCGCGATATCCGCGGGGATTTCCGCATGGGGTTCCAGCGCGGTCAGGTCGATCACGAAATCGTTGCGGCGGCTCGGTCCCATCTCGCTCGCGCCGATCTCGGCCTGCGACAGGACAAGCTCGACCGATACGGCGCTGCTACGTACCCGCCAGCCGCCCGGCCCCCACTCACTCACGCTACGAACTTCCACATCGTCACTCCTAATTCGCCACGTTCCCGCTCCCGTCCTCGAGCGTGAGAGAGGCGCTGAACGCCGGCAGGCTGATGCTGTTGGTCTGGAAGAAGCTCATCAGCATCGGCCGGAAACTGACATTGCGCAGGCGAACGACGACCAGCGGCGCGACGTCGGCGCCGTTGGGATCACCGGCATAGCCAAGCCCCGAATATTCGTAGCGGATCTCGACATTCGCCGCGGTCAGCCGCGGAAAGATCAGCCGCATTCGCGCGGCGACCTTGTTGAACGCCGCAAGGTTCGCGGTGCCGAGCCAGGGACAGGAGCCGCCGATGCAGCTACAGCTGACCGCGGTGGCGTTGTTGCCCGTCACGGCGGTCGAAACGCAGCTTGCGCCAGCGAAGTTGGCCTGCGGCACCGGGTTACCCTGCAACAGTCCGTCGCTGACGCTGAAGCTGTAGGCTGCCAGCCCGCCGGGGACGATATCGGTGACAACCGCGTAACGCGCGCCGGTCTGGGTCGCCTTTTCGGCGCGATTGCACTCCCACAGGAAGCGCGCGACATCGACCGTGCCGAGCAGGAAAACGACCAGCAACGGCAGAACCAGCGCGAACTCCGCCGCGCTCGCTCCGGCCCGGTCGGTCATGAGGCGGCGGACGATCATACGCCCATCACCGGCACTTCGGACGCCGCCGTCAGGCTGATCGTCGCCGTCGTGATGCCGAAATGCCGGAACAGCGAGTTGTACGGCACGATCGCCGCGACCTTCACCACCGGCACGCCGTTCGCCGCGCCCTTGTAGATTCCCGAATAGGTACCCGAGCTGTCGCAACGGACCGTGAGCGTGACGCTGTTGGGATCGGTCCAGTCGACCAGCCGCGCGGTCCCGCCGCTGATCGTCCCGGTGCGCGTGATATCGCGCGTCTTGGTGACGACGTCGGTGGAGGCGTTGGCGCAGCTATATTCGCCAAAGCCGCGGCGGGAAGCGTAACGCGCGCCGTCGCGCACCGCCTTCACCACCACATGCTGCGACATGAAGTAATTTCCCAGATCGACCAGGCCGAACATCAGGATCAGGATCATCGGCGTGACCAGCACCAGCTCGATGCTCACGGACCCCGAACGGGATCGCCACAACGCGGGCATAAGCCGCATCATTGCAGCAGATACGGCACGTCGCGCCGCACCACCTGCGCCTGGTTGACGCCGTTCGCCCCCGCCATGGTCTCGCCGATCACCTCGACATAGACCTCCTTGGAATCGGTGTACGAGACGTTTCCGCTCTTACGGGTGAAGGATGGCTCGACCAGAAACACGTCGAGCCATTTGGCGACGGGGACGTTGGTCGACTTACCGTTGAGCGAAAGCGCGCGGCAATTGAGCACCGCGACCGAAATTCGCCGCCGGTCGCCTTCCGCGCCGGGAGTCAGGCCCGCCCGCCCCGTCGCGGGATAACCGAAGCCGGTCGGCTGCGCGCCGTTGCCGTTGCCATTTCCGTTGCCGTTGCCGTTGCCGTTGCCATTCCCGCCGCCAAGTTGCTGGGGCACCGAAATGCCATAGGATTGCCCGCCGACGGTGATCGCCGTGTGCGTCATCTCCCATTTGTACACGTCATAGCGTGTCGCGCTGGCCGACAGCCCGGTCGCCCCCGTCCATGCGATTGAGCCGCTGAGCTTGTAGTTGACCCGGAAATAGGCATCGCGATCCCAGCTGCCGGTGCCCATCGTGCCGCACTGGCTTGCGGATGGCACTGCGTGGCACAGATCGCGCGGGAAGCCGACGATATCCGGATCAAGGGTTCCATCCGCGGGCAGCGCAGCCGCACTCGTCGGGCGGTAGGGCCGGCTGGACTCGCCCCAAGTGTCGTTCGAGCAGCTCGCCCCGTTGTTCGAGGTGCAGACCAGATCCTTGCGGCTGTTGCTCGACGGCGAGCATGTTCCGCCGCCCTGCGACGGGCAGGTCTGGTTGCCGTTGGCGAACACGTCGAACCGGGTGTTGAGCGCCGACAGTACCGACGCGCTCATCCCCGTCTTGGTCGTCACGCCGGTCAGCGGCGAGCAATTGCCTGGCGGCTTGTTGTAACCGAGCGCAGCAGCCAGATCGCTCGCGCCGTTGCCGCTCTGGGATTCGAGCCAGCCGAAATTGCCCGGCGCGTCGGCGTTGCCGGTGATCAGCTTCAGCCCTACGCCCACAGCGGGGCTGAACCCCAGCAACTCATCCGCGTTGTTGAGCGGCTCCGCCGGGTTGCAGACCATCACCGGCGGCACGTTGCAGATCGCCGTGCCAACGCCCGCCGCCGCCGATGCACTGAGCGCTCCGGAGTTGAGCGCCCGCACAATCGGCGTCAGCGCATAGCGCGCAGTGCGTGCGCCCACCGTGACTTGCACGAAATGCGAATCCGCGTCCCCGGTAGCCGTCGTCCGCGCGCTATCGCTGAAGGCCGAGTAGAAGGCGATCGTCGGGACCGTGACGGTCCGGTCGATCCCGTCATTGGCGAACAGCGCACGGTTCGCGATCAGGCTCTGCGCGGCGGCAGTTGCGCGGGTCTGCGCACCGTTCAGCCCGTCGAGCTGGGACGCGGCGGCAAGTGCCGCCTGGTCCGCCGCGCTCTGCAATTCGGTATCGAGGCCCGCGAGCCGCGCATAATCGAACGCCAGCCCGGCAGCGCCGACCAGCCCGAACAACGCGACGGCGATGATCGGGGCAACCGCGCCGTCCTGGTTCCGCAGCAAATCGCGGGGCGCTCGCATCCTGCCTGATCCTATTTCGGCGGCCCGCCCGCGCCGCTCGCGGAGCCGGTGGTTGTGACCGCGGCCGGTTGCTTCACCTCGCCCTTGCGGTAGCGTTCGGCGGCGGCGGCGGCACGCGCGCCCGAGGTCGCGAGCGGCGCATCGTCCTCGACCGGGCCGGGGTTGATGACGTGAAGCGCCTGATTGGTGCGCACCGTATCCCCCAAGCCGGTATCGATCGGCGTGCAGGCGGCGGCGAGCGCCAGCGCCGGCAGGAACACGAGACGGCGGATCGACGGGCTAGCCATGCTCACTTCCTCATCTCGTAGCCGGAGGGATCGTCGTCGGGCAGCGTCCGTGCCGGCGGCTTGCCCTTCTTCGCCTCGGGCGGCGGCTCGTGAGGATTCAGCGGATTGATCCCCACCGCCCGGTCGGTACGGCCGAACCCGAACAGATCGCCTTCGCTGGGCGGCAGCACCCGGTCCGTCGGCACCGCGAGCTTCTCGGCGCTCACCGGCTTCACCAGCCGCGGGGTGACGATGATGACCAGTTCGGTCTCCTGCTTCTGGAAGCCGGTCGAGCGGAACAGCGCGCCCAGGATGGGGATCGACCCCAGCACCGGGAACTGCCGCACCGTGTCCTGAAAATCATTCCGCAGCAGACCCGCGATCGCAAAGGACTGGCCGTCGCGCAGCTCCAGCGTGGTCCTGGCGCGGCGGGTTTGCAGGCCGGGCACGGTCAGCCCGTTGATCGTCACCGACGCAGACGGATCGATCGAGCTGACCTCGGGCGCAACCTCGAGATTGATGACGCCGTCATCGAGCACGGTCGGAGTGAACGCCAGGCTCACACCGAACGGCTTGAACTCGACGGTGATCGTCGATGCGCCGTTGCCGCCTCCTCCGGTCCCGCTCTGCGCCACCGGCACGGGAAACTCGCCGCCCGCCAGGAACGAGGCTGACTCGCCCGACAGCGCGATCAGCGTCGGTTCGGCGAGCGTAGTGACGACGCCCTTGCGCTCGAGCGCGTCGAGGGCAGTGACGATGTTGAGCGATCCGATGCTGTAGCGCGCCGCACCGACGCCGAACGCCTCAAGGATGCCGGGAAGGTTGACGATCGGCCGCCCCGCCTGATCGGTCAGGATCGCGGTCTGCGGCGCGGTGCTGCCGGTGCCGCCCCGGAAACCACCCGAGAAGAAGGCGTTGTTGAACCCGAACTGCTTCGCCGCGGTGCGGTTCATCTCGGAGAAGCGGACTTCCAGCATCACCTGCTGCGCGGCGCCGACACTGAGCAGATTGACTACCTTGTCGCCCGCATATGTCGCCGCGATCTGCTTCGCGCGGTCGGCGGCGGGACCGGACGAAACCGTGCCCGACAGCACCACCGAGTCCCCCGACGCGCGCACCGCGATCGCCTCGTCCGGAAGCAGCTCGGACAATTGACGGCGCAGCGACACCACATCGGCACCGACCGAAACATCGATCACCGTGATCAGCGTGTTGTTGCGGTCATAGATGGTCAGGCTCGTCGTCCCCTGCTTCTTGCCGAGGACATAGACCGAGCGGTTGGTCAGCGGGACGATGTCGGCGATCTCGGGATTGCCGATCAGCACCTTGGTGAAGGGCCGGTCGGCCACGACCACCTGGCTCTTGTTCACCGGCACCACGATCTCGCCCGCCGACATGCCCGGCGCGGCAGCGATACCCTGCGCCGCCGCGGGCGCCGCCAGCATCGCCAGCGGTGCGGCGCCCAGCGCGGCGGCCAGCCATCCGGCCCTTCGGGCCTTGCGATCAGAACCCAGCATAGCGCCCCACCTCATAGCTCTTGTCCTGCGTGCCCCGGATCACCTCGACGCGGTTGCCCGAAGGCGTGGCGGCCGGGCGCGGCTGCGGTGCGCGCGGTTCGCGCACTCGCGCCGGAGCCGGGCCGGACGGGCGGAATGCCGCGGGCTGCGGCCCTCGATATCCGCCGACGAACGCGCCATCGCGCAGATCCTCGACGCTCACGGTTTCGACGACCGGATTGGGCTCGCCCGCCACCGTGCGCAGCACCAGGCTCAGGCTTCCGACCTGCTGCGCCAGCGCGAGCTTCTGCGCGTCGAGCTGCGACACTTCGAGCGTCGCGGTCTTGCCGATCACCGGCTTGTCGGCATTGGCGTTGGCGTCCTGATCGATCGCGATCACGCGAACCTTCTGCAACAGCACATCGGTAATCTGGCCGGTATTGCCGGTCAGGTCGGTCGGCGTGCGCGTCACCAGCACGTCGACGACGTCGCCGGGCATCACGAAGCCAGCGACGCCCGCAACTTCGTTCACCCGCACCGCGGCGGCACGCATCTCCGGCTTCAGCACCGCGGAGATCGTCGCACGGCCGCCCTCGCCCGCCAGCTTGGGGCGCAGGATCGGCTCATCGGTGAGGATGGGACGCAGCGCCACGCGGGACTTGCCCATCGGCAGCAGCTGCTCGATTGAATGGAAGGAACCGGCGGGCACGGAGTCCGCGGGCCAGTCGATCAGGCGGACCTTGTCCGCGGTGATCTGGGTACCGAAATCGATCGGCACGCGTGCCACGGCGACCTTGCGGGTTCCCTGAACGCTCTGCGTCTGCGCCTGCTCGACCCGGCCAAGGTAAGTATTTGCAAGAAATACGGCGGCCAGCCCAACAACAATCGCAATCGCCAGCATGATGATCGACTGATTACGCATATGCCCCCTGCGCCTCTTCTACGGGAGGGGGCCGTCCCCGGGACGGCCCCCAGGGGGTGCATCAGCAGACGCCGTTGACGCTGTTCTTGATGCAGTTCGAAGCCTCGTTCATGGCCTTGCTGACCGAGTCACCGAGCTGCCAGGCCGCAAGCGCGATACCCGTGCCGACAATCGCCAGGATGAGCGCATATTCCGCGGCCGAGGCGCCGCTCTCGTCGTTCCACAAAGCCTTAATGATGGTCATGTCACGTCTCCTCAGCGGACCCGTGTCTCAGCGGATCAGGGCCGCTTCATCTTCATCGATCCGGATTGCGACGACCTCCCCCCGTACATTGTCGAAGCGTCGCCACTCCCCGCACAGTCGATTAGGAGCCTCACCGGGAAGCAAGTCAATAACTAAAAATTTACCTTTTATATCAGCATCTTGCTGCAATTTTCTGTTAACCAATTTTTTCGAAATCATTATATTTCAATACCTTACCAAAGACCCCCTCAGGTGAGGGCTATAGTCAACGGTCTATTTTTTGACATCGACATGTGTACCTAATCAACACAGAGCAACCGATTCTATAACTAAAGATATCATCTTTACTGAAAACGATAATCATTTCACTGTCGCAACTGCCAAGAGAATTTCTTCGTTACCTGTTTCGAATACGATTCGAATCGGATCTCGGGAGGAGAATCAGCTTTGAGCGACACTCGAAAGACCGAGTCGCAAGTTGTCCCGGGCGACCTGTTCCTTTTGATCATCGCCCCCTTCGCCGCCTTTGCTTTCGCGCTGGTCATGTCATCCGCACTCGGTGACGGCGATACGGGGTGGCACATCGGCGCGGGCGCATGGATCCTCGAACACGCGCGAGTACCCCGCACAGACCCCTTCTCATTCAGCGCTTCCGGCCGCGCATGGATGGCCCATGAATGGCTGACCGAAGTCATCATGGCCGGAGCGTGGTACGCAGCCGGATGGCGCGGCATCATGCTGCTGTTCGGCGCGACCACGGCGGCGCTCTACGCGATGCTGGCACTGCATCTGCGCAAATGGATGACGCCACGCGCCGCCGCGCTGACGCTGCTCTATGTCTCCGCAGCGCTGCTGCCCGCCTATCTCGCCCGGCCACACATGCTTGCGCTGCCGCTGCTCGCGGGGTGGATGCTACTGATGATCCGAGCCCGAGAGCAGGACCAGGCGCCGTCACTCTGGCTCGGGCTGCTGATGCTCGTCTGGGTCAACGCGCATGCCAGCTTCATCATCGGCATCGCCATCGCCGGCGCCTTCGGCCTCGAAGCGTTGATCGATGCGGAACGCACGCGGCGCTGGAGCGTGATCCGCAACTGGGGTCTGTTCGGGATCGTGCTGCTCGCAGCAGGCTTGTGCAACCCGGCGGGATTCCACGCCTATGAATACCCGTTCTACGTCAGCCGGCTCGAGCTGCTGAAATATATCAGCGAGTGGAACCCCGCCTCTTTCGGTGAAATCTCGATCTTCGAGATCGTCCTGCTCTCAACGCTGTTCTTCCTGCTCGTCCGGCCGACGCGAGTGCCGGTGATCCGGCTGCTGATGCTGCTCGGCTTCCTGCACCTCGCGCTCGAGCATATCCGCCAGCTTGCAGTGCTGGCCGTCGTCGCACCGATCCTGCTCGCCGAGCCGCTGGGCCGCGCCTGGAGCGACGGTGTTCCCCGGCCCCGCCCGCCGCTGTTGCGCGCGATCCGCGCCGAGCATGTCGAGTTGCGACCACTGCTCGCCACCGCACTGCTGCTGTTCGCGGGGATGATCGCGGTGCGGCTGGCCGTTCCCTTCGAGCGCCCGGACAGCCGCGGCGTGCCGCAAGCCGCGCTCCGCACACTGCCGCCGGATCTGCGCGCACGCCCGGTGTTCAACGAATACAGTTTTGGCGGACTGTTGGTGCTGAACGGGATTCGCCCGTTCGTCGATGGCCGCTCGGACATGTATGGCGACGCCTTCACCACCGACTATTTCGAGATGTCGCGCGGAGATATCGCGCGGTGGCGCCGCGCCGATGCGCGCTGGAAATTCGCATGGACGATCCTGCCGCCCGACAACGCGCTCGCCGCGAAGCTCGACAAGGAGCCGGGCTGGCGCCGCATCCATGCGGATAAATGGGCCGTGATCCACGTCGCCGATGCGCGGCGCGCGCCTTAAGAGCCAAACTCAATCGGGGACGCGAAGCATGACGGCGATCCGCGGGTTCATTGCAAAGATCGGACGCGGGCCGGTCAGCCCCTCCAG
>Ga0247823_10002259_pt1 | contig 15985 bp, 8 predicted proteins | sample 13C_PalmiticAcid_2_FD_192426 | JGI IMG/M metagenome (GOLD analysis project Ga0247823, IMG submission 192426) | Soil microbial communities from agricultural site in Penn Yan, New York, United States - 13C_PalmiticAcid_Day30 | ecosystem: Environmental > Terrestrial > Soil > Agricultural land...
CAGTCCGACCTGCACACCGAGGTCGGACTGTTCGGCGCTGACTTCGGCACCGGCGTCGCTGGCGCCGAGCATGGGATCGACCGCGTCGGGGTCCGGCTGCAGCGCTTTCCAGCGCTGCCACAGCGCGGGTTCGCGCAGGGCTGACTGCAAGGTGTTGGCGAAGCTGCCGGGGCTGATGCCATGGAAGGACAGCTCGGCGTTTTCGCCGCGAGCCTGGGAAAGATCGCCGATGCTGATGAAGTAGCGCTGCGCTGCGGGCATCCGGGTCTCCTGAAGTGGCGCGGAGCCGGGCTCCGCCGTGGTCGGAGTCTACCGCCATCGCCCGTGAGGACGGCATGAGGCGTTGCGCCGATTGCCGGCTCGCCGCCGCAACCGCGCCGCTTTCGTCCAGCGAGGGTTCATCCGGGACTTTTGTCCTGGGCCGCGGATCGCCCGGCTGCCCTAGGATGCGAGCCTGACCAATGGGAGTGACCTATGCTGCGCCATCCTCTGGCCCTCGCCCTGGGCCTGCTGCTCGCCGTACCCACGTTCGCCGCGGACAAGAAGGACGACAAGAAAGCCGACAAGTGGGACGTCAACGCGGCGCACGGTCCGACCAAGACGGTGGCCTTCACGACCGACGAAGGCACCTGGATGGATCTGGACGTCAGCCGTGACGGCAAGCAGATCGTCTTCAGCCTGCTCGGCGATCTCTATCTGCTGCCGATCGACGGCGGCAAGGCCAAGCGCATCACCAGCGGCGCGGCCTGGGACGTGCAGCCGCGCTTCTCGCCGGACGGCCGCGAGATCGCCTTCACCTCCGACCGCGGCGGCGGCAACAACATCTGGCGCATCCGCACCGACGGCAGCAGCCCGGCACAGGTCAGCAAGGAAGATTTCCGCCTGCTCAACAACGCCGCCTGGACCCCCGACGGCGAATACCTGATCGGCCGCAAGCACTTCACCGGCCAGCGCTCGCTCGGCGCCGGCGAACTCTGGCTCTATCACAAGTCCGGCGGCGCCGGCCTGCAGCTGACCAAGCAGAAGAACGACCAGCAGGATCAGGGCGAGCCCGCCGTCAGCCCCGACGGCCGCTACGTCTATTACTCCGAAGACGTCACGCAGGGGCCGTTCTTCCAATACAACAAGAACGCCCACGACACGATCTACGCGATCAAGCGCCTGGACCGCGAGACCGGCGAGATCATCGACGTGGTCTCCACGCCGGGCGGTGCCGTGCGGCCGCAGCCTTCGCCCGACGGCAAGTCGCTGGCCTTTGTCAAGCGCGTGCGCGAAAAGAGCGTGCTGCACAAGCTGGATCTGGCCAGCGGCGAAGTCACGCCGCTCTGGGACGGCCTGTCGCACGACATGCAGGAAGCCTGGGCCGTGTTCGGCCCGTATGCGAACTACGCCTGGACGCCGGATTCCCGGAGCGTCGTGATCTGGGCCAAGGGCAAGCTCTGGCGCGTGGACGCGGCCAGCGGCAAGCCGGCGGCGATTCCGTTCAGCGCCGACGTGCAGCAGACCGTCGCCGCGCCGCTGCGCTTCGAGCAGACCCTCGAAAAAGGCAGTTTCGCGCCGAAGATGATCCGCGACACGGCGACGAGCCCGGACGGCAAGAGCGTGGTGTTCCATGCGATCGGCCATCTGTGGATCAAGTCGCTGCCGAACGGCGCGCCGCAGCGCCTGAGCAAGAACGACGGTCTCTTCGAATACCAGCCGAGCTTCAGCGCCGACGGCCGCAAGCTGCTCTACACGACCTGGTCGGACGAAAAGCAGGGCGCCATCGTCGAGCGCGATCTGGCCAGCGGCAGCGAGCGCACCCTGAGCACGGCGCCGGGCTTCTACTACGCGCCGAGCTACTCGCACGACGGCCGCAACGTGACCTGGTCGCGTACGTCCGGCAATTCGCTGACCGGTTCGCTCAACAGCGGCGAAGGCGGCGTCTACGTGATGCCGGCCGCCGGCGGCGTGCCCAAGCGCCTGGTCCATGACGGCGCGCAGCCGCAGTTCAGCGCCGACGGCCAGCGCATCTATTTCCTGACCGGCGGCGGTCTGAAGAAGAAGCTGCAGAGCATCGGCATCAACGGCGAAGAACCGCGCGACGTGTTCGATCTGAAGTACGTCGACTTCGTCCAGGTCAGCCCCGACGGCAAGTGGGTCGCTTTCACCGAACTGTTCAACGCCTACGTCGCGCCGATGCCGCAGACCGGCAAATCGATCGAGCTGGGCAAGGACACCACGGCGATTCCGGTCAGCAAGATCTCCGACTATGTCGGCTCCTACCTGCACTGGGGCAACGACAGCGCCAGCGTGCACTGGCTGGTCGGCAGCGAATACTTCACGCGCGAGCTCAAGGACGCGTTCGCGTTCGTGCCGGGCGCGCCCGGCGAGCTGCCGAAACCCGCCACGCTCAAGGGCCAGGACCTCGGCCTGCGCGTGACCGCCGACACGCCGACCGATGTGGTCGCGTTCACGCATGCGCGCCTCGTCACGATGAACGGCGAGGAAGTCGTCGAGGACGGCACCCTGGTCGTCGAAGGCGACACGATCAAGGCGCTCGGCAAGAACGTGGCCGTGCCGGCGAATGCGCGCGTCATCGATGCGAGCGGCAAGACCATCGTGCCGGGCTACGTCGACGTGCACGCCCACGCCAACCACTTCACCAACGGCGTGGTGCCGCAGCAGAACTGGGCCTACTACACCAACCTCGCGTTCGGCGTGACGACGATGCACGATCCGTCGGCCAACACCGAAGCCGTGTTCTCGCAGTCCGAACTCGTCAAGACCGGCGACATGGTCGGTCCGCGCATCTTCTCGACCGGCACCATCCTCTACGGCGCCGACGGCGACTTCAAGGCCGTCGTGAACTCGCTCGATGACGCGCGCGCGCATCTGAAGCGCATGAAGGCCAACGGCGCGTTCAGCGTGAAGAGCTACAACCAGCCGCGCCGCGAGCAGCACCAGCAGATCAACCAGGCCGCGCGCGAGCTCGGCATGCTCGTGGTCGAGGAAGGCGGCTCGACGTTCAACTTCAACATCCCGATGGTGCTCGACGGCGTCACCAGCATCGAGCACAACGTCCCGGTCGCGCCGCTGTACAAGGACGTCGTCGATCTGTGGAAGCAGACCGACGTGCGCAACACGCCGACCCTCGTCGTCAGCTATGGCGGCCTGTCGGGCGAATACTGGTGGTATGCGCGCGACAACGTCTGGGAAGACAAGAAGCTCGCACGCTTCTTCCCGCAGGAGACGCTGGACGCGCGTTCGATCCGCCGCGAGACCGCGCCGGACTGGGACTACTACCACATCGAAGTGGCCAAGGCGGCCAAGCACCTGCGCGACAACGGCATCAAGATCCAGGTCGGCGGCCACGGCCAGCTGCAGGGCCTGTCACCGAACTGGGAAATCTGGATGCTGACCCAGGGCGGCTTCAGCAATTACGAAGCGCTGCGCGCGGCGACCATCGACGGCGCCGACCTGCTCGGTCTTTCCAGGCAGATCGGTTCGCTGGTGCCGGGCAAGCGCGCCGACCTCGTCGTGCTCAACACCAATCCGCTGGAGAACATCCGCGCGACCATCGACACGCGCTACGTCATGGTCAACGGCCGCCTGTTCGACGTCGACGCGGACATGGCCGAAGTCGGCGGCAAGCAGCGTCCGGCACCGACCTTCTACTGGCAGCGCCACCGCGACGGCCACACCTTCGGCGCCGAATACGGCCCGACGGCGCCGTGTCACTGCCCGAAGTCGGGTCCGGGGCATACGCACGACTGAGTAACCGGCCGCGCAGGCTGCTGCCCGCCGTGAAGCGCGCCGCAGCCTGCAGTCGCCGCGTAGCCGGAACCGGCCGCGGCGACGCTCCCTCGACGCCGCACCCGGCGCCGCGAATCCAGGCGAGGCGTCCGGCACGACGCCCCCTGCGGCGCGGCCCGCAGCCGGCCGCAGCGGCAGCGGCAGCGGATTCTGTGAACCTCGACGGCCGGCGCGACACAGGTCGTCGTCGCAAGTCGGCAGACTTGATATAAAGCGCGGGTTCACTCCCGGCGTGCCCGACGCCATTCCATGGTTGCAACCGCATGGCACCGGTCCGAACGGATCGGGCTCGGCGCGTTTCACTACGAGCGCATATGGTTTTCTCCAGCGTCGACTTCCTGTTCCTGTTCCTGCCGTTGTTCCTGCTCGTGCAGAGCTTCGTACCGAACCGGAACCTGACCTTCGTCCTGTTCAGCCTGTTCTTCTACTTCGTCGGCGAGGGATGGTTCACTGCCGTCGTCGCTGCGTCGGTCGTGCTGAACTATCTGTTCGGCATCGGCATCGACACCCGGCAGGAACCCGGCGCGAAGAAACGGATGCTCGGAATCAGCATCGCGGTCAATCTGTCGCTGCTGCTGTTCTTCAAATACGCCGGCTTCATCGCTCACAGTCTGTTCGGCGCGCCGGCCGACTCGTGGATCATGAAGGTCCACTTGCCGCTGGGCATTTCGTTCTTCACCTTCCACGCGATCTCGTATCTGATCGACATCTACCGGCACGACGCCAAGGCCGAACGCTCGTTCGTCAACCTGTCGCTGTACATGCTGATGTTCCCGCAGCTGATCGCCGGCCCCATCCTGCGCTTCCATACGATCGCCGGACAGCTGCGCCGGCGCGTCGTGACCTCGCGCCACGTCTATTACGGCCTGGTGCTGTTCTGCCTGGGGCTGGGCCAGAAGGTACTGATCGCCGACCCCATGGCCGGCGTGGCCGACCCGCTGTTCGCGCGCGCGGACACCCTGTCGCCGGCAACCGCCTGGCTGGCCGCGATCTGCTACACGCTGCAGATCTATTTCGATTTCGGCGGCTATTCCAACATGGCCATCGGACTGGGCTGGATGGCCGGTTTCCATTTCCCGCGCAACTTCGACTTCCCCTACATCTCGCGCAGCATCACCGAATTCTGGCGGCGCTGGCACATGAGTCTGTCGCGCTGGTTCCGCGACTATCTGTACATTCCGCTGGGCGGCAACCGCCTGGGCCCGATCAAGACCTATCGCAATCTCATGATCGTGTTCCTGCTCTGCGGCCTCTGGCACGGGGCGGCGTGGACCTTCGTGCTGTGGGGTGCCTATCACGGCCTGCTGCTGATCGTCGAACGCCTGGGCTGGGAGGATCTGCTGCGCCGGATGCCGCGCGTGCTGCAGCACGGCTATACCTTGCTGGCCGTCGTCGTCGGCTGGGTGCTGTTCCGGGCCAGCAGCCTGGACCAGGCCGGCCTGATCCTGTCCAAGATGTTCCTGCTGCAGCAAACCTCCGACGCCGCGGTCGCGGAAATACTGACCGGCGAGGAAACCGTGGTGCTCGTGGCCGGCATACTGCTGTCCGCGCCGCTGGCGCAACGCGCCCTGCGGCGCTGGATCGCCCTGCCGCTGCTGAAGCCGTGGCCGCGCGATCTGCCGGCCTACGCCTATTCGCTGGGCATGGCCATCGGACTGGCCGCGCTGGTGGCGTCGTCGTTGAAGATCCTCAGCGGCGCCTATAGCCCCTTCATCTATTTCCGGTTCTGAGTACGATGCTGCTGATTTCTCCACTCGCGCGTGTACTGACCTGCCTGATCGCGCTGCTGCTGCTGATACCCGTGGCCGGTATACGGCTTCAGGACGAAGCGCGCCTGGTGCAGTTCCATAACCGCAACCTCAATGTGCTCCCGCCGCCGGACGGGTTCATGCGCGACCCGGTGGAGTTCTTCCGTCAGGCGAAAAGCTGGCTGGCTGACCGCGCCTATCCCATCCAGCAGGCCTCGCTGCTGCAGAAGAAAATCCTGTTCCACGCCTTCAAGACGCCGCCGCAGCGGCGCATCAGCCTGGGCAGCGACGGCTTCATTTTCGTCAACGGCGGCAGCGAAGAAACGGTCAACGGCATTCTCGCCAACGTCTGCATGAACTCGCACGACGAGGCGATGGCGGCGCAGCTGCGCGGCCTCCTGCCGTCAGTCATCCAGTTCGCCAGCAGCCGCGGCATGGCCGTGGACGTGGTGATCGTTCCGACCTCGATGACGCTGTATGCCGACCGCCTGCCCACCTCGGTGCCGCAGATTTACCGGGATGCCTGCCGGGAACGGATGCAGGGCCATTCGCCGCTGCTGACGCTGACCGCGCCGCCGGGCCTGAACTTCGTGTATCCGCTGCAAGCCATGAAATCCGCCAGCAGCGACGAAGCCTTTTTCCCGAAGGGCAACTGGCACCCGACCGGCATGAGCCTCAAGGTCGTCCGCGACAGCTATCTCGACGCATTGCACGTCGGCAAGACGGTCGACGACAGGCTCGAGCGCGGCATGGGGCCGTCGGAAATCATGAACACGTACGGCATAGACGTCGAACTGCCGGTTTATTTCGTGCGAAATCCCCGGGTCCAGTTCGACGCCGCACGCAACGCCACGTTCAACACCGCGATCCGCGAGCGGTTCACCGCGAGCCAGGCGACGACGCGAGCCTATGCCAATGCCGCGCCGCTGCTGGAGGAATCGGTGCTGATGCTGTCGGATTCCTACGGCGAATTTTCCTCCGAAGTGTTCGCGGGCGCCTTTCGCAACGTGGTCCAGGTGACGTCGAACAACCTGTCGCGGGAGCACGTCGTCGACGTCGTCGACAGATCCGCAGCGGCATTCAAGATCGACCGGCTGATCCTGCTGGTGCAGGAAGGCGGCGTAGGCAATCTCGTCGTATGGGCCAACGCGTTCGCGGCGGCTCCCGCTATGCATTGACACCGCCGGCGAGCGGTAGAAGACGCGGCGGAACGGACCGGCTCGCGCAGCGATCCGCCGGCGGACGACAGCAGCTTCGCCCTCGCCCGCGCCTGTACTCGATGCCCTAGGTTCCTTCTGCCGCGCGCAACCGTGCGACCTGTTCGCGCAGCATCATGGTGTAGTCGGCTTCGGCGCGGCCGTCGGCGAAATCGAGGAAGCGCCGCTCGGGTGCATTGCGCGGACACCAGAGCGTACGGACTCCACGCAACGAGGCCGCTTCCGGTGCGGACGAGCCACGGACGAAGCCGGCAATCACGACACAGGCCGACAGCGTATTCACGTCGGCGCCGGCAAAGACCACGGCATGGCGCCGACGCAGCGTTTCGGCGACGTCGGCATCGAGGTCCGCAACGGATCGCCATTGCACCAACGGCAACAGCATCGTCATCTGCAGGCCGTCGTGACGCCGATAGAGCGTGACGAGCTCCTCGGGCAGCCGTGTTCCGAAACGCGTGGCGACGGCATCGATCTGCGCCTCGTCGGCCGCGCCGGGCAAAGCCTCTTGCGGAGCCAGCAATCGCATCCACAGCGGCGGACGTTCGAGACCGTCGAGCAGCTGCGCCGCGCTCCGGCCAGCCAGCGCCGCGCGTTCGCGCTGCCGCGCGGCCCCGACACGTCGCAGGTACGCGCGTGAACTTTCCTGATCCACCCAGCGCTGACGCAGCCAGTCCGTCAGTCCCGCAGCAGCCTCGCTGCCACCTTCGGTATCGAGCCGATAGAAGCGCAGACCCGCATGCCGCGGCGGTTCGCCCGTGTCGTAGAGCGCGATCGTATCGAGCTCGTCGTCGCGGCCCAGCAGCAGGAATCCGCGCAGCTGCGCCGCCGTCAGTTCCACGTCCTCGAGCTCCGCTACGGTCTCCGGCGTCTGCGCACGGCGCCAGTGCGAGAACGGGATGGTTCCTTCGTAGGTGAAGCCGTCGAGATCGAGATGCTCCGCCGTCGCCGCCAGCTGCACCTGCGCCAGCGGCGCCAGTCCCAGGGTGGCAACGCCGTCGGCGACGCGGTAGAGCGCGGCCAGATCCTCGGGCAGCGCGAAACCCAGCCGCGCCTGCGCCGCCGCCAGCGCGGCGGCATCGGGCGGCGAAGACAGCGGTGTCGGCGAGCGGCTGTCCGTGGCGGAGACATCCCCGGTTTCGGCCGCGGTCAGATCGCGAACGAGCACGTCGACACCGAGTTTGGCCGCATCGGCCTCCAGCTGCCGGCGTTCCTGCCGGGAGCGCTCCATGCTTGCATTCGCGTCGGCCGAACTCCGGTTCCACAGCGAGAAATCGATCGCGATCACCGCCGCCGCCAGCGGCCCGGCGAGCAGCAGCAGATAGGTACCGCCGACGAGCACGCGCTGCAGCGGACGCATGGGAACGACGTCGAGGCTGCGCAGCGCTTCGCTGCCGAGGGCCAGGCGCGGCGGCGCCAGCAGGGTCGTGCCGGCGATACGGTCGAAGACTTCGAACAGACGGCGCTGACGCAGCGCCTCCGGCTGCGATTTGTCCATCTGTGGATCATTGCGCAATGCACGCAGCACGCCGCCGAGCTGCCAGCGGCTGCGCACGGTCGGCAGCTGCAGCAGGGCGATCAGTGCGAGCACGCGGAAGCCGAACCAGAACGCGAGCGCCGCGCCGGCCAGGCTCGCGACCGCGACGAACACGGCGCTGAGCCGCGCCGAACCGACCGGCAGCAGTTCCTGCACGACGTGCGCGCCGTCCAGCGGCGGCACCGGCAGCACGTTGAGGTAGTTGATGAACAGGAATACCAGTGCGGCCTCGAAGAGGATGCCGCGGCCGATCTCGCCGCCGGCGAAGCCATAGGCCAGCAGCGCCCAGCCGATCAGGATGCCGGGCAACGGCCCCATCAGGCTCATCCAGGCACGCCGCGCGGCGTCGGGCTTGGCTTCGTGACCGATGGTCACGCCGCCGACCAGCGGCAACGCCAGCATCTGCACGTTGCGGTAGCCCGACAGGCGCATCGCGAGGTAGTGGCCGAACTCGTGGATCGCGACGACGACGAGCAGGATCGCGGCGAAACGCCAGCCCCAGATCCAGCCGCCGAGCAGCAGGAACAGCGCGACGCTGAAAGCGAACAGCCCGATCTGCACGCGGCGCGGCACGGTCTGCTGGGTCACGCGCTTCATCAACCCGGCCAGCCAGGCCAGCCGTGCCGGCGGCACCGGCTGCGTGTTCGCCGGCGGCTTGGGCTGGCGCCGCAGCGCCCTGTAGATGGTCCAGGCAAAACCCAGCCGCGGCCGCAGCAGTCCGCGGCGGTCGCGATAGACCTTGCCGCGCCGCTGCAGCGAATCCATCCGCTGTTCGCTCAGACCGCCGGCCTGCCAGTCCAGCGCCGCATCGTCGACACCGGCCGGATCGGCGGCGCCCTGCTGCGCGGCCCAGTCGCGGTGCCGGCGCCACAGTACGGCCAGATCCGCACCGCCTATGGTCTGCGCGAGTACCTGCTCGTCGGCGCAGATCTCCGCGTAGCAGTCGAACGCCTCGCTGATGCAGTGGCGGCCGTCGGCGAGCCGGCGCACGAAGATCGGGAGCAGGTGATTGGCCAGTTGCGGCGCCGGCGGCGCGTACAGCCAGAGCGCATCGCCCTCCTCGCGCTGACGCCAGACCGCGACCGGCTGTACCGGCATCACGCTGCCGGGATGCTCGATCAGGAACCACTGCGGCCCCTCGAAACCCAGCGGCGCGAGTTCGGCGGCGGCCCGGTCGTGCAGATCGGCGATCGCGTCGGGAATGCGCGGCGTCACGATGCGCCGCGCGCGCGCCGGCGCGAACACCAGCGACAGGACGGCGCGCACGCGCTGCAATTGCAACAGCAGGAACACGGCCAGGGCCAGGGCGCCCAGGTCCAGCAGCGTGGCGTAGTCGGACATGCGGGTTTCCGGCGGGACGACGCGCAATTGTCGCCGCAGCGGCGCGAGGCTGCACGCCGCCGGCGTACGGCGGCGGAATACGATTCGCGGCGCGATAGCCGCGGTGGCCGCGCCGCGCTAAGCGTTTGCCGCAGAATCCACTACGCCGCAACGCCGGCCCCTACCGAGGAACGCTCATGGCCAACGACAACCCGACTTCCGCCGCCACTGCCGTCAACAGCCAGATCACCGATGCGGTGACCCAGACCAACGTCAAAGTGGTCGGCGAAGCGCCGGCCTATGCGATGGCCACGGTCTACCAGTCGCTGGCGCATTCCGTCGGCATCCTGTTCGAGAACGCGGTCAGCACCCAGCAGCAGCAGAACATCCTGGCGCAGGCCTCGACGACCCAGGGCATCATGCAGATCTATTCGCTCGACACGGTCGCGACGGCGGCGGGCGTGGCGAAGGAGGACGGCGTGCTCGGTCCGGCGCAGTCCACGGCGGCCGCGGTGAAGGCGGCCCTGCCCTCGGCCGCCGCCGTCGCGTCGGTCGGCGGCATCAACAACCAGATCGAGCAGGCGGTGAAGCTCGCGCTGGGTTCGACCCTGCAGCACAGCGGCGACGTGGCCTACGGCGTGCGCGCCGCAGCCGAGGCCCTGGCCGCGGCGCTGGAACGGATGAACCGCGCGAGCCAGCAGAACCTGCTGGAGATGATCAAGAACGCCGCGACGACGGCCTGCCTGACGGCGATGATCGCCCTGCCCGACAAGGCCGCCGCCTACGAGGGAATCCTCGACACGATCCGTAAACTCGACAGCCGCTGAACCGGGCGACGCGCTTGCCGCCGTTCGCCCGTCGGAACGGGCGGCTGCGGCGAGCGGGCCGGCGTCACGACGACTGCTGCTGCCGCTGCTACGCTCGCCGGAGACGACGGCGGGAGGTCGGCCCGGGTGGGATGCAAGTTGCGGATGCCGTACATCGTGGCGATCGGGCTGCTGTTGCCGGCGACGGCCGCGGCCGATCTGGATGCCTGCAGCGCCACGCTCAAGCGCTCCCCGGCCGAGGCACTGGCCGTCTGCCGCGATGCGCAGACGCAGGCGGCCGCGAGCGGTCGCACGCGTGACAGCGCCATCGCCCAGCTCGAACACGCTTCCGCCGCCGTGGCGCTGGCCCGCTACGACGAGGCACAAGCCGATATCGACGACGCCGAGCGGCGCCTGACGCCCGCGCACTGGCGCGACCAGCATCGCATCGAACGCCAGCGCGGCGTGCTCGCCTATCGACGCGAACGTCTGGCGGAAGCGGCGCTGCATTTCGGACGTGCGCTCGATCTGGCGCGCACGCACGATGACGCCGAAGCGCAGGCGCAGAGCTGGAACGACATGGGCAACGCCTACCGGCGCATCGGCGACTTCGCCGCCGCACTGCAGGCATTCAGCGCCAGCCTCGCGCTGCGCGAGGGGATGGGCCAGGCCGAACAGGCGGCTGCCGTGCTCAACAACATCGGCAACGTGCAGCAGGATCTCGGCGATCCGGTCGCGGCGCAGGACTGGCTGGAGCGCGCACTGGCGGCCTATCGGCGCGTCGACGCGCCGCGCCAGGTCGCCCATGTGCTGGAGAGCCTGGGCCTCAACGATCGCGAGCGCGGCGACGACGACGCCGCGCGCGACAAGCTGCGCGAGGCGTGGGACGTGTACACCGCACAAGGAGCCGTGCGCGACCGTCTGCGCGTGGCCACGCATCTCGCCGGGCTGGAAGCCGAGCGGGGCGGCGTCGCGGCCGCGGCCGGCTGGATCGCCGAGGCGCGCGCGCTGATCGGGCCGTCGGGCACCCCGCCGCCGCTGGCCCTGCTGCTGGCCGAGACGCGCAGCGAACGCGCGCGCGGCGAGTCCTCGCCGGCGCGGCGCAGCCTGCGCGAACGACTGGCCGGCGATGCCGGCGACGCGGTCGCCGATCGCGTCGCCGCCTGGCAATACCTGGCCGAGGCCAGCGAGCAGGAAGGCGACGCGAAACTCGCCCTCGCCGATGCGCGCGCGCTGCGCGCGGTCAGTACCGAACAGGCACGGCGCGTGCAGAACGAACGCGTCGCGCAATGGCAGGTGCGGCTGGACCTGGCCGGCCGCCAGCGCCAGATCGACGAGTTGCGCGAACAGACACAGCGTCTGGCCACCGAACGCCTGCGCCTGCGCCTGTTGCTCGCGCTCGGCGGTGCGCTGCTGCTGCTCGTCGTCGGCGCGCTGCTGCTGCACCTGCAGCGTCAGCGCGCCGCCGCCGCCGTGCAGCGGCAGGCGCTGCAGCACCAGAACGCGCGCTACCGCGCCGCCGCCGCCGCCCTGCGCGCCGACCGCCAGCGGCTGCAGGCGCTGGCCGATCGCGGCCAGGATGCGCTGCTGCTCAGCGATGCCCGCGGCCGCGTCGTCGCCGCCAATCGGGCGGCGGCCGCCCTGCTCGGCCGCGACAGTACGGAATTGCCGGGCCTGCTGCTGACCGACCTGCTCGGCACCGCGGCCCATGCGGTTGCCGCGGCCATCGCCCGGCTCGAGGACGACGCTTCGACGGCGCCGGTCGACCTCGGCGAAATGGGCCCGCGCCGTCTGCAGATCCGTTGCGGCCTGCTGGACGAGGCCGATGCGGAGGAAACGGTCACCTGGCTGCGGCTGGAACCCGCCGCTGCCGCGGCAACGCCCGAAACGCCGGAGACCGCGCCGCCGGCCGCGACCGCGTCGCTGCCGGCCGGCTCCGAAACGCTGGAGGCTTCCGATGCGTTCCGCCGCCGGCTCGTGGAACTGATGCAGGCGACCCTGCAGGCCTGGGAGCGCGCGACACGCCAGTCACGTGTGGAATTCGCGGAGAAGAGCGGCATCTGGCGCATTCACGTCGACGACGGCCGCCTGCGCATGCGCTCGATGGAGCGCTATCTGAATCTGGCCAAGCTCCCGCGGCATCCACGCTGGCGCGAAGTGCTGCGCAGCGCGTATTTCGTTCTGGCCGAATGCGCGCTCGAACCGACCGAGCGCGGCCGGCTCGAGGCGCTGGTCGAAGCGATCCGCACCGACGTCAGCGCGCGGGCGCTGGAGTAGGCAGGGGCAGCGCCCGCAGGCGGTCGCAACGCATGCAGGCGGCACGCACACCCAGACTGGTGCGGTAACGCTGGTGATGGTCGTCGCGCGTGAACTCGACGGGCTGCTCGGGCAGCGCGATGACGTCGCCGAAATCGCCGGCGCCCACGCCGCCGTTCTCGTAGCTGTCGCAGACGTCCTGCAGCAGGTGCAGCACCTTGGTGTAGTCGTCGAACTCGCCGCAGTTGCGGCCGGCGTCGCTGCAGTACAGCTCGACCGTCTGGCCGAGTTCGTCGGGCGTGGGATTGAGCTCGGCGACGACGACGGGCCGGCCGAGACTGCACCAGTCGTGACGCGGCAGCGGATCATGGGCCGTGGCCAGCGAGGGCAGCAGCAGTACGGCGAGCAGGACAGCATGGCGATGCGGCATGGGAGCGCTCCGTGACAGTGTGCGCATGGTCGGCAGGCCGGAGCCTCCGGACAACCCGCGGCACGGGAAAAAACCGGGAAAGAATTGCCCCGCGCGGCGTTGCCGGCATGACGGAAACCGCGCCGCAGCGCGGTTCTGCGTGATGCGCGCGAAATCGTTCCCGGCTTTTTCCTGGTCCGCGCCGCCGCCCCTCGCCTAGCGTGTTTCCACCCGGCCCGACGCGGCCGCAGTCCTGGACGCGAACCTCATGATCCGTTTCTCCGCGCTTGCGCTTGCCCTCAGCCTCGCCGCCGGCACCGCCGCGGCCCACTCGGTCGGCTCGGTCGACCTGAGCCAGCCGATTCCGGCCGGCGCGCTGCAGTACGGCGGCTGGGTCGCCCACAACGGCGTGCAGACCCATACCTTCCTCGCACCGACGCAGAACGAATGCACAGCCATGCTGCAGCAGAGCACGGCGCAGCACACGGCCAACGCGCCGTTCTACTTCGGCGCCGGCCACCCCTCGACCTACACGATCGAACCGTGCAGCAAGCGCGCGATGTTCCAGCTGCTCGCGCCGGCCAATCCCGACGACGAACTCGTCACCGTGACCGTATCGATACCGTCGCGCTATGCCCGCGAGGTGAACGACCTGCGCCAGCGCTACCGCTACGACCAGTACATGGCCGACTTCGAGCGCCTGTTTCCGCCGAAGTGAAGTGAATGGCCGGTCCGCGGCCGTCGCCCGGACCGGCCGCGACGGTACCAGCGCCGGCACGCCGCCGCGGCTCAGCCGGTGTTCTGCACGCCGGCGGCGATGCCGTTGACCGTCGCGGCCAGGGCGAGGAACAGCTCGCCCTCGGGCCGGTCCTGTGCGCGCCAGCGCGCGAGCAGATCGACCTGCAGCAGGCTGATCGGATCGACGTAGGGATTGCGCAGGCGTATCGACAGCGCCAGGCGGCGGTCGCCGGCGAGCAGCCGGTCGGCCTGCTTGAGCTGCAGCACCGCAGCCAGGGTGCGCGCGAATTCGTCGGCGATCAGCGGATGGAATTCGTCGTGCAGCGCGCCGGCCAGCTGCGAGTAGCGCGCGAAGATGTCCAGATCGCTCTTGGCCAGCAGCATTTCCACGTCGTCGACGAAGGTGGCGAAGAACGGCCAGTCGCGCGTCATCTCGCGCAATGCCTCGACGCCGTAGCGCGCGATGCCCGCCGACAGCGCGGTACCGATGCCGTACCAGCCGGTCAGGCCGGCGCGGTTCTGCGACCAGGCGAACACCCACGGAATCGCGCGCAGGCTGGACACGCCGCCGGCGCCGCCGCGGCGCGGCGGCCGCGAGCCCATGCGCAGGCGTTCGATCACGTCGATCGGCGTGGCCGCGCGGAAGTAGTCGGCGAAGCGTGCCGACTCGTGCACGAGCGCGCGGTAGTGGCCGCGCGAGACCTCGGCCATGTGCCCGACCCTCTCGCGCCAGACCGCTTCGCGCGGCTCGGCCGGTCGCGGCCGCAGGCTCGCGCGCAGCACGGCGCCGGTGGTCTGTTCGAGATTGCGCAGCGCCAGCGCGCGGATGCCGTACTTGCGGTGGATGACCTCGCCCTGCTCGGTCAGGCGCAGATAGCCGTCGACCGAACCGCGCGGCGCGGCAATGACGGCGCGCTCGGTCTTGCCGCCGCCGCGGCTGATCGATCCGCCGCGGCCGTGGAAGAACGCGATGCGCACGCCGCTGCGCTGGGCCAGCTCGGTCAACAGCACCTGCGTGCGCTGCAATGCCCAGCGCGATGCGAACAGGCCGCCGTCCTTGGCGCTGTCGGAATAGCCGAGCATGACCATCTGGCGGTCGCCGCGCGCCGCCAGGTGCTCGCGGTACAGCGGATCGGCGAACAGCTGCACGAGCACGTCCTGCGCCGCCTGCAGATCGGCGATGGTCTCGAACAGCGGCGCGACGTCCAGCGGCACGCGGCCGTCGGCGCCGACGCAGCCGGCCACGCGCGCGAGCGCGAGCACGGCCAGCACGTCGGCCGCGCTGCGGCTCATGCTGATGATGTACGGCCCTATCGCCTGCACGCCGTAGTGCCGCTGCGCTTCGGCAACGGTACGGAACACGGCCAGGGTCGCCGCCGCCGTTTCGGCACCGGGCGCGGCCGGCGCAGTGCCGGCGAGCAGCGGGGCAAGCCCGGCGCGGCGCGCGGCCGCATCGCGCTGCGGCCAGTGCGGATCGGCCAGCAGCGCGGCGAGCGCCTGATCGTGCGCACCGGATTCCTGACGCAGATCCAGGGTGGCCAGATGAAAGCCGAACGTATCGACCCGCTGCAGCAGCTGGCGCAGGGCGAGCCAGCCCGCATGCTCGCCGCGATGCGCGCGCAGGCTCGCGGCGATCAGTTCGAGATCGGCGCGGAACTCGCTCACGTCGGCGTAGGCATCGTCGCGCTCGGCCGCGGTCGCGGCCAGCCGCGCGCTGATCAGGCTCAGCAGATGCCGGTACGGCATGTCGGCATAGCGTGCCTTGAGCCTGGCCGCGGCCTTGGGCAGCCGCGCGCGGTAGTCGGCCAGCCGTTCGAGCACCGCCGCGTCGACGCCGACGCGCGACAGCGACTGGCTCAGCAGGCGTTCGAGCTGCGCGATCTCGCGCCGGTACGCGGCGAGGATCTGCGCGCGCTGCGCGGCCAATGCGGCGCGCACCGTGTCGGCGCCGACGTTGGGATTGCCGTCCATGTCGCCGCCGACCCAGGTGCCGAAACGCAGCAGCGCCGGCAGCGGCGGCACCGGCCCGAGCTCGGCCAGCACGTCCTCGAACACCTCGTAGAACACCGGCAGCATCGGATAGAGCACGTCGGCCAGGAAATAGCTGACGTGGTCCATCTCGTCCTGCACCGTCGGCCGCACGCCCGCGGCCGCGGCGGGCT
>Ga0247823_10002260_pt1 | contig 15983 bp, 20 predicted proteins | sample 13C_PalmiticAcid_2_FD_192426 | JGI IMG/M metagenome (GOLD analysis project Ga0247823, IMG submission 192426) | Soil microbial communities from agricultural site in Penn Yan, New York, United States - 13C_PalmiticAcid_Day30 | ecosystem: Environmental > Terrestrial > Soil > Agricultural land...
CAATATCCGCCGCGCCGCCGGCCGATCAGCTTCGCATCGACCGCGTCGGCACCGATATCGATCCCCGCGCCGGTCAGCGCGTCGATCGCCTCGAACGGGATCGACGCGATATGCGCCGCCTGCATCGCCGCGAGCACCTCCATCGTCGGTGCCACCGGTCCGCGGTAGCCGATCCGCGCGAGATAGCGCGGCAGGAAGGCCGCGGCGGGCGCGTCGCTATCGGAATCGGCGGGGTCGGAAGGCGTGGCAGCGGGATAGTGCAACATGGACAAGGCTCCGTTCGCGAATCAACTGTCCGGCCCTTATGAAAGCTCAAGTGCAGTTGAGGTCAAGCGCCGATCGACATCAGTGCCCTGTCCCGCAAAACACCTTCATCTTGGTAACTTAGCCATTGCGGGCGGCCCCGCGCTGCGGCAGAGGCGTCGGACAACATAAGTCGCATAACAGTAACAGTTCAGGGAGCCCCTCATGCGCACCACGACTTATTCGCGTCTCGCCGCCACGCTCGCGCCGGCTGCAATCCTCCTCACCATGGGCACCGCCAATGCCGCGACCTGCGAGGAAGCCTTCGTCAAAAAGGGCAATCCGATCACCGCGCTGCGCTTTACCGCCGCGGTGACCGTCGCCGACCTGCCCCCCGCGGTCGCGATCGGCCAGATGCGCGGGATCGTCGCGGCGAAGGGCTACGACATCATGGCCGACGAGGCCGAATATGGGTCGATGCTGATCGAGCAGCCGATGACCGGCACCGTGCGTGCCTTCCCGATCCAGATCACCGCCACAGAAACCGGCGGCATCGGCACCGTCGTGATGGAAGCCAAGCTGCGCGCCGGCCAGTCGGTCGGCAGCGATGCAGCCAAGGCCGAAATGTGCGGCATCCTGAACCAGATCAAGGGCGGCAAGGTAGGCGCCGCCGCCGCGAAAAAGGGCGCGACCGCAACCACCGTCGCCGCCGCGCCGGTGAAGATGAACTCGCTGAGCTTCTCGCAGCAAGTGTCGAAAGACACCGAACGCAACGCCGCAGGCATCCTCACCCGCTACAAGGGCAAGCAGTTCACGATCGACGGGCTCGTCGGCTATGTGACCAAGGACGGCAAGGATTTCCGCGTCGGCTACAAGATCCCCGAACCGTGGGAACAGGCGATCCGTCTGCCGAACCAGGCGCCGTTCAAAACCGATATCGTCTGTTATATGGCGCCCGGACAGGCCGCTTTTTCGCTCCAGCTCAAGCCCGACAAGAGCATCAAATTGACCGGCACCGTCGAGGATTTCGACGAATATAAGCATGTCATCTGGCTGAAGGATTGTCGCGCCGCGCAATAGCCCCCGCCGCCTGCCCGCTCGTCGCCAAGCGCCCGCATCTTGTCGAAGCGCCGAAGACGGGCGGAGAGGCTTTGGCCATTGTCGGCTGGCGGCCCCAACGCCGCCGTCGACATCTACGCTGGAGGAGGCTTTCATGCGCTTCACGCTTCTCGCCGTCGCCCTTCTCGCCGCGCCTGCCGCAGCGCAAGACGATGCGCCGATCGTCGTCATCGGACAAAAGGATGCCGAAAAGCAGATCGAAAATTTCGTCGGGGCACTGACCCCAGCGTCGCCGCGCGGCCAAATCGCGCGGTTCGAACAGGCGGTATGCCCCGCCGCCTTCGGAATGCCCGACGCGCAGCGCACGGCCGTCAGCGATCGCATCCGGACCGTGGCAGCAGGAGTCGGGCTTGAAGTGGCGAAGGCGAACTGCAAACCCAATCTGGTCGTCATGGTGGCGCCCGACAAAGCGGCCTTTCTGAAAGCGCTGGGTAAAAAACATCATTATATGTTCGGCAATCGATCCCCTGCCGAGGTCAGGCGCATTTTTGCCGAGCCAGGCCCGGCGACGGCATGGCAGATCCAGGAAATGGTGAACGGCGATGGCAGGCCGATCTTCAACGAAGCCGACATGCCGATCAATCGTTCGACCCGGACGCCATCACGCATCACCCCGCCAGCACGGCCCGCATTCAAGGCAGCCGTCGTGGTCGTGGAAAGCAAGGCGCTCGAAGGACTTTCGACCACCCAACTCGCCGATTATGCGGCCATGCGCGCCCTCGCCCGCATCGACCCCGCGCGGATCGACGCGTCGGCGCCTTCGACGATCCTGCGGGTGCTCGACGCCGCGGCCGATAGCGAAGTGCCGGTCACGCTGACCCAATGGGATTTCAGCTTTCTCAAGGGGCTTTATTCCAGCCCCGGCAATCTCTACGCCCCGTCGCAGCGCTCCGAAATTGGCCGTGTCATGGCACGCGAGATGGAGGGTGCGGATGACGGCAAGAGCCGCCCGCCCGGCCCGAAGGAATGAAGATAGACTATGGCGCGCCGGCCCGCGGGCTGTAACAAGGGCGCCATCATGCGAAAAATCTGCGCAACCGCCATCGCCGCCATGCTGATACTCGCCCCCGCCGAGGCGCGGGATACCGTCACCGGCCTCCGCACCTTCGCCGATGCCTTCGACGCGGCGCAGATTGCGCAGGACCGTGCCGCCCTCGACCGCATGGTCGCCGACGATCTCGTCTTCATCGACGGCAGCGGCAAGCGCTATGGCAAGGCGTTTTTCATCGACGGCTGGATGGGCGCCGATGATGATTACGACCCCGTCACGCTGACTGATCGCGTCATCCTCCCGCTCGGCAAGGACGTGGGCCTCGCCAGCGCCGAGACGATCCTGTCGGGCCGCTCGGCGGGCACGCCCTTCCGCGTCCGCATTCGCTTCACCGATATTTTCAGGCGCCACGGCGACAGCTGGCAGGCGACCTATATCCATGTGACGCGGATGGCGCTGGAGGACGCGCCGAAGCCATGACGCGAACGCGCCGCGTGGTCCGGTTGACGGTTCGCGCGATCGGGCTGCTGCTGTTTCTGCTCCTGCTCTTCGCGCTCGTCCTCGCGGTGAACGGCTGGAACGCCTTCGGGCAGGCGCCGTCGGGGCCGCGGCTCGAAAAACTCGAAGCCTCGCCGCATTGGAAGGACGGCGCCTTCACCAACGGCCGCGGCGGATGGATCGACCGGCAAGCCGCCTGGCGCGGCCTGCTCACCGCATCGGCGGTCACCGAGCCCCAGCCCGGCGCGCCGGTGCCGGTGCGGCGCACCGACGCCGCCGCCCTCGCCCGCCTTCCCGCCAGCGGGCTGCGCATCACCTGGTTCGGCCATTCGTCGACGCTCGTCGAGATCGACGGCAAGCGTATCCTCGTCGATCCGATGTGGGGCGAGCGCGCCTCGCCGGTCGGCTGGCTCGGCCCCGCGCGCTGGTATGCGCCGCCGATCGCGATTGCCGACCTGCCGCCGATCGACGCGGTCGTCATCTCGCACGACCATTATGACCATCTCGATCGCGATACGATCCGCGCGCTGAATCGCCGCGGCACCACCTTCATCGTCCCGCTCGGCATCGGCTCGCACCTCGCCTATTGGGGCGTCGACGAGAAAAAGATCGTCGAACTCGACTGGTGGGACGAGAAGAAGATTGGCGACCTAGCCATCGTCGCGACCCCTGCGCGACACGCGTCGGGCCGGCTCGGCAGCCAGAGCAACCACACCTTCTGGGCGGGCTATGCGCTGATCGGGCCAAAGCACCGCGTCTGGTATTCGGGCGACACCGGCTTCGCGCCCGAATTCGCCGAGATCGGCACGCGCCTCGGCCCGTTCGACGCAACCCTGCTCGACACGGGCCAATATAATCCCGCGTGGCCCGACAATCATCTCGGCCCCGAACTCGCGGTCGAGGCCCACCGGCTCGTCGGCGGCAAGACGCTGATCCCGATCCATTGGGCGCTGTTCAACCTCGCCCCGCACGCGTGGACCGAACCACCCGAGCGCATCCTCGCAGCCGCGCGCTGCGCCGGGGTCCGCCTCGCGATGCCGCGTCCCGGCGAAAGCATCGACCCGGCGACCGCGCCGCCGCCGACGCGCTGGTGGCCCAGTCTCGTCTGGCGTACCGCAGCGCAAAAGCCGCAGGTCGCAACGCTCGACGGCGATCCCGCGCATCGTGTCGCGATACCGCCGTGCAAGGCGCCGTCAACCTGACGATTCGACTCTCGCGGCAAATGAGAACATAATAGGAACATTGACCCGATTCGGAGGATGGATGATGGACCCGATGTTCCGCTATTTCCTGGGCTTTCAGGTGGCCGCCGACCGCGCCGGCTGGCTCGCACGCCAATTGCCCGCCGTTTCAGGCGATTTGTTCGCGGGGTTGAAGCCCCAGCTTTACCACCTGACGCTCTGCACGATTGCCGAATCGAACGAGCCGCTGCCCTTCCTGCGCGGGCAGGTCGCCAAGGCGTTCAGCGCGGGCCTTCCGGGCGCGAGTCCGATACCTTTTGGACGCATCGTCTCGCGCGGCGCCGGCGCAGAACTGATTACCGCCGGCAGCATCGGCGCGATCCGCCAGAGCTACGACGAAATCGTCGCGCGCCTCGCAACGCAGGGGATCGAACCGATGCACCGCAAATCGGGCCTCCGCCCGCATATCACGCTCGGCTACGGGACATGCGAATTCGATCCCTTCCCGCTCGCGTGGAACTGGACGCCACGCGACCTCGTGCTGATCGAAAGCCATATCGGCCACCGCCGCCACCGCGTGCTGCAAAGCTGGACATTGGAGCCACCGGTGCAGGGCAGCTTCGGCTTCATGGCCGAAGACCTGCCCACGCCGCTGCTCCGGGCCGCTTAAGCCTCCAGATTGTGCTCGAGCGTGATCTCGCAGTTGAGCAGCTTCGACACCGGGCAATTCTTCTCGGCCTCTTCGGCGATCTTCGCGAACTCCTCGGCCGAGATCCCCGGCACCTTGCCGGTCAGCGTCAGCGCCGATTTGGTGATCGTAAAGCCGCCATCGACCTGATCGAGCGTCACCGCGGCGCTCGTCTCGAGCGTGTCGCCATTATAACCCGCGCGCGAGAGGCCGAACGACAGCGCCATCGTGAAGCACGCCGCATGTGCCGCCGCGATCAGCTCCTCGGGGTTCGTCCCCGGCAAGCCTTCGAAACGCGTCCCGAAACCATAGGGCTGCTTGTCGAGCACCCCCGACTTGGTCGTGATCGACCCCTTGCCTTCCTTGCCGAAGCCTTCGTAGCGGGCGGATGCGCGATTGACGGTCATGCTCGTATCTCCTTGGTTGGTTCGGGGAGGTAGTGGAAAAGCGGCCCGGGACTCGGAGCCTCAGGCGGACAGCAGCTTAGGCCGCGCACCGACGCGCTTCCACGCCTTTTCATGGAAGAAGAATGCGACAGCATTGATACAGGGCTCGATGATCGCGATCCCGCCCGCGAGCGCGACCGATCCGGTCATCACATAAGCGACACTGAACCCGATGGTCAGGTGGATCGAAAGATAGGTGAAGGTCTTGATCAGATCGAGGGACATGGCGCATCTCCAGCGGGACGAGGCACCAAATTAAGAATGATTCGCAACAACCGCCAGATAGACCTTTAGGTCAGTCTGATCGATTTTCCCGCACGACTCCCGCCCGGTCGAGTTCGGGCCCCAGCCGACCCGTCAGCCACATCGCCCACATTTTGAAATCGGCGCCAAGGCTCCACAGCGGATAGGTGAAGGTCGCCGGCCGGTTCTTCTCGACCCCGAAATGCGCGATCCACGCGAAGAAATAGCCGGCGAGCGGCAAGGCGATCAGCCACCCCCAGCGCCCCGCCACGACCGCGGCAACCGCGATCAGCACGACGAGGCTCGTCCCGACATAATGGAGCGCGCGCGTCGACGCCTTGCTGTGCTCGCGCAGGTAAAAGGGCCAGAATTCTGCGAAGGTCGTATATTGGCGCGCCATCGCCCAATGCTGCCCTTCGCCGCGATGCGGGTCAACTACAGGCTGCGCGCCGCCTCGTCGATCAGCGCCGCGACCTCGACCGGCCGCGAGGCGAGCGAGGCGTGTCCGGCATCGAGCGTGATGATCTTTCGCGCGCCGAGCCGGTCCGACATCGCCTTCTGGTTCGCCGGGGCGATCATCCGGTCTTCGCTCGAAATCTGATACCAGCTCGGCTTCACCCGCCACGCCGGATCGCTGATTGCCTCGCCGAAGGTCGAGGCGAGCGGCGCCTTTTGCGTCACCGCCATCACCAGCGCCTCCTCGGCGCTCACATCCTGGCAAAAGCTTTCGTGGAACTTGTCGGGTTTGACCCAGAGATAACCGTCGGCGTCGGGCGCAAGGTTCGCCGCGCCCGCGGGCGGATGCTGCTGCGTCAGCGCGCCGGGGCTCTCGCCCGCATCGGGCGCGAAGGCGGCGATATAGACGAGCCCCGCGACATTCGGCGCCGTCCCCGCCTCGGTGATCACCGCGCCGCCATAGCTGTGCCCGACGAGCAGCACCGGACCGTCGACCTGCGCCGCGATCTGCCGCGTCCGCGCAGCATCGCCCGCGAGCGAGGTCAGCGGCAGTTCGACCGCGCGCATGCCCTTGTGCCCCAGCCGGTCGAGTTCGACGATCGCCTTCGCCCAATGCGCCGCACCGCCCCAGAAACCGTGCACGAGGATGATCGTTGGAAGCGCTGCCATGGTCCCGACTCCTGTAGAATTTCGCGGAGCCCGAAGCTAACATGCCGCGTGGATACCCGACAGCAAAGAAACCGTCGGGATTTCGGGGGAGGAATTTTCATGAAAAAATCGACGCGTGCGCTGCTCGGGCTGGTCCTGCTCGACCTGATCGTCGTCGCCGGCGCCTGGTGGATGATCGACCGGACGCAAAGCGGCGCGTGGAATTCGAACGATCCGGCGGGCTCGATCACGATGGTGACGACGACCGCGGGTATGCTGGTCGGGGTGATCTCGGTCGTGCTGCTGCTCGCCTTCGTCACGCACCGCCGCGCGGGGAACTGATCGGCGGGCCTTTCGGACCGCCCGCATCCTCACTCCTTGCTGTTGACGATCACGTCCCAATGATCCTCGACCAGCGCGAACCGCTTGGCCTCCTCGGCCTTGAACTTTGCAAGGTCGGGGAACAGACGCGCACCCACAGCTTCTGCGGCGGCGTCATATCCGGTGCCGTCGCCCACCGCATCCTCGGCGCCGCGATAGGTGATCGTCACGCGCAGGTCCCATCGCGTCCCGCCCGCCATATGGGTGAAGGGGGTCGTCGTCTCGATCCGCGTGATGAAGCCCAGCCGTTTCATCTCGTCGAGGATCGGCTGGTGGTTCTTGGCATAGAGCGCGCGGAACTCGTCCATCCCGCCCCAGCGGATGCGATAATAATATTCGATCGTCACCGGGGTCGCCTTTGCGGCAACCGAAGCCGGCGCGGCGGCGGATGGCGCGGCCGCGGGCGCGCCTGCGATCAACAGAAGTGGCAAAATGGAAAGCATGGCCCCTCTCCCCTTCGCATCGAAGTCTACGCTGGAAGTGCGGAGGGTCAAGCCGCCCGGAACGACACAGCCCTCCCGCCTGGGTCGCAGGGGCGGGAGGGCTGTGTTCCGGGGCCGGCAAGATGGGCGCGCCCGGAGACGAAAATAGCGTGCGGCTCAGCGCGCCGCGGCCTCGCGGACCTTCTGTACAGCGGGGAGGAGCAGGCCGATCAGGATCTGCACCGGGTTCGACGTCACTGTCATGCCGCCCTGTGCGGGCTGTGCCGACTGCGCCATCGCGGGGGTTGCCGACAGGGCGATGGTGAGCGCGAGGATGGGGGTGAGGATCATCTTCTTGGTCATCGTCTCTTCCTTTTCACATTTGTTGATCTGGTTCGAATTTCGTTCGGGTCGCTCCCGATGACCTGCTTATGCCGCACGGCCGATCGCCCGGCCGTGATCGCCATCACTCGGCCGAAGAAATTTCCCAAATCACGGAAAAGAAACGAAAGAAATTTACGCTTCGCGCTTGAGCCGGACCAGCGCGCTATCGAGCGCCTGCAGGAATTGCGACCGATCGGCCTTCGAAAAAGGTGGCGGCCCGCCCATCCCGTCGCTCATTCCCGAACGCAGGTCGGCCATGATCGCACGCGTCGCGATCGCGGGGCCGATCGACGCCATGGTGAAGGGCTTGCCATTGTGCCCAAGCACCGTTGCCCCGGCTTTCAAAGCACGGTCGGCGAGCAGGATGTCGGCGGTCACCACCACGCTTTGTGTATTCGCGGCTTCGGCGATCCAGTCGTCGGCGGCATCGAAACCATCCGAGACGACAACCCGCTCGATCAACGGATGCTCGGGAACGCGCAGCCGGCTGTTGCTCACGACCTTCACCGCCACCTCGTGCCGCCACGCGACGCGGTAAATCTCGTCCTTCACCGGACAGGCATCAGCATCGACGAGAATCTGGATGGCATTCGTCATGGGCAAAGGGTCAGCCGACCTCGACGCCCTTCCAGAAGGCGATGCGGTCGCGGATCGCCTCGGCCGCCTCCTTGGGATCGGGATAGTACCAGGCGGCGTCCTTGTTCACCTGACCGTCCACGGTGACATGATGATAATGCGCCAGCCCCTTCCACGGGCACACGCTCGTCGTCGCGCTGTCCGACAAGAGGGCCGCATCGACCGCATCGCGCGGGAAATAATGATTGCCCTCGACGACGACCGTATCGTCGCTGTCGGCGATCACCGCGCCGTTCCACCGTGCCTGCACCATGTCGTCCTCGCTTCCTTCGCGCCTATTTCTTCATATTGTCGAGCCCGGCGACAACGCCCGTCTTGGTCGACGGATTGCTGGCATTCGGCTTCTTCGGCTTTTCGGCCTTCGGCTTGCGGACTTCGCGATTGGTCTTCTTTTGACCCTTGGCCATACTCAATACCTTGAAAGGTGGCGAACGCCTCTGCCCGCCGCGGCCGAGTCTACGCGCATTGCCCGCCCGCGTCGCCTGTTATCCCGCCAGCCCGTCCCACATCAGCTTCGCGCCGAGCAGCACCATCAACAGATAGATCAGGACATAGAAGCGCGCGCCGTCGATCCGTTTCAGCCAGCGCACGGTGAGCAAGGTCGAGACGATCGCAAGCGGCATCAGCAGCACCGCGGCGACGAGCACCTCGTGCGGAAAGGCGCCGAGCGCGATATAGGCGGGCACCTTCATCCAGTTGATCGCCGCGAACAGGATCGAACTTGTCCCGACGAAGACGAGGTGCGGCAGCCGGCGCGGCGTCACCCACATCTGGAACGGCGGCCCGCCGGCGTGCGCGATCTGGCTGGTAAAGCCCGTCGCGACCCCGAACAGGCTGCCGACCCAGCCCGGCGAGGTCGACGCCGCGACGACGCGCCCGCCGCGCTCGACCCACAGTCTATACAGCCCGAACGCCAGCGTGATCGCGCCGAGCGCCGCCATCAGCTTCGCCTCGTCGACGCGCTCGGCGTAAAAATAGCCCGCGGCGATCCCGGCGGCGGCGCCGGGCAGCATCCATGCGATGACCCAGCCGTCCCACGTCTTGCGGAACGACCAGACGCTGACGACGTCCTGCACGATCAGGATCGGCAGCAACAGCGCGGCGGCGATCGTCGGCGGCAGCACCAGTGCAACGAGCGGCGTCGCGAGCGCCCCGACCCCCGACAGCCCGCCCTTGGCAAGCCCGAGCAGGACCACCGCGATGGCGAGCACGAGCAAGGTCAGCGGATCGGCAAGCAGGCTCATTCGGCGGCGGCGTCAGGCTGGTCGGGCAACTTCCAGTCGATCACGCCGCGGCCCTGCGCCTCCAGAAACCCATTCGCCTGACTGAACGGCCGCGACCCGAAAAAGCCGTTATGCGCCGACAGCGGCGACGGGTGCGGTGCGCGCAGGATCAGGTGCGGGCTTCCCGCGCCCAGCCCCGCGACATTCGCCGCCTTCTTCTGCGCATGGCTGCCCCACAGGATGAAAACCTTCGGCGCCGGATCGGCGGCAACCGCCGCAACGACCGCATCGGTGAACTTCTCCCAACCCTTGCCCTGGTGCGACGCGGCCATGCCGCTCTCCACGGTCAGGCAATTGTTGAGCAGCAGCACGCCCTGCTCGGCCCAGGACTTGAGATAGCCGTGCGAAGCGCGCGCGATCCCGAGGTCGCTCTGCATTTCCTTGTAGATGTTGACGAGGCTCGGCGGCGTCCGCACCCCCGGCTGCACCGAAAAGCACAGCCCATGCGCCTGCCCCGGCCCGTGATAGGGATCCTGCCCCAAAATCACGACACATACGTCCTGCGGCGGCGTCGCATCGAGCGCCGCGAACCAGTCGCGCGGACGCGGGTAGATCGCCTTGCCCTTCGCGCGCTCCTCGCCGAGAAACGCCTTGAGCGCCGCCATATAGGGCTGCTCGAACTCGCCGCCGACGCGCGCGAGCCAGTCGGGATGCAGTTTGACCTCGGACATGCCCGCGCTTCACCAGAGGAGCGCGGGCTTGTCCAGAGGGCTTACAGCTTGCCGCGCACGCTCAGGAAGAAACGGCGGCCAAGATAGTCGTACTGCGTCCCGAACGCCGGCGCCTGCCCGATCACCGGCGGCGTCGCGGTGACGACGGTCGATACGCGCGGCGGCGGGGTGTCGAACAGGTTCGCGACCCCCAGCGTGATGCGGAAGCGTTCGGCGACATCGCGGCTCAGCGACAGCGAGTGATAGAAGGTCGCGGGCACGCTGACGTCGGGGCAGAACCGCCCGCCCGGACGGAAACCCGAGGTACGGCAGGCATCGCCGCCCTGCGCCCGTAGCAAATCTTCCTCGTTCGACGCCGCGCCGGTGACGTCGAGGCCGTAGAAGAGCGTCCAGCCATCCTTCATCCAGCCGAGGTTGAAGTCGCCGACCCATTTCGGATTGCCGATCTTGCCATTGTCGTCGACCTCGGTGCCGGGGAAGAGCGAGACCTTGTCCTTCACCTGCCATGTCATCTGCGCACGGAACGCAAGCGAACCGAAGTTGCCGAGATCCTGATCGACCGCGAGCGACAGGTCGACACCGCGGTTCCGCTGGCGGCTGATGTTGACATAACGGTCGGTGACGCTTGCGACGCTCTGCGCATCGGGGCCGGCGGTCGTCGAGCGCGTGAACAGGCCGCACAGCGGCTCGTCGGCGACGTTCGAATCGTAGCAACCGCGCAGGATATTGCCCGCGCCGAGCAGGGTGATCTCGTCCTTTACCTCGATATCGAAATAATCGACCGCAAGGCGCGTCTTGAGCCCGCCCCACAGCGCCCCCGACAGATCGGGGGTCAGGATGAGCGACACCGTCTTCGCCGTCGAGGTTTCGGGCTTGAGCTCGCCGAGGCCGCCGCCCGACACGATCGTCACGGGGCTGATTCCGCCGGCATAATTGGGGCCGATGCCGTCGGCGGCGCAATTGTCGAAGATGCGCTGGCTGATCGCCCCCGCCGCGAGCCGCGCCGCGGTCTGGATGCACGGATCGATCGCCTGCTGGCCGAGGAAACCCGTCTGGTCCTCGAGGAACAGCTCGAACAGCGCGGGCGCGCGGAACGACGTGCCCCACGTGCCGCGGAACCGCAGCCAGTCGGTCACCGCCCAGTCGGCGCCGACCTTCCACGTCGTATCGCTGAATTTGTCGCCCGCCCCGTCGCGGCGCGTCGCCTCGACATGCGTGTAGCGCGCCGCGCCCGACAGCGTCAGCCGCTCGATCATCGGCACGCCTTCGAGCAACGGCACCTCGACCTCGCCGAAGAGTTCCTTCGACACCGTGCGCCCCGCGGTGATTCCCGAGGTGGTGAAATTGGCGACATTGCCCGCCAGCGTCGCTTCGCCCGGCGTGTCGTTGATCTCGTCGCGGCGGATATTCGCGCCGAACGCTGCGCCAACCGGTCCCGCGGGCAGGTTGAACAATTTGCCCGTCAGCAACGCCTCGGCCGAGGTCTGCTTGAACAGCGTGCGGCCCGTCTCGCGCCCCATCAGGAACGCGCGTTCGGCGGGCGTGAAGTCGACGCGCAGAACGCGCGGATCGGTGAAGTCGATGTCGATGCACGGCACGCCGCGGATCGCGGTCGTCGTGCCGGCGCACGAGCGCGTGCGCAGCGTCTGCGACGCGATCGCATCCTGATAGATGATATCCTGCGTATAGCTCGCGTCCGACCGGCTGTGCTGGCCGTGGACATCCCATTTCCAGCCGCTGCCAAATTCGCCGCGCAGCCCCAGAACGCCGCGATAATAATCGACGTCGGCTTCGCTTTCAGATTTCACCAGTACGCGCGGGCGCAGGATCAGATTGCCGCCGAACTCGCCATTGAGCGGATCGCCCATGTCGTTGGGGTCGCAATTATACGCCGTCGGGTCGCAGAGGAAGAAGGGCAGCATCGATGCGCCGGTAAATTGCTGGAGCTCGATCCGCTGGACGCCATTGTTATGCGACTTGCGGTTGCTGAACAGGAATTCGCCATAGGCTGTGATGCCGTCGGTCACGTCATAGGCGCCCTCAACGAATGAGCTGATCCGGCTCACCTGCGAGAAAACGTCCGAATCCTGTTCCGCCGGCTCGAACTGGTTGAGCGCGCCGGTCGACGGGCCGTCGAAATTGACCCCGAAGAAATCGGCCGGGCCGAACACGCCGATCGGATTATAGGCGTTGATCGGAATACCGACGCCCGCAAATTCATTGCCATATTGCCCCGCGAAGATCGCTTGCCCGTTCGGCGCGATCAGCCCCGGGTCAAAGGTCGGGAAGCCGTTCTGGTCGACTCCCGAAAAGTCGCTGAACACGATCATATTCGCCTGCGTGCTGCTGCACGCCGGGCGGCCGGTGCGGAAATCGACGATATCGGCGCGGCTGCCGTCGGCCTCGCGCTTGAGATACTCTTCGGAGCAGAAGAGGAAGCCGCGGTCGCGGCGCGTGAGATTCTGCTGGCGGAAATAATCGACCGTCGCGAAAAAATGCCCACGGTCGAACTTTTTGCCGAAGCTCGCGTCGACGCCATAGCTCTCGCCGCCGCCATGCTCGGTGATCGACGAGAAACCGCCGCCCTCGAATCCGTTAAGGTCGTCGCGGGTCAATATATTGACCACGCCCGCCACGGCATCCGAGCCATAGATCGACGAGGCGCCGGTCTTGAGGATCTCGACCTGCCGTACCACCGACAGCGGCAGGACATTGAGGTCGAAGGGCGCGACCGAGCCGCGGATACCCGCGGGACCCGCGCGGCGGCCGTTGATCAGCACAAGCGTGCGCTCGGCGCCCAGCCCGCGCAGCGACACCGTCTGCACGTCATTGCCGCCATTGGCGACGAAACGGTTCGAAATCGCCGAAGTGATCTGGATCGATCCCTGCGCCGCCGGCGTCGACTGCAGCACGTCGGCAAGCTGGACCTGCCCCTGCAGCTTCGCGCTCTCGGGATCGATGACCTGGATCGGGTCGGCGCTGGTAAATTCGCTCTTTGCGATGCGCGATCCGGTGACGATGATCTCGTCGCCGCTCGTCTGCGCCGCCGCAGGCGACGCCGCGAGAGCGATCACCGAGGCCGTTGCCGCCAGAAACACCGAGGGATTGGTGCCCATTTTCATCATCGTCTTCCGATTTAAAAGTTGATCCCGCCCCCCGGCAGGGCGGAAATTACGCGAACAGGCGTTTCGATATGGTTTACGCCGCGGTAAGTTTTTGCCGCCCGGTCATTGCTTGTCGCGGCGCCGCCGCGCGGCTAGGCACCCGCATGAAAGGATCGCGCGATGAGCAAGGCAATGGGCGAAACGCTGGGGCGGCTGGAAGCGGTCATCCACGACCGGCTGGCCGCGGGCGAATCCGAAGCCTCCTACGTCGCCAGCCTCGCGGCGAAAGGCCGCGGCAAGATCGCCCAAAAGCTCGGCGAAGAAGCCGTCGAGGCGGTGATCGCGGCGGTCAGCGAGGATGATCCCGAACTGATCGGCGAGGCGAGCGACCTTGTCTTCCACCTCTCGATCCTGATCGCCGAGCGCGGGCTGACGTGGGACATGATCGCCGCCGAACTCGACCGCCGCCACGGCACCTCGGGCCACACCGAAAAAGCCGGCCGCCCAAAGTAACTACAACGCATAGGAACCCCCGCATGCCGATCGACGCGACCCTGCCCTATGACGACAGCAACATATTCGCGCGCATCCTGCGCGGCGAGCTGCCGTCGAAGACCGTCTACGAAGACGAATTCGCCCTCGCCTTCCACGACATAAATCCGCAGGCGCCGCTCCACATCCTCGTGATCCCCAAGGGCGCTTATGTCAGCTGGGACGATTTTTCGGAACGCGGCAGCGACGCCGAAATCGCGGGCTTCGTCCGCGCGGTCGGCAAGGTTGCGCGCGACGCGGGCCTCGTCGCCCCCGGCTATCGTCTGCTCGCGAACGTCGGCCTCGACAGCCATCAGGAGATTCCGCACCTCCACGTCCATATCTTCGCGGGGCAAAAGCTCGGCCCGATGCTCGCGCGCTGAATGTTGCGACGAACCGTGCATAATTAGCGATGAAATCTGGACAGCAATTCGATAAGAGGGCATGACAAGAGACTCGCTGGGTCGCAGCAGTGAGGAGATGACAGAATGATGCAACTGGGGCGGGCGCTGGCTAACCGGCTGGCTGGCAAGGCGAAACTCGCGCTGCTCATTCCTCTCGGGCTTGCGATGGCCGCGACCGCCGCCGCCGACACCGTCCCGCAGGTGACGCTCGCCACCCCCGGCAGCTCGGGCACCGGCGACGGCACGATCACGCGCTTCACGCTGCGCTTTTCCGAAGACATGGTGCCGCTCGGCGATCCCCGCGCGCCCGCCCCGGCGACCAACGACTGCAAACTTCCTTCGACCGGCCGCTGGGTCGACACGCGCACCTGGGTGCTCGAATTCGACAAGCCGCTCCCCGGCGGGCTCGCCTGCCATGTTGACCTCCGCGACGGCCTCAAGACCGCGCGCGGCGTGTCGGTCGCCGGCAACAGCCGCTTCGCGCTCGACACCGGTGGCCCCTCGGCGCGCGCCGTACTCGCGGGCGGCATCTATGACGGGATCGAGGAGGACCAGATCTTCCTCGTCGCGACCAACGTCGCCGCCGACCGCGCCTCGGTCGGCCGTTTCGCCTATTGCGCGGTCGACGGCATCGGCGAGAAAATCCCGGTCGACGTCCTGCCGCGCGAGACCGCGACACAGATCTTGACCGGCCTCGGCGACAACAACTGGTCGCGCCAGTCCTTCACCTACGACGCCGGCCTGCCGCAGCGTTTCCCCGCCGCGGGCGCCGACCGCGAGGCCGCGCTCGACCGTATCGTCCCCGTCAAATGCCGCCGCCCGCTGCCGCCGGGCCGCGAAATGGCGCTCGTCTGGGATGCGCGCATTTCGCAAGCCGGCGTCCCCGGCCGCACCGCCGGGCGCGACCAGCGCTTCGACCATGATGTGCGCCCCGCCTTCACCGCCAAAATGTCGTGCAGCCGCGTCAATCCGCAGGCGGGCTGCAACCCGATCAAGGATGTAACGCTCAGCTTCGCCTCGCCCGTCGCGCGCGAAACGATCCTCGCCGCGACGCTCAACACCGCCGACGGCAAGAAACTGACGCCGAAGATCGACGATGACGACAAGAATGACGCCTGGCTGACGAGCGTCCGCTTCACCGGCCCGCTGCCGCAGAATGTCGACGCGACGCTCGTGCTCCCCGCCGACGTCACCGACCAGAGCGGCCGCAAGCTGCAGAACCAGTCGAACTTCCCGCTGAAATTCCACATCGACCGCGCCCCGCCGCTCGTCAAATTCGCCGCCGAGTTCGGCATCCTCGAAGCGGGAGAAGGCGGCGTGCTGCCCGTCACCGTGCGCGGGGTCGAAAGCAGTCTCGTTCAGGCGAACCTCAAAATGCCCGCGACGGCGCTCAAGGTCGGCGACGACGATGCCGCGATCGCACGCTGGCTGAAGCGCGTCGCCGACGCCGACGACACCGATTATCGCGAGGAAAAGGACCGCAGCGGCAAGGAGGTCACGGTCAACTACACCGGCACCAAATCGGTGTTCGAGGACGCCCCCGCCGGCGGCGAACGCCGCGACATGCAACTGTCGCCCGCCGCGGGCGGCAAGGAGTTCGAGGTCGTCGGCATCCCGCTCGCCGAAAAGGGCTTCCATGTCGTCGAGATCGCCA
>Ga0247823_10002261_pt1 | contig 15977 bp, 20 predicted proteins | sample 13C_PalmiticAcid_2_FD_192426 | JGI IMG/M metagenome (GOLD analysis project Ga0247823, IMG submission 192426) | Soil microbial communities from agricultural site in Penn Yan, New York, United States - 13C_PalmiticAcid_Day30 | ecosystem: Environmental > Terrestrial > Soil > Agricultural land...
CAGCTCGACTTTTGCTGTGGCGGCAGCCAGTCGCTGCGTTCCGCCGCCGCGGCGGCGGGCGTGGACACGGCGCCCATCGTCGACGAACTGCAAACGCTGGAAGGCCGCGCCGCTGTCAGCGGAGAGCGTGACTGGGGCGGAGCCACACCCACCGAGCTGGTGGACCACATCCTGACGCGCTACCACGCCGTGCACCGCGAGCAGTTGCCCGAGCTGATCCGCCTGGCGCGCAAGGTCGAGCAGGTGCATGGCGAGCGCGCCGACTGCCCGAACGGTCTGGCCGACCACCTCGCGGCGATGGCACAGGAGCTCGAAAGCCACATGCGCAAGGAAGAGGACGTGCTGTTTCCCATGATCGTGCGCGGCCATGGCGCGATAGCCGGTGCACCGATCACCGTGATGCGCATGGAACACGACGAGCACGGTGTTGCCTTGCGCCGGCTGGAAGAGCTGACGGATGGCATCACACCACCACGCGCCGCCTGCACCATGTGGCGCGCGCTCTACGCCGGCTTGAGGACTTTCCGCCAGGACCTGATGGCACACATCCACACCGAAAACAACATCCTGTTCGAGCGCTTCGCGCCGGCAGAGGTGCATTGACCAAGGAGAAGTTATGGGTCCGTACAAAAAACTCTGGTTCACGCTGATCGGCGTGTTGATCGTCACCTTCTCGCTGCTGGGCTACTACGGCTCCGAGATCTACCGCCAGGCCCCGCCCATTCCCATGCAGGTGGTCACGGATGAGGGCACGCCGTTGTTCGGCAAGGAGGACATCCTCGATGGCCAGACCGCATGGCAGTCGGTCGGCGGGATGCAGTTGGGCTCCATCTGGGGTCACGGCGCCTACCAGGCGCCCGACTGGACAGCCGATTGGCTCCACCGCGAATTGATGGCCTGGTTGGAGCTGGCCGCGCAGCAAACGCATGGAAAGGCTTACGCCGCGCTCGACGGTCCGTCGCAAGCGGCGCTGCGCGAGCAACTCAAAGCCGAGTACCGCGCCAACCGTGTCGATGCAGCACAGGTGCTGAAACTCTCCGGGCGCCGAGCACAGGCCATTGCCCAGACCGCCGCCTACTACGACCAGCTGTTCTCCGACGCGCCCGCGCTGCAGAAGAGCCGCGAGCACTTCGCGATGAAAGAAAACACACTGCCCAGCGCCGAGCGGCGCCAGCAGATGACGCGGTTCTTCTTCTGGACCGCCTGGGCCGCCGCAACAGAGCGGCCTGGCCAGAAGGTCACCTACACCAACAACTGGCCGCACGAGCCCCTGATCGGCAACCAGCCGAGCACCGAGAACATCGTCTGGTCCATCGCCAGCATCGTCGTGCTGCTGGCAGGCGTGGGATTTCTGATCTGGGCCTGGGCCTTCCTGCGCCGCCACGACGAGCCACTGCCCGAGCCTGCCGTGCGCGACCCATTGACCACGTTCGCGCTCACACCATCACAACGCGGCCTTGGCAAGTACCTGTTCCTGGTGGTGGCGCTGTTCGTGTTCCAGGTGTTCATCGGTGGTTTCACCGCGCACTACACCGTCGAGGGGCAGCAGTTCTACGGCATCGACGTTTCGCGCTGGTTCCCGTACTCGCTGACACGCACCTGGCACATCCAGGCCGCGCTGTTCTGGATCGCCACCGGCTTCCTTGCCGTGGGCCTGTTCCTCGCGCCGCTGATCAACGGCGGCAAGGATCCGAAGCTCCAGAAGGTCGGCGTGGACGTGTTGTTCTGGGCGCTGGTCGTGGTCGTGGTGGGTTCCTTCATCGGGAACTACCTGGCCATTGCGCAGGTGATGCCGCCCGAGTGGAGCTTCTGGCTCGGCCACCAGGGCTACGAGTATGTGGACCTGGGGCGCTTGTGGCAGATCGGCAAGTTCGTCGGCATCCTGCTGTGGCTGGTGCTGATGTTGCGCGGTGTCGTGCCGGCCCTGCTGAAGCCGGGTGGCGACAAGAACCTGCTGGCGCTGCTGACCGCCTCGGTGGGCGCCATTGGCTTGTTCTACGGTGCCGGCCTGTTCTATGGCGAGCGCACGCACCTCTCGGTGATGGAGTACTGGCGCTGGTGGGTGGTGCACCTCTGGGTCGAAGGCTTCTTCGAGGTCTTCGCCACGACAGCGCTGGCCTTCATCTTCTCCACGCTTGGCCTGGTGTCGGTGCGCATGGCCACCGCAGCCAGCCTGGCCTCGGCCTCGCTGTTCATGCTGGGCGGCATTCCCGGCACGTTCCACCACATGTACTTCGCCGGCACCACCACCCCGGTGATGGCGGTCGGTGCCAGCTTCAGCGCGCTCGAGGTAGTACCGCTGATCGTCCTGGGCCACGAGGCATGGGAGAACTGGCGCCTGAAGGCCCGTGCACCCTGGATGGACAACCTGAAGTGGCCGCTGATGTGTTTTGTCGCGGTCGCGTTCTGGAACATGCTGGGCGCCGGCGTCTTCGGCTTCATGATCAACCCGCCGATCGCGCTGTACTACATCCAGGGGCTCAACACCACGCCGGTGCACGCTCACGCCGCGCTCTTCGGGGTCTACGGTTTTCTGGCGCTGGGCTTCACGCTGCTCGTGCTGCGTTACCTGCGTCCGGTACTGGCTTTCAGCGAACCGCTGATGAAAACCGCCTTCTGGGGTCTCAACGCCGGCCTGGTGCTGATGATCTTCACCAGCCTGCTGCCTATCGGCATCATTCAATTCCATGCCAGCGTCAACGTGGGCCTGTGGTACGCGCGCAGTGAGGAGTTCATGCAGCAACCGCTGCTGCAAAACCTGCGCTGGGTGCGCACCTTCGGTGACATCGTGTTCATCGTGGGCGCCCTCGCAATGTCCATGCAGGTGGTGCTGGGTTTGCTTGGCAAATCGCCCGCGCGGGTGCACCCAGGGCAACGCCTGAGTGATGTCCGCGGTTAAGGGCTCGTGCTCTGGCGCAAGCACTTCGGAGCTGCACCACCCATGCGAATTTTTAACGCAAAGGAGAAAACCATGAACATGAGAAACACCACGGCCATGTTGTTGGCCGCTCTGCTCGCTGGCCCCGTGTTGGCCGCGACGTGCGACGTCGAGATCGAAAGCAACGACGCGATGCAGTTCAACAAGAACAGCGTCGCGGTGCCGGCCAATTGCAAGCAGTTCACGGTCAAGCTCAAGCACGTGGGCAAGCTGCCCAAGGCCGCCATGGGACACAACTGGGTGCTGACCAAGGCGGCCGACGCTCAAGGCGTGGCTACCGACGGCATCCCGGCGGGGCTGGACAAAGCGTATGTCAAAGCGGGCGATACCCGCGTGATCGCGCACACCAAGGTCATCGGCGGTGGCGAATCCGATGCGGTGAGCGTTGACGTGGCCAAGCTCAAGGCTGGCGAGAGCTATGCCTGGTTCTGCTCGTTCCCGGGCCACTCGGCCATCATGAAGGGCACCCTGACACTGGCCAAGTAAGCATCGGCGTCGGCAAGCGCCACACGGAGAGACCGCCATGACCTTTGTCGTCACAGAATCCTGCATTCGTTGCAAGTACACGGATTGCGTCGACGTGTGCCCGGTCGACGCCTTCCGCGAAGGCCCCAACATGTTGGTGATCGACCCGGACGACTGCATCGATTGCGCGGTTTGCGTGCCGGAATGCCCTGTGGACGCAATCTACGCGGAAGAAGACACGCCGCCAATGCAGCGCGATTTCCTGGACATCAACGCCCGCCTCGCCCGTTCTTGGCCGACCATCTCACGCACCAAACGCGCGCTGCCCGATGCCGACACCTGGGCTGCGGTCACAGACAAGCGTCCCATGCTTGATGAAGGGATATGAAGCAGCACCCAAGGTGGAGAACGCCCATCATGCCCCCAGCACGATGGTGACCAACACGCAGGCATCTTCCAGCGCGAGCAGGCTGTGTGGTTCACCACCGCGCAGGTAAAGCAGTTGCCCCGTCTGCAGCTTCTGCAAATGCCCGGGCGTTCCGAACTCGATGACGCCCTGCAGACACTGCACCGTGATCTCGCCCGCCACGGCGTGCACGGGCAAGGAGCTGCCCAGGGGCAATACCAGGCACATGACCTCCAGCTGGTCGGTCTTGAACAAAGCGCTGGATTGGCTGCTAAGCGCGTCACCGCCAAAATGTTGCAGGTTGGCGATCTCGCCCGACTGGAGGTGATGCAGTGCCATGGGGATTTCCTGGTTGGGACGGGTGACAGACAGGAGGCACGGATGGGTGCGCGAGGCGAGGTTGAACTGTGCAGTGGAAAACGTCAAAGGCTGCGTCGAACCATCATTTCCTTGATCTTGCTGATGGCCCCCGCGGGCAGCAAGTCCTTGGGGCACACGTCCACGCAGTTCAGAATGGAGCGGCATCGGAACAGGCGATAGGGGTCGTTCAGGTTGTCGAGTCGCTCGGCGGTGGCCGTGTCGCGGCTGTCCACCAGAAAGCGATAGGCCTGCAGCAAGCCCGCCGGCCCGACGTATTTGTCCGGATTCCACCAGAAGCTCGGACATGCCGACGTGCAGCAGGCACACAGGATGCACTCGTACAGGCCGTTGAGTTCATCGCGCTGTTCGGGCGACTGCAAGCGCTCGCGCTCCGGGGCCGGCGCCGGGTTGATGAGATAGGGTTTGATCGAGTGGTACTGCTTGAAAAACGCGGTCATGTCCACGATCAGATCGCGTATCACCGGCAGCCCGGGCAGCGGTTTGAGCACCACCAGGCGCGGCAGTGCGTTCATGTTGGTGATGCAGGCCAGGCCGTTCTTGCCGTTGATGTTCATGGCGTCCGAGCCGCATATACCTTCGCGGCAGGAACGGCGAAAGCTCAGACTCGGGTCCATGGCCTTGAGGCGCATCAACACATCGAGCAACATGCGGTCACCCGGGTTGACTTCGATCGCCAATGTCTGCATGCGGGGCATGGCATCGAGGTCCGGGTCGTAGCGGTAGATATGAAAGGTGTGCATGTCGGCTTCTTTCAACAGGGGTCAGCTCAGAGTAACTACATCCGCGCGAGACTGAAAGAGAAAAAACCGGGCCTCTTTCACAAGCCCACCATGCGCAGAATGCCCAGGGGATTGTGCGTCCGGGCGATGACAGCCATCACCACAAAGCATGACAAGGCTGCCGTGAACGCCACCGCTTTGCCGGTCCTCGTGGTCGCCCGCCTGAGCGCCAGCGTTCCGAACACGATGTAGGCCACCAACAGCGTGAGCTTGGCCAGCAGCCAGGCCGTTGCGAAGGGATTGACCTGAAGTACGGCCAGCAACAACATTGCCGCCACCAGCAAGGTGGTGTCGATCACTTGGCTCAAGCGGCGCACCGAAGGCGACATGGGCGCGGTAGCGCCCATCAGAACGCCTATGCCTCGCCCGGCGAACAGCCCTCCACTGAGCAGCGCCAGCCCGACGTGGGCAGTCTTGATCAGAAGATAAAAATCCGGCGCCGCCATGCTTCACCATTGCAAATAAAGCATGGCCTTCGCCAACAGGACGATGACCAGCACATGGCAGAACACGCTCAGGTGCAGACAGCGCGAACGTCGGCCGCCCAGCACCCCGCGCCGCCGCCACACCATGGCCGTCACAAAATGCCCGAGCACGCTCAAGGCCAGTGCGATCTTGAGGGCGAGCATCAACCCGAAACTGTTGGATAGCGGTTGCATCAACGCAGCGCGATGTTGCCAAGCTAGCCCTATGCCGGCGGCGTAGAGCGTCAGCAGCACCCATGGCATCACGGCCGCGGCGCGGTTGCCGACGGCGCGTTCGATCTCGCGCATCGTCTCGCGCGGCAGGTGGCTGCGCACGCCTTCAAGCGTCACCACCTCGAAGAACACCGTGCCGACAAAGGCGATGGCAGCGAGCAGGTGCAGTGTCAACAGCAAGCCGTAGCTCATGCCGACCACCTCCGATCAAACCGGATGCGGGCCCCTTTGCCCTGTGACACGTACATCAACAGGCGCAGCGCACAGTCGATCATCGTGGTCAGGCGCATGGATGGACTCCGTTCATTGGGGCGCGCGCGGCCGCACGGGAATCTGCCCTGGTTTGAGCACCGGCGTCGTTGCCGGGTCGATGCCCGGGCGAATCATCATCGGGAAGAAGCGCCACAGATACAGCCCGAACGCCAACACCCAGACACCGGCTGAGGCGTGCAGCGAGACGAACGCCAGACCGCTCGGCAGCAATGCCAGCAGGCGCAATACCGCCGCCGCGATCACCAGGGCGTAGCACCACACGATGAGGCGGTCGGTGCGCAGCGGTCGCCCCAAGTGGCCCAGCGCCGTGCGCGTCACCATCCCGATGATCAACACCGAGAACCCTGCCACGCCGATCACATGGACTGGCCATGCGGCGCGCAACACCCAGCCCGACGCATGCGCTGCCGCCACCAGCAGGCCCACACCAAGCGCGGCGTAGCCGAGGTAGAGGATCCAGAGCAAGGGCACGCGCCGCACCGCCCACGGCTTCCAGGCCAGCACCTGGACCAGCGCAATCACGCCGACTGCGGCCAGGAACGCGGCCATCGCCAACATCCAACCCAGCAGCCCGAAGCCGATGCCCAGGGTGCCCGCGCCCAGCTGCCAATGGCCGCTGCGCGTGTGCATGGGAATCGCCAGCCCAGGCACCGCTCGCATGGCGAAAAACGGAAGCACCCGCCGTGCCACCAGTAGTGCAACCACTGCCATGCACAGCAGTCCCGCGATGAAGCGCTGCATCAGCAGCGCGTAGTCGCCCTGCCATGCGGCGAGCAGGAACAAGGCATCGGCCACACCCAGCGCCAGCAAGAGCAACGGCACACCGTAGTTGCGCTGGTTGCGTGCACCGTAGATGGCGCGGCCCAGCGCTGCGGCCGCCCAGGCAAAGAACAGCAGCTCGCAACTTGCGGCCAACCAGAAGGTGGCCGCCCCGGGAACGAGATAGCCCACGCGCGCCAGCACCCACAGCAGGCCCAAGGCACCTAGAGCGCGGCCCTTGAGCGGATTCATCCCCGTCCAGTTGCTGCCCGCCGTGAGCAGGAAGCCGACCGCAATAGTGGCGATGAAACCCCAGAGCATTTCGTGCGCATGCCAGATCACGCCGGCGAGTTGTCCGCGCAGCAGGCCTGGCGCGAAAATCCAAAGCCCCACCGATATAGCAGCCCAGAAGCAGCCGGCCAGGTACAGCGGCCGGAAACCCAGTTCGAGAAAGGCAGACCACTGCGGCGCAAGCGCCCTCGCCTGCCCCGGCTCGTCGATCCGCAGCAACTCAGCCATGCGACAGCGTCGTAGGAACGGCGTCCGGATCGCGGTTTATCTGGTAGCCCATCCACAGGCTTTGCGCGATGCGCTCGGCCATGACGCACGCGTGCTCTGCCAGCGCTCGATTGGGCTGCGCAGCGGCGTTCTCGCGAAACAAACGCAGCCAGCGCTCGAACAATTCGGCGGTCAGCTCGGGCAGCACGGCATGCTTGGGCATGGGCGCGCCAGTGAAGCGTCCGGTGCGCCGCAGAATGGAAGACCAGAAGTCCACCAACTTCGCCAGATGGTGGTCCCAGTTGTCTACGTGGGCGTCGAAGATGGGGCCAAGCACTTCGTCCTGCCGCACCCGCGCGTAGAAGGCTTGGACGAGATTCGAGACCTCGTCCTCGGTACACAACTCGGTGGCCATCAATTCGTGCTCCTGGACTTGCCGATGGCAAGCTCCTGTAAGATTCAGTCTAAATATATCTTATAAGTGCCGCAATGCCATCCTGTCCCGCGCATGGATTGATTCACATCAAGTCCTGGGACGCGCCATGGCCTTGCGCGGACTCGCCGAGGGCCAGCCAGCGCTCGAACCACGGCAGAGTCAACTTACAAAGAAGACCAAAGAAGACAGGCGAGTACGATATGCGGGCATTTGACAGACAGCGGTTTGCACTGAGGTCCGGGTGGCGAATCGAAGGTACGCGACGACGGTATTCTTTCGGCGGTATTCGGCGCAAAAGTTCACAACCGGGATCTTCATCTGGCGAAGATGGTGGGCTTCTGGTTGTCCGCCTGGCGTGGGACCGCCCGCTCTCCCGTTGTAGCGCGACCGAGCGCGCGTGAAAGGACACTGATGGACAGCGCAATCCTGAGCCTGCTGGGCGCATTTCTCCTCTCGATCATCGGCCTGTTCGTTTTCATCTGGTCCATGCGCAGTGGACTGCTGGTCGAGAACCCGAGGGACGCATCCGTCATCTTCGCGCGGGGCGAGATCGGCAAGGTGGACGACCCGGCGCTCGACGACGCAGCGCGCGATTCGATGCAGGCAGCCGCCACGCCGCCCGGCACTGAAACACACCACGCCGACCCCCAGGAAATCCGCGACCGCGTGGACGCCGATACCTCCACCGCGTTTCCGGTGTTCATGTTCATCGCGTTCGCGTGCGTCTGGCTTTTGGTCGGCTCTGTCGCGGGCCTGGTGTCTTCCATCAAGCTGCACGAACCCGACTGGCTGGTCAGCCAGGCATGGATGACCTTCGGGCGCATGCGCAGCGTGCACCTGAACGCCGTGCTCTATGGGTGGATCACCAACGCCGCCCTGGGCATGATCCTGTGGTTGCTGCCCCGGCTTCTGCGCACGCGCCTGGTCGGCGGCATCTGGGCCATGCTCGGCGGCGCCCTCATCAACACCGGCATCGCCGGCGGCATCGGCGCGATCGCGGTGGGTTGGACCGATGGCATGGAGTACCTGGAGATTCCGTGGCAGATCGGCATCTTCATCTTCGCCGGCTTCGCGCTCGTCATCCTGCCGGTGCTGTTCACGCTGGTGAACCGCAAGGTGGACCACCTGTATGTGAGCGTCTGGTACATGGTGGCGGCGCTGCTATGGATCGCGCTGCTGTACCTGGTGGGCAAGATGCCCGGCGTGCACACGGGTGTGCAGCAGGCGACGACCAACTGGTGGTATGGGCACAACGTGCTGGGACTCTGGTTCACGCCGGTCAGCGTGGGCGCCATCTACTATTTCCTGCCCAAGATCATCGGGCGGCCCGTGCGGTCCTACAACGTGTCCATCCTCGGGTTCTGGACGCTGGCCTTCTTCTACGGACAGGTGGGCGGACATCATCTGGTCGGCGGTCCGGTCCCGGGGTGGCTAGTGACGCTGTCCATCGTGCAAAGCATGATGATGGTCATCCCGGTCATCGCCTTCAGCATCAACATGGGTCTCACGATGCAGGGGCGCATGCATCTGGCGCGCTATTCGCCGACGCTGCGCTTCATGATGTTCGGCGGCCTCATGTACATGCTGTCCTCGGTGCAGGGGTCGCTGGAGGCATTGCGCAGCGTCAACCAGGTGACGCACTTCACGCACTTCACGGTGGCGCACGCGCACCTGGGCGCCTACGCCTTCGTCACGATGGTGCTCTTCGGCGCGATCTACTTCATGATGCCGCGGGTGCTCAACTGGGAGTGGCCCTATCCGCGGCTGATCAGCCTGCAGTTCTGGCTGGCGGTGATCGGTATCACCATCTATTTCGTCGGCCTGACCATCGGCGGTTGGCTGCAGGGCGTTGCCATGCTCGACGCGGCACGGCCGTTCATCGAGTCGGTCACGCTGACAATGCCCTACCTGAAATGGCGCAGTGTGGGAGGCACGTTGATGCTTGCCAGCCACGTCGTGTTCGTCGGCCACTTCCTTGCGATGGCCTTGCGCTTCGGCCCTTCGCGCGCGGGTGCTGCCCTGTTCTGGCAACAAGGCCAACAGGAGGTCGCGCATGAAAAGTGAAATCAAACTCGCCGCGGGCGCCATGGTGGCGCTGGGGGTGGCAACAGCCGCGCTGGTCGTGCTGCCGTACATGCAGGTTCGCGACATCCCGAAGCCTCCCGCGCTCAAGCCCTACACCACGGCAGAACTGCGCGGCCGGGAGGTGTACATCGCCAATGGATGCGTCTATTGCCACAGCCAGCAGCCGCGCACGCGCAGCTTTGGCCCTGACTTCGAACGCGGGTGGGGCCGCGCATCGGTGCCCGGCGACTATTTCTACGACAAGCCCCACCTGCTGGGCAGCATGCGAACCGGCCCGGACCTGCTGAATATCGGCGCGCGCCAACCCAGCAAGGACTGGCACCTGGGCCACCTCTACCAGCCGCGCGCCTATGCGCCGGGCTCCAACATGCCGTCGTACCCTTTCCTGTTCGACGTCAAGGAAGCGGCCGATGCCGGTGAAGAGGTATTGAGCTTGCCGCCCGGCTACGCCCCGCAGGGCCGCGTGGTGGTGCCCAGGCCCGAGGCGCTGGATCTGGTGAAGTACCTGCAGGCGCTGAATCGCACTTACCCGATCTTGCCGCCGCTGCCCCCGTCTGCCAGCGACGCCGAGGGTGAATCGAAGGCCGCTCCCGCTCCCAAATCCTGACCGCACGCGAGACCTCCACATGTCACACGACGTTGACCCTCATCGCCCGCCGCAGGAGCGCGAGAACGCTGAACCGGACGAAGTCCGTCGCCCCATGCCGTTGACGGTCGCGGCGGTCGCCGTCGTCATGGTGCTGTTCGGCGTCGGCTACATCCTGCTGTCGGACCCGTTCGGCACGCCCGGGCTGGGAGACCGCCGCTCGGTGGCCGAGCTGTCGGGCCCCTCACCCTCCTCCGGCGGCGCCGGCCCCGACGGCAAGCAGCTCTACACGGCAAACTGCGTGGCCTGCCATCAGGCCACCGGCAAGGGACTGCCCGGGGTCTTTCCGCCACTGGACGGTTCGGAATGGGTGACAGGCGATGCGCGCACCGTGGTCAACATCCTGCTGCACGGAATCACGGGGGAAATGGAAGTCGCCGGCACGGTCTACAAGGGCGCCATGCCGCCTTTCAATCAACTGGGTGACGCGGAGCTCGCAGCGCTGGCAACGCACATCCGCGGCAGCTGGTCCAACAAGGCGGAGCCGGTCAAGCCCGAACTGTTCGAACAGGAGCGCAAGGCAAATCCCCGCACGACGCCGTTCGCTGGTGGCCAGGAATTGAAAGCGTTCGCCACCAAGACGCCATGAGCCGAGACGTCCCATGCGCCTGACCGCGATGACCGACTATTCGCTGCGCCTGCTGATGTATGTCGCGATGCGCCCGGAACGCTTGTGCACCATCACGGAGATTGCCGAGGTTCATGGCATTTCGCGGGCGCATCTGGTGAAGATCACCCACCAGTTGGGGCTGAACGGCTGGATCGAAACCGTGCGCGGCAAGGGCGGCGGCATGCGGCTCGCGGGGTGCCCCGAGGACATCAATCTGGGCGACGTGGTGCGCAGCGTGGAGCCCGATTTCGCGCTGGTCGAATGCTTTGCCACCGGCAGCACCTGCACGCTCACCGGCCACTGCGGGTTGGCCCACGTCATCCACGATGCGCTGCTGGGCTTCATGCGGGAGCTGGACGGCCACACGCTGGCCGACGTTCTGCCCCGAGGCACCAAGGGCCCGCAAGCCCTGAAAAAGATCAGGTTCGCACCGCTGACGCGCATGCGGATGACGCGATGAAGCGCACCGCGTTCGCCTGCGTCGTGTTCGCGCTGCTTTCGTATGCTGCAGCGCAATGGTTGACACTCGATTTCAAAACCTGGACGGCCGAAGGCGCGCGCCGCATGGAGATCGCGGCGCGACCGCTGCCGGCTCCGCCGGTCGATATGGAAGGCCCAGGCGTCGAGGCAAGGACGCTGGCGCAGCTCCTCTCCGACGAGGGCGCCGTGACGATCGTCGACTTCATGTACACGCGCTGCGTCACGGTGTGCGCGGCGTTGGGCACCGCCTTCCAGCAGATGCAGTCGGCCATCGCGTCACACGAGCGCGCATCGAGCCGCTCTTCCAGGGTGCGCCTGCTGTCGATCACCTTCGATCCCGAACATGACGACCCGGGCGTGCTCGCCGCGTACGCGACGCGCCTGCAAGCCGATCCGCGCATCTGGCGCTTCGCCCGGGTGGTCGATTCCGCGAAGGCCGGGGTGGGCCCTCGCCTGCTCGATCACTATCAAGTCACGGTGATTCCGGACGGCCTCGGCGGCTTCGAACACAATGCCGCGCTGCTGGTGGTCGATCCGACCGGCCGGCTGGTTCGGGTGTTCGATTATTCGGACCTCGATACTGCGTTGGCCTTCGCCCGTGCCCTCGCCGACAGGGGAGCGGTATGAGCGCGGCACGCAAGCCGGTCGTCATTCGGTTTGCCGCCGGCGTCGCGCTGCTGGCCGTGTCGATGCTGCCGCCGCTTCGGCAAACCCTGGAGTCGAGCATGAGCCTGCACATGCTCGTGCAGTACCCGGCGCTGATGTTGGCCGGCGCACTCATGACCATGGCGCTGCCACCTGCACTGGCTCTGCGCCTGTCCACCTGGAACGCGGTGGGCATCTCGGGCCTGACGGCAACGGCCTTGATCCTCGCGGTGTTGATGATCCCCCGTGTGCTCGACCTCGCGCTGCTCGACCCGCGCGTCGAAGGCGCCAAGGTTGCCGCCCTGCTGTTTGCTGGCGCCGTGCTGTGGCCGTCGTGGCGCGCCGCGGGCCTGATGGTGCAGGCGTTCTTTCTTGGCAGCGTCGTCCCGATGACGATCGTCATCGCAACGCTGTACCAGGATTCGCCGGTGCGCCTGTGCAACGCCTATCGAATCGACGATCAACAGCAACTGGGACTCGGTCTGCTCTGGATCGCCGGCACGGTGACTGTCGGATGGTTCGTGCATGCGGGACGCCACCTGCTCCTTGCCGACGCGGGCGAATAGCGCCTCGCCCAACTTGTTGTCATTGCACAGGCGGCGAAACTTGAGCATCGTCGTGGCGTCGGGCACCGGCTCACAGCCCAGGTCAATGCCAACGAAGCGGCGCAGGCTGGCGCTGTCGTACAAGGCCTCCTCGCAGGCGAGGTCTGCCAAGTTGAAACAATACTGGATGAAGTGGATGCACAGCATGCGCTCCAGTCCAATGGGCGGGTGCCCATTACCGAACTTGGGGTAACGCGGTGAGAGTTCATCGCACAGCGCTGGTCAGGGCACCAAGGCGTCCATGGTCTTGAGAAACTCGTCGCGTCGAGTGGGCTGGCGGTGTTGTTCAAAGCCCGACTGTGCATCAGCGGCCATGGCGAGTGTCTGTTGCTTCATGGCACCACAATCTACCGGGCAATCGACGCGATGGAAACTTGTTCAGCGTAGCCTTAGATTAAAGCCCGCCTCGTTGCTACCCGGGCTAAGTGTTTTCCTGAGCGGGGTGATGAGAAACGTCGCTAAAGTGAACTGCGCCGGTTCAGGTTCGTACACATCAAGGAACAATCATGAGCAGAAAAGTCGCATACGTCACCGGGGGCAGGGGAGGCATCGGAACAGCCATTTGCCTGCGCCTGCACAAGGATGGTTTCACGGTGATCGCCGGCTGCGGTCCCACGCGGGACCACGCCAAGTGGCTGGCCGAGCAGGAAGCCGAGGGTTACTCATTCCACGCCTCGGTGGGAGACGTCGGCGACTGGGAGTCGACCGTCGAAGCCTTCACCAAGGCCAAGGCGGAGCACGGCAGCATCGACGTGCTGGTCAACAACGGCGGCATCACGCGCGATCGCATGTTCCTCAAGATGGCGCCAGAGGAATGGAGCTCGGTGATCGAGACCAACCTCAACAGCATGTTCAACGTCACCAAACAGGTGGTGGGCGACATGGTCGAGAAGGGCTGGGGCCGCATCATCAACATCAGCTCGGTCAACGGCGCCAAGGGCCAGGCAGGCCAGACCAACTATTCGGCGGCCAAGGCCGGCATGCACGGCTTCACGATGGCGCTGGCGCAAGAGCTGGCGCCCAAGGGCGTGACGGTGAACACCGTGAGCCCGGGCTACGTCGGCACCGACATGGTCAAGGCGATCCGGCAGGAAGTGCTCGACAAGATTGTGGGCGCGATTCCGGTCAAGCGCCTGGGCGAGCCGAGTGAAATCGCCTCGATCATCGCCTGGCTCGCGGGCGACGAGAGCGGCTATTCCACCGGGGCCGACTTCTCGGTCAACGGCGGCCAACACATGCACTGAGACGCTTCCGTTGCTATGTGCGGCTTATTCGCTGAGCCTGTGGCAGATCGAAGAGATGATGGCCGAGCGTGGCGTTTGCGTCGACCACGCGACGGTCCATCGCTGGGCAATGAAGATCCCGCCAGTGCAGACCGCAGTAGCCCGACGACGCAAACGCCCGGTGAGCGCAAGCTGGCGGATGGACGAGACCTACATCAAGGTCGCGGACCAGTGGAAGTATCAGTACCGAGCGGTCGACCGCGACGGTGACACCATCGACTTTCTGCTGCGGGACACGAGAGACTGCGCTGCTGTTCGTCGGTTCCTGGAGCTGGCCTCGGATTAAACGGCATACCCGAGAAGATCACTGTCAACAAGAGCGGCGCCAACACGGCGGCCATCCTGAGAGTCAACCAAGACTCCAGAGCGAACATCCCCATCCGCGTCAGAACAAGTGTCTGACCAACATCGTCGAGCAGGACCACCGGCCATCAAGCGAATCGTGCGGCCGATACTGGGGTATTCGTATTTCTCGTGCAAATTGATACGGTAGGCGAAGTAATTCCGTTTTAAATCAATAACTTAAGAAGATTCCCTTTTCACGAGCACCGTCCTTTTGGTGCAGATTGATACGGTTCGGCATCCCGGCTGGTGGCATCGTGAGCACGGCCACGAATCTTGATGTCGTTGGCGGCTGATTTGATCGAGCAGCGTGATGCTGCGTAGAAGATCTCCCTCAGCGACCGTGATCACACGGAGCGCTGTGGGAGAGTCTCTTTTTCGACCAAGAAGAAGAGACCGCTCCAGTGTGCCATGCCCTCATTGAAGACCCGAAGTTCGCAACGTTGCTGCTGCGCATTGACCATGAACTGGCTGCGCAAGCGCGCGCCGATGGATGTCGTTGCGGAGGCGCCTTGCATCGGGCCGACTATCCTCGCCTGGTCAAAATTCAATCGGCGCCAACACCAGGCTCACACCTCGGTGGCAAAGACTGCGAGTTGACGAGGATATGCCCAAACGGGCATAATTGAAGCGATGTTGAAGCAAGCCCGCAAGCCCATCAAATGGGTCAGCTCCGCCAAGCGCGATCTGGATGCCATGCCGGAGGATGTCAAAGATGTTTTTGGCCATGCCATCGACCTGGCCCAAGCCGGAGGCAAGCACCGGGATGCCAAGGCGATGACGGGTTTCGGCTCGGCCGGCGTGCTGGAGGTGGTCGAGGGCCACCAGGGCGACACCTTCCGGGCCGTTTACACGGTCAAGTTCGCCGGGTGGGTTTATGTCCTGCACTGTTTCCAGAAGAAGTCCAAAAGCGGCATCGCCACGCCCAAGCCAGACATGGACTTGATCAACAACCGCCTGAAGGCCGCGAAGCAGGATTTTGAGGTTTGGCAAGCACAGCAAGGAGCACGCAAATGAATGGACACAACGACATCACGATCGAAGAAGGCAGCACGAACGTCTATGCCGACCTGGGTTATACCGACGCTGCGGAAATGCAGCGAAAGTCCCAGCTCGCAGGCGAGATCGCCCGCGCGATCAAGGCGCGCCGTCTGACGCAAGAAGATGCGGCGACGCTGCTGGGCATCGATCAATCCAAGGTCTCGCGCATCACGCGCGGCCAATTCCGCGGTGTCAGCGAAGCCAAGTTGCTGGAACTGGTGGCCAGGCTGGGTCACGATGTGAAGATCGTGGTCGGCCCGGTGCGGCGCCGCGCCGGCAAGATCGAGTTGCAGTTTGCCTGAGCTCGCCCCGCAGCATCAGGCGCAACCCAATTTTCGAAACGCTCGCCTGTCAGCTGTCGCTTGCATGTGGACCGGCGGGCGCCTGACGACAATGACATGACCCGTGTTGCCGAATACATCGAGGCCGCCGAGCGCGACAACACGCGCCGAAGCTACGCTTCGGCCATACGCCATTTTGAAATCGAGTGGAAAGGTTTGCTGCCTTCGACGGCCGACGCCATCTCCCGCTACCTGGCCGACCATGCGGCCACCCTTGCCATCAACACGCTACGCCAGCGGCTGGCGGCGCTGTCGCGGTGGCACAC
>Ga0247823_10002262_pt1 | contig 15976 bp, 16 predicted proteins | sample 13C_PalmiticAcid_2_FD_192426 | JGI IMG/M metagenome (GOLD analysis project Ga0247823, IMG submission 192426) | Soil microbial communities from agricultural site in Penn Yan, New York, United States - 13C_PalmiticAcid_Day30 | ecosystem: Environmental > Terrestrial > Soil > Agricultural land...
CGACGTGCAGATTGGCGGGCGCGATCTCGGCCTGCGTCACGATCGGCCAGTCGGCGAAGCTGCCGCCGAGGATCAGGTCGGATTCGCGCGCCTTGAACCGCGCCAGCGCGAGCGCCGCGCGCTCGCCCAGCAGGTGGACGGTTTCTTCGGGCTCGGGGGCCGCCTTCTCGCTGCCGCTGCCCGGATCCGGCGCCGGCCGCAGCAGCACGCCGCCGGCCATTGGCTGAAGACGGAACGGACCGCTGCCGTCGAGCGTGCCGGTCCGGAACACTGCCAGCTCGGGCTGCGCGAACAGTTTGAGCAGATCGGGCCGAGGCCGCTTCAGCCGCACCTCGATCACGGTGGGTGTCATCTCGACGATCTCGTCGATCACTGCGAGGAAGGGCGCCAGCGCATTGCGGCTGCCCGGCGCCGCGGCACGGCGGAGTACGCGCACCACTTGCGCCGCGGTGACCGGAGCGCCGTCGGGCCAATAGGCCTCGCGCAGGCGGAAGATGTAGCTGCGCCCGTCGTCGATGACGATCCAGCGCTCGGCCAGCGCCGGCTCGATCTGGCCGGCAGCGTCGAACCGCACCAGTCCCTGCGCAGTCGCCCCCATCAGAACGCGTTCGGCGGTATCCAGCTCCCCTGCGCTGGGATCCGCCGGTTTGGTCTCGCCGCCGATGACGCTCACCACCACCGGGGCGTCGTCCTTGCGCTGGCCGCCGCTGCATCCTCCCGTCGCCAGCGCGAGGCCGAGCAGAGCAACAAAGGGAGTCGATCGTTGCATCGGAGCTTTCACAGACGGAGATGAGGCGGGTGTATGATCCAGTCCGCGCGCTGCCAACCCCTTGCCCTGCTCCCTGCCCGGGTCGGCGTCCTTTGCCGCAACGCGCCAATTCTGCCGGAACCCGCAACTCGCCCAAAGGGTTTCTGCCCTCGACCCGAAAAGCCGAGGAGGTATTCAATGGCGCGTATTCTGGGAAAAACCATAGCCGCGGTGGCCGCGCTTTCGCTGGCGGCGACGCCTGCGATCGCCGCACAGGGCCCGGCTTCGAAGCTGTCGCTCCGCGCATCGACGGCGAGCGAGAAGGAATCGGAACTCGCGGGCGCCCCGATCATCGCGATCATCGGCGTCGCTGCGATCATCGCCGGCGGCGTGATCATCGCCACCGACGACGACGATCCTGACAGTCCGTAGGAAGCTGGTGCGGACGGCGGGACTCGAACCCGCACGCCCCGAGGGGCAGAAGATTTTAAGTCTCCGGCGTCTACCGGTTCCGCCACGTCCGCACGAGAGACCTGCCAAGCGCATGAGGCCGGAACCGTCAAGCGGTTCCGGCCTCATCGCGTTCACCGAAAGCGAGCCGCTCAGACGTTGAGGCGGACGCGCATTTCCTTGCCGGGCTTGAAATAGGGCACGCGCTTCGGTGCGACGTCGACCGTCTCGCCGGTGCGCGGATTGCGGCCGGTGCGGCCGTCGCGCGCGCGCGTGGAGAAAGCGCCGAAGCCGCGCAGCTCGACCCGGCCGTCTTCGGTCAGGCGGCCGACAATGTCATCGAAGAAGACCGAGACGATCTTCTCGACCTCCCGCGCCGACAGGCCGGGATTGTCGTCGACCAGCATTTGCACGAGTTCCGAACGGATCATCCGCACCCTCCCTTGGCACACGCGGACCGCGGTTCGTCCGACGCGGCAAAATCCCCAACGCAGGGACTGCTCTAGCGCCGTTTCCCAACTTGCATCAACCCGAAGATTAACAGTTTAGGGGATTTATTTGAGGCGGCGAAGGGGAAGCGGCCGAAACCGCTTCCCCGAAGCTGCGTCAGTTCTTCTCGTTGCGGGCCTTGAGGGCCTCGCCGAGGATGTCGCCCAGCGACGCGCCCGAATCGGACGAGCCATATTGCTGAACGGCCTGCTTCTCTTCGGCGATCTGCATCGCCTTGACCGAGAAGGTCGGCTTCTTCGAACGATCGAAGCCGGTGACCATCGCGTCGAACTTCTGCGCGACCTGGAAACGCTCCGGACGCTGCTCGTCGCGGTCGCGGCCGAGATCGGTGCGCTTGATGAAGCCGGTCGCGCCGTCTTCGCCGACCTGCACCTCGAGGCCCGCGTCGCGGACTTCGAGAACGGTGACGGTGACGACCTGGTTCTTGCTCAGCTTGTCGCCCTCGCCGGCTGCAATCGCTGCCGACGGACCGCCGCGCTCGAGCTGCTTCATGCCGAGGCTGATACGCTCCTTGTCGGGTTCGATCGCGAGCACGATCGCCTTGACGGTCTCACCCTTGCGATGCAGGTTGAGCGCGTCCTCGCCCGAGATGCCCCAGGCGATGTCCGACATGTGGACCATGCCGTCGACGTCGTTGTCGAGGCCGATGAACAGGCCGAATTCGGTGGCGTTCTTGACTTCGCCCTCGACTTCGGTGCCGACCGGGTGCGCGGCCGCGAAGGCCTCCCACGGGTTGTTCTGCGCCTGCTTGAGGCCCAGCGAGATGCGACGCTTCTCGGCATCGACCTCGAGCACCACGACTTCGACTTCCTGCGAGGTCGAGACGATCTTGCCCGGATGGACGTTCTTCTTGGTCCAGCTCATCTCCGAGACGTGGACCAGGCCTTCGATGCCCGGCTCGAGCTCGACGAACGCACCATATTCGGTGATGTTGGTCACGCGGCCGCTGAGCTTCTCGCCGACCGGATACTTGGCGGCGGCGCCATCCCACGGATCGCTCTCGAGCTGCTTCATGCCGAGGCTGATGCGCTGGGTGTCGCGGTTGATGCGGATGATCTGCACCTTCACCGTGTCACCGATGTTGAGCACTTCGCTCGGATGGTTGACGCGCTTGTAGCTGAGATCGGTGACGTGGAGCAGGCCGTCGATGCCGCCGAGATCCACGAACGCACCGTAATCGGTGATGTTCTTGACGACGCCGTCGATCACCTGACCTTCGGCCAGCGACTGGATCAGGCCCGAACGCTGCTCGGCGCGGGTCTCTTCCAGAACCGCACGACGCGACACGACGATGTTGCCGCGCTTGCGGTCCATCTTGAGGATCTGGAAGGGCTGGGGGATGTCCATCAGCGGCGTGACGTCGCGCACCGGACGGATATCGACCTGCGAACCGGGAAGGAAGGCCACCGCGCCTGAAAGATCGACGGTGAAGCCGCCCTTGACGCGGCCGAAGATGACGCCCTCGACGCGTGCGGTCTTGGCGAATTCGGTCTCGAGATTGTCCCAGGCGGCTTCGCGGCGGGCGCGGTCGCGGCTGAGCATCGCTTCGCCATTGGCGTTCTCGACGCGGTCGACATAGACCTGCACTTCGTCGCCGATCTTGAGGTCCGCCTTCTGGCCCGGCGCTGCGAATTCGCGCAGCGGCACGCGGCCTTCGGACTTCAGGCCGACGTCGATGACCGCGAGGTCGTTCTCGATGCCGGTGACGGTGCCGATGACGACGCGGCCTTCAAAGCTTTCTGCGCCGCCGAGGGTTTGTTCGAGGAGTGCCGCGAAATCGTCGCGGCTGGGGTTTGCCGTAGTGGCCATAAGAGGATCAGTTCCCGTTTAACGTTTTTCCGGCCGGCCGGTTGAATCCGGCGGTCTTGAAAGGCCGAAATTGCCGCGGCGGCCGAATGCCGGTCGCGGCATCCGTGCGGACGAAACGAGCGGAGGAGCTAGACGCGGTCGAATGCGAAAAGGGCGCGGGAGAATCGATTCTCCACGCCATACCTCCGCGAGCCACGCCCGCAGGACGCGCGGCCCATAGCCGAAGCGGGCTGATGAGGCAAGCGAACACGCCTTCGCGCCCGAGGCTCAGGCCCCCGCGCGCGTCCGTTGTTCGACCAATGCGATCGCCCGCTGCACCGCCGCGTCGATCGAGAGGAAGCTGGTGTCCAGCACGAACGCGTCCTCGGCCTGACGCAGCGGCGCCTCGGAGCGTTTCGAATCGCGTTCGTCGCGGGTGCGGATGTCGGCCAGCACCTTGTCGAGACTGGTGTCGGCACCGCGCTTGCGCAGCTCGAGATGCCGGCGTTGCGCGCGGATCGTCGGAGTCGCCTTGACGAACAGCTTCACCTCGGCCTCGGGCGCGATCACCGTGCCGATGTCGCGTCCGTCGAGCACTGCGCCGCCGGGCTGCTGCGCGAATTTGCGCTGGCGCTCGAGCAACGCGGCGCGCACCGCCGGATGCGCCGAGACCAGGGATGCCAGCCTGCCGACCTCGTCGGTGCGCAGCCAGGGATCGTCGAGCAGCCCGTCCTCGAATTCGCACGCGACGACGGAATCGGCCTGCGAAGCTGGATCCAGCCCTGCGCGCAACACCGTCGCGGCAACGGCGCGATAGAGCAGGCCGGTATCGAGATGCGGCAAATTATAGTGGCGCGCCAATGCGCGGGCGATGGTGCCCTTGCCCGAAGCGGCCGGTCCGTCGACGGCGATGATCATGCGCGGTGCGTTCGCGGCATGGGGGCGGCGCGTCAAGGGGGCAGGGGCTTAAAACCAGGGATCGAACGGCACGGATTGCTCGATCAGCGGCGTCACCACCGCGGAGACCAGCAGGTCGCACAAATTGGTGCCCGCGGGGTATTGCGTCGCCCAGCTCTCGGTGTTCGCGGCCCAATTGGTGTTGAGAGAATAGGTCACGCTGCGCGAGGTTGCGCCGTCGAGCGAGACCAGCAGGCTCGGTGCGGAAAGCGTCGCTACGGTCTGCCCCGTCGCGCGGGTTCCGGATTCCAGAGCGAGGAGTATCATGTTGCGCGGGCGCACCAGGATGTCGTTGCCGCCGAACAGCTGGAGCGCACAGCAGGGAGAAGACGGGCCGGCATTGGCGCCTCGCGCCGGCCCGCAGGTAAACTGGCTGGTGGTCAGATTGGCGATGGTGATGCAGTCCGCCGGTCCTTCGTTGGATACCGAGCCGGTTCCGCTGGTGCTGGTGATCTTGAGCGTCTGCCCGGGCATCATCGTATAGGAAGCGGTCGAATTGGCGGTCTGCGGCGGCGCGACGTTGGTCTGCAGCGCAGTATAGGCCGCACCCGAGGCTGGCCAGCCGAGCGTCATCATGGGGGTGAGGGCGTCGGTGGCGTACCATATCGTCGGCCAGCCCAGGATATTGGTGTCCTGCGCCTGACAGGCATAAAGGTGGAAGCCGTTCTGGGTCAGCGTCTGCGCCGCATCGCCCTCGAGCGCGATCTGGATCGAGAAGTCCTGCGCCGCCATCACCAGCCCCTTTGCATGAATCGCCTGCCGTCGCGGGGCAAGCGGACGGGGCGACCGATTGGCCGCCCCGCCCGGGCAGGCGTTACTTGAAGTCGGAGGTTGCTCCGGCATGCTTGCAGACGCCGGGGAACTGATAGGCTTGCCCGTTGCTCGAGCAGGTGCCGCCAATCGTGTACCGCTTGTCGACCTGCGGCAGGTCGTTCTTGTCGAAGCTGCCGCACGAGAACATGCCGAACGACGACATCGTTCCCGTTCCGCCGGCAAGTGCGCCGGTGCCGTCGATCGGAGTCACCGACACGCCGGTATAGGCACCTTCGGGAACGTTGATCTGCTCCGCCTCCGCAGCGAGCCGGTCGACCTGGACAAGCTTGAGCGACTCCACCGCGGCGTCCTGCATTTGCGAGCTTGTGGTGATCAGCAGCGGCGCCAACTGGGTGCTGGCCGCATATTGCGTCGCCCAGCCGGCGGTGTTGGCCTGCCAGTTGCTGTTGAGGTCGTAGCTCACCGTCCGGGCATTGCCCGTCGCACCCGTCATGTCGACGAGCAAAGCCGGCGCGAAGGCCTGATAGACGACGGTGCCAGTGTTCATCGCCTTGGTGGCGAAGGTCAGCAGCACCTTCTCGATCGGCTGGATCGCGTCGATATTGTTGCCGAACAGCGGCAGCGCGCAGAGAATGTTGGTCCCTGCGCTCGACGTCTGGCCGATGCCGCAGGTGAACTGGTTGTTCACCTGGCTCTGGATCTCGATCGCGCCGGCGATACCCGAGGTGACTACGCTGCCCGTGCCGGTGGACGATGTCACCTGCAAGACCGAGCCCAGATTGATTGGATAGGTCGCCGATGCGGTGATCTTGGTGCCGTCGCTCAAATTGGTGTTGGTCGAGGTATAGGCCGAGAACTGTTCCTCCCACGTCACGTTGGTGGTGAGGCTGAAGTTCTGGGTCTGCACCCACACCGTCGGCTGCCCGCCCGAGATGCTCGAGCCGACGGCTTTGAACGCATACAAATAATAGCCGTACTGGGCGAGGTTGTTCACCGTATCCTGCGACATGTCGATCGTAATACTATAGGTGTCCATTTCTCCGTCCTCCAAAATCGATCTCCAGATCACCTAAGAAATCATAAGTAATAAAGCCGTGAAGCAACAACAAATGCTGCTACCGGAATCTATCGGTGAACAAGAGATCTATCATTAAGCCATAATGGCTGCAGTACGACTCACGTGAAAACCGTCGCGACTCGCTGCAATTGGCGATAATAATAGAATGAAGAACTTGAGTCGAATCCAAGACTCTATTTACGAAAGTTTATTGTTCGGAGATGGAGGATGTTAAATCCGAAACGGAGATATACTCGGTTTCTGCGTGTGCGGAGCGCACGAATACATGACCTCGCGAAGACGCGGCCAGGTGGCGCAACCTGCGGGCTAATGCGGCTCGAATCCTCTCTCGCGCGGCGCGTGAGGATCTGGAGGCCCGGCGATCAGGCCTGGAGCAGCGACTCCACGGCGTCGAAGAAGCCCGGATAGCTCGTGGCCACGGGCGATACGTCGTCGATCGTGATCGCACGCCGTGCGGCGAGGCCGGCGATCGCCATGCTCATCGCGATCCGGTGATCGAGCTTCGAGGCGATGTGTGCCCCGCCGGCGAGAGGCTCGCCGCCCGATCCCTCGATCGTCAGTCCGTCCTCATGCTCGACGGTGGAGACGCCCGCGGCCTCGAGCGCGTCGCGCATCGTCGCGATCCGGTCCGATTCCTTGACGCGCAACTCGTGCGCGCCGCGCGCGACGGTGCTGCCTTGCGCGAAGGACGCCGCGACGAAGAGCACGGGATATTCGTCGATCATGCTCGGCGCGAGCTCGGGCGGCACTTCGATCGCAGTCAGGGGCGCGTGGCGCACGCGCAGGTCGGCCACTGCCTCGCCCCCCATTTCGCGGGCATCGATCTCGGTGATGTCGGCGCCCATCAGCTTGAGCGCAGTGATCAGCCCGGTGCGGGTCGGGTTCATGCAGACGTTGCGGATCAATATCTCGGATCCGGGCACGATCGACGCCGCCACCATCCAGAAGCCCGCCGAAGAGGGGTCCCCCGGCACCGTGATGTGCTGCGGCTTGAGTTCGGCCTCGCCGGTGATCGAGATGATCTTGCCGCCCGCACCGTCCTCGACCCGCAGATCGGCCCCGAACCCGCGCAGCATCCGCTCGCTGTGATCGCGGGTCGGCACTGGTTCGATTACGCGGGTGATCCCCGGCGTGTTGAGCCCGGCGAGCAGCACCGCGGACTTCACCTGCGCGGAGGCAACCGGCAGGGTGTATTCGATCGGCACCGCGGGATTGAGCCCGCGCACCATCAGCGGCAGCCGCCCGCCGGGCGAGGCGGTGATGTCGGCGCCCATCCGCGACAGCGGCTCGATCACTCGTCCCATCGGGCGCCCCGAGAGCGAGGCGTCCCCGGTGAAGGTGGCGGTGATCGGATGGCTCGCGACCAGCCCCATCAGCAATCGCGTCGACGTTCCCGAATTGCCCATGTCGAGCGCCGCTTGCGGCTGGAGCAGTCCGCCGACGCCGACGCCGTGAACCCGCCATGCGCCGTCCTCGCCGCGTGCGATGTCCGCGCCCATCGCACGCGCGCCACCGCTTTCAGCGGCGGACTCTTTGATGATTGTCGCGCCCATGGCGCGAAGGGCGGCGGCAGTGGCCAGCACGTCCTCGCCCTCGAGCAGTCCTTCGATGCGGCTTTCGCCCACCGCGAGCGCCGAGAACATCAGCGAACGATGGCTGATTGATTTGTCGCCGGGGACGGTGACGGTGCCGCGCAGCGGGCCGCGGGCGGAGACGGTGAGGGGGCGGGGCTCTGGATGCGACATCGCGCGCGGCTTTGACAGCCGCCTTGCGTCATGGCAAGGCGCCCCCCACTTTCCGGGTCACACCCGAAATCACGATATTTTGAAAGGCAAGAGGCAACACATGGTGAAGCCGGAATGGGGCACCAAGCGCGCGTGCCCGAAGTGCGGGACCCGCTTCTACGATCTGACCAAGGACGAGCCGGTGACCTGCATCAGCTGTTCCTTCGCGTGGGAGCCGGAGCCGATCCTGAAGTCGAAGCAGCCGCTGCCGTTCGAGGCAGTCAAGGCCAATCCCAAGCCGGCGGCGGTCGATTCCGATCTGGGTGACGAAGATCTGGACATCGCCGAGGACGAAGAGCCGTCCCCGGACGACGATGTCGATCTGGGCGGCGACGACGATCTCGGTGTCGAGACCGGCGGCGATCAGGACGAGCAGTAAGAAAATTCGGTGTGGCAGGGGCGCAAGCGAAAAGCGTCCTTGCCAAACCTGCGGAGCCCTTCTAATGGGCCCGTCTTCCCGGGGTTTGGGGCCGTAGCTCAGCTGGGAGAGCGCTGCAATGGCATTGCAGAGGTCAGGGGTTCGATCCCCCTCGGCTCCACCATTCCCCGCGTTACGTGCCTGACCCAGGCACTGGCGCCAGGGCACCTGTGTAAGGTGCCTGCTTTCATCCCCCCGGCCATGCCGCTAGAAGGTCGCCGCTTCCCGCGATCCTGCGCCGGCGCCCGTCCGGAAACGGCGGAACGCGAAACGGCGAAGGGTGGCGAATGCTGAGCCGGTCCGAACAAGCCGTATCGAATCTCGAAGAAGCACGTGCGCTGCGTGCCGCAGGCTGGTCCTATCGGCAGATCGGACGCCAGTTCGGGCTCAGTTCCGGGCAGCTCGGTCATATTCGCCGGGCGCTCAAGCGTGAGAAGGCGGCCGGCACGCGGCTGCGCCGCATCATGCCGGACGCGACGGATCGCGATCTTCCGGTCATCCGGTCGGTATTGCCGCCGGGTCTTCGCAAGCAGTTGGCCTCATCGGGATATCGAACGCTCGGCGATCTGGCGGACAGACTCAACGATCCGGTGCTTCCCGGTCTGGAAGCCATGCCCGGGATCGGGCCGCACAAGGCCGCGCTGGTGAAGCGATTGCTCGACCATTATGGTCTGCTCTCCGGCACAGACGACCTTCAAAGCGCGATCGAGCGGCTTTTCCCGGACCTTGCCGATCCGGATTCGGATGAACCCGCAAACGAATAGCCGGCATGGTCCGACGGCGCGCATCGCCGACCGTCGAGTTTCGATTTCAGCGAGTCCACAAAGCCCCGGGCGATTCAGCCGGAATAGGTGTGCGCTGCAATGACTCTGGCGAGATCCGGCGTACTGACGGCGGTGAGCAGCAATGCGCCTCCGCCTTTTGCCGCTTCGGGTCCGAAATCGCGAATGAGGTGATCGCGCATGGCCTGGGGCACCAGCGCATCGTCCTGAACGAATTGCGGCCGGGTCATCAGCGATGCCGCATGCGCATCGTCGGCTTCGGTGTCGCCGCTGAGGTCGCCGATCCGCTCCATGACGATCGGATAGGCCGAGGGGTCGCGCATCGCATTTCCGGCGGTCAGCAGCATGCCGTCCATCAGGACGATCTTGGGCGTGGTGACGATGTTGTAGATCATGAAACAGGGAAGATGCCGGACGGTGTCGGTGGCGATCACGAACACTTGACCTTCGATCGGCAGGATCGATCCGACATAGCGGACGTCGGGGCCGCCCATCTCGAACCGCAAGAGGCCGGCATCGCCGCGGCGGATCATGCCGTGCTCGTGAAAGAAACGTCCGGGTGCGATCACGGCAGGGTGGGTCGCCCGCCAGAACCCTTCATAGGCCTCGCCGCGCAGCGCGGTCGATGCATGTGCCGCGTCGAGGGTCTCGGCCGGCAGGGTGATACCGGAAGCGCGCGGCACCGCTGCGGCAACCAGCTCGACGCCGAACAGCGCCGCGAAATCGGCGGGTTCGCGCTCCCAATCGAGCAATGTCAACCCGGGGTGCTTTTCGGCGAGAAAGTGCGTCAGGCGCTCGAGATTATGCGCCGCGGGGTGAACCGCGCCCGAGGCCCATCGCCCGACCAGGGACTTGTCGACCTGCAGTTCGGCGGCCAGCCTTCCCCGGCTCATCGACAGGGCCTTGAGCGCCAGAGTGAGGCGCTCCCCGAAGCTGTTTGCCATCCTCACCCCCTTTCGGAGGAGTTTGGCCAGTCGCCGGCTGGAATGCAACTCGTTGCATCTCGGGGGTGTCTGCGGTGGCGGTGTATCCGCCTGCGGGACTTGCTGCGCCGTATCGAGCCGGCGGGTCCAGGGTTCGGCTGTCGCATCCGGCTCTCCGGCGGCACACCATCACCCGGAGGGATTGGCATTTCGGAATGTCACCCTGGACGGCTGCGTGCTGCGATGCCGGGCCGTCTTGAGCGAGGCCCTTGGGTGCCGCGCCATGGCGCGGCACCCGCATTCCTCAGGCGGACTTGCTGCGACTGCGGGCCGCCGGCGCTGCCGGTGCCTGTGACCGGGCGGCGCGGCCCTTGGCGCCGAGACCGATCTTCTTCGCCATCGCCCGGCGCTGCTCCGAATAACTCTCGGCGACCATCGGATAATCGGGCTTGAGATTGTACCGGCGCCGATAGTCCTCGGGGGTCAGGCCATGGGTGGAGAGGTGACGACGCAAGGTCCGATATGGCTTGCCATCGATCATCGACAGGATGTGATCCTTCGAAGCAAGCGACTTGCGCACCGACACTGCGGGCGCGAAATCCTGCGTAGCGCTGGCATCTTCCGCGTCAGTCGTAGCGGCGCCACCGGCGAGCTCAGTTACCGTCGCGTGCATCGTGCGCAGGAACGTCGGGACATCCTCCGCCGAAACGCGATTGTTCTGATTTCCCAGCCACGCGATCGTCAACTCGGTGGCAAGTTCGACTGCGCTCAAGCTGTTTTCTTCCGACATTGCGACTCCTTATCTTTGAATATGACGGCGCCTTTTCTGCGCGTCGCGGCGGGACCATAGTGAAAGATATGAGCTTGTCGACTACTTGTGTTAGATTTTCGACTTAAGATCGCTCTGTTCTTGATGTCAGACAATGTTGTCTGAAGTTTTGAGATCCATCCAAATCTCCGTGGCGGAGATATGGGTCGAGCTGGTGCGGGCAACAAATACAATCCTTTAGAATGCCACATTGACACATTCGGGGAGAGCCGAACTCTGGCCGAAGCTTATGGCCGCGCGCGTGGCGTGTCTGTCGCCGCGCAGGGCCTGAAGGGCTTTGCCAGCTAATGCTATTGCAATTGACTAGCATTATGATGCCTCATATGGCGCCCGCGAAACGGGTCGAAAAGGAATGCACATGAAGCTGGCTTCGCGCCGTATCCTGCTGGCGAGCACCTTGCTTGCCGCCGCGCCGGTCCACGCCTTTGCCACGCCGGATCCCGCAGCTCCGTCCGACGAGCAGGACCAGTCGAAGAGCGAGATCATCGTCACCGGCACGATCGCCCGGCAGTCGAGCTCCGCGACCGGCCTCGCGCTGACGCCGCGGGAGACGCCGCAGTCGGTCACCATCATCGATCGTCAGCGGATCGAGGATTTCGCGCTGACCAACATCAACGATCTGCTCGACCAGACCGTCGGCATCAATGTCGAGCGCGTCGAAACCGATCGCACCTATTTCAATTCGCGCGGCTTCGACGTCTCGAACTTCCAGGTCGACGGGATCGGCCTGCCTTTGCTCTGGGGAATTCAGTTCGGCGAGATCGATACCGCCTTGTTCGACCGGGTCGAGACGGTGCGCGGCGCCAACGCGATCATGACCGGCATCGGCAACCCGTCGGCGACGATCAACTATATCCGCAAGCGCCCGACCGAGACGCTGCAGGCGAGCGGCGGCGTGCAGGCGGGATCATGGGGCCGCTGGCGTGCCGAGGGTGACGTCTCGGTTCCGCTCGGCGACACCGTCGCGGCGCGGCTGGTCTATGCGCACGAGGAGCGGGATTCGCATCTCGATTACAATCACGTCAATCGCGACGTCTATGGCGCGATCCTGAGCTGGAAGGCGACGCCGAGCCTCACGCTGACCGCCGGCTATACCCGTCAGGAGAACAATGCCGATGGCGTGATGTGGGGGGCGCTGCCGCTCTCTTATACCGACGGTACGCGGATCGATTTGCCCGAATCCGCCTCGACTTCCGCCGACTGGACCTATTGGAACGTCAAGGACCAGAGCGTCTTCGGCGAAATCGGCTATGAATTCGCCGGCGGCTGGTCGGTCAAGGGCATCTTCACCTACAAGCGCTTCGAGGAAGAGGCCAAATTACTCTACGCCTTCGGCTATCCGGACAAGGCGACCGGGCTGGGCGTCGAGGGCTCGTCGGGCATCTATCCCTCGATCTACGACCAGTATCTCGGCGACTTCACCGCCTCGGGTCCGGTCAAATTGTTCGGCCGCGAGCATCAATTGGCGTTCGGTGTCTCGACCGCGCGCTCCGACGCGCTCGAATATGAGGATTTCTCGCCCGATGCGATCGTCTATCCGTCGGTCGAGGATTGGGACAAAGGCCTGATCGCCGAGCCGAGCTATGGCAATGAATATCTGGCGGCCGATTATGGCGATCGCCTGACGCGCGTTTACGGCGCCGCGCACCTCAATCTCGCCGACAATCTCAAGGCGGTGGTCGGCGCCAGCGCGATGTGGATCAAATCCGAAGGCACCTCCTACGCCACCGATCAGTCGCGCAAGGACAGCGCGCTGAGCCCCTATGTCGGTGCGATCTTCGACGTCACGCCCAACGTCTCGCTCTATGCGAGCTACACCGACATCTTCAATCCGCAGATCGAAGTCGACGCGAGCAACGCCAAGCTCGATCCCGCCAAGGGCAGCAGCCTCGAAGGCGGTATCAAGAGCACGTGGTTCGGCGGCCGGCTCTATGCCACCGCGTCGCTGTTCCGCGCGAAGCAAAAGGGCCTCGCGGCCTTCGCCGGCGTGTTCGAGCCCGGCGATGCAGGTCAGGTCGGCGACAGCTATTATGACGGCGTCGACACCACTTCGCGGGGTTTCGAGATCGAGATCGCGGGGCGGATAACCGACAAATGGAGCCTGAGCGGCGGCTATACCGGGCTCGAGCTCGAGGACGCGGCGGGCAATCGCGCGCGGAGCTGGCTGCCTCAGCGCACCCTCAAGCTCGCCACCACCTGGGCCGAGCCGCAGCGCAACGATCTCAAGCTCGGCGCGCAGTTGCGCTGGCAGAGCGCGATCAGCTACGCCGACGCCGGAGTACAGGATTACGGGGGCGTCACCGGCGACGTCATCCTCAAGCAGGAAAGCTATGCCGTGGTCGATCTGATGGCCGGAATTCGTGTGTTCGATCGCATCCGCGCGAGCGTCAACGTCCGCAACGTCACCGATCACAAGCATCTGGCCAGCCTGATGTGGGGGCAGGCCTTCTACGCAGCGCCGCGTAGCGCGATCTTCTCGCTCAGCTTCGCATACTGACGGGATCGTGGCGAGCGGCGCGCAATCCGGGCGGCGAGGCTGGCGCTACCGCAGCAACGTCGCCGCGCGCGTCGTGACCGGCAGCCTGGGAGCCTATGCGGTCGCCGCTTTGCTCGCAATTGCGCTGGCGCGAACGCTGCCGATGGCGCGGGTCGAGGCCGTCACGGTGGCGACCTTACTGGCGTTCCTCGCCGCCCCTGCGGTGACGATCTGGGCATTCCTCGCCCGGGGGCCGTGGCGCGCGGTCGCGGGCGTGGTCGTGGTGGCGCTGCCGCTCGCCGCGATCGCGTGGATGGCGGGATCCCCGGTATGAGCGCGGTGCGCGAGGGCGCGCGGCAAGTGATGGCGTGGCTGCACGGCTGGACCGGGCTGCTGCTCGGCTGGGTGCTGTTCGTGATGTGCTTCGCGGGCACGCTCAGCGTGTTCAAGCCCGAGATCGGGCGGTGGATGCGCCCGGAAGCCGCCGCCACTGCCGAGCCCGTCGCGGCAATCGCCGCGGCCGGCAATTGGCTTTCGCGGAACGCGCCCGACGCGACCGGCTGGTACCTCAGCGTACCCGATCGCCGGATGAACACGGTCGAGGCGAGCTACGACAGCGGCGGCGCCTTTCTATACCGCGCGCTCGATCCGGTCAGCGGTGCGCCCGTCGCGCGCGAGACGCTGGGCGGCGAATTCTTCTACCGGCTCCATTTCGAGCTCGAATTGCCGTTCCCATGGGGGCGGATGCTCGCTTCGCTCGCCGCGGCGTTCATGCTCGTTGCGCTGATCACCGGGATCATCGCGCATCGCCGCATCTTCCGCGATTTCTTCACCTTTCGAACGGGCAAGGGCCAGCGCTCATGGCTCGACGGCCATAACGCGCTCGGCGTGCTGGCGTTGCCCTTCCATCTGATGATCACCTTCACCGGGTTGATAACCTTGGCCTCACTGAGCATGCCCTGGGGAATCAGCGCGGCTTATGGCGACGACGTCGCGGCGATGTACCGCGAACAGATCCCCGGCATCGCCGAGCGCGCCGCCACCGGCGTCAAGGCGCCGCTCGCCCCGCTTGCGCCGATGCTGCACGAAGCGCAGCGCCGTTTCGGCGGCGCCGCGGTGGGACGGGTCTATGTGATCAATCCGGGCGATTCCGCCGCGGTGGTGACGGTGTATCGCGCCGATTCGGGCCAGATCGGCTACACCCCCGCAGAGATCAGCTTCGATGGCGCTACCGGACGCGTGCTGGCGGCGTGGACCGAAAAGCGGCCCGCGATCCAGACCTATAACGTGCTCTATGGCCTGCACATGGGCCGCTTCGCGCCCTCCCTGACCCGCTGGCTCTATTTCCTCGGCGGCGCGATGCTCACTCTGGCGATTGCCACCGGCCTCGTCCTGTGGATCGTCAAGCGCCGCGAGCGTGCGCCGCTGTCGCTGGCCAATCGCGTTCTCGAACGGCTCAATGCCGGGGTGCTGGCGGGTGTGCCGCTCGGCTGCATCGCCTATCTGCTCGCCAATCGCCTGTTGCCGCTGGACATGGTGGATCGTTCGGCCGGAGAAGTATCGGCTGCCCTGTGGACGGCCGGGATCGCCCTGGCCATCGGCGCGGTACTGCCGTCGAGGCTCGCCTGGCCGCTGCTGCTGGGGCTGGTGGCGGCGGGCTGCGCGATCGCGCCCCTGTTCGTACCGCTGGGGCAGGGCGACGCGGCGATCCTCATCGGCAATCTGATGTTGCTCGGAGTGGCCGCCGCACTCCTGCCGCTGGTCTGGCGGCAGATACGGCGCCCCTCCGTGCCGGTCTCGCGCCGCACGGCGCGGGTGCCCGCATGATCGCCGCCGGGCTGCTCTATCTCGGGCTGTTCGCTTTGGCGGCGGGGATGTCGCGCCACGCGCCGGCGCTGCTCGGGCCCTGGCATGCCCCCCATCGCGTCGCCCGCTTGCCGCGCGCCGGCCGGACGCTGATCCTGGTGTCTCTGGCGGCGGCGGTGATGACGCCGGATTGGTCGCGCGCTCTGGTAGCCTGGTTCGGGCTTGCGCCGCTCGCCGCCGGAATCGTGCTGCTCAGCCTCACCTTTGCGCCGCGGCTGGCGCGCGTGAGCGTGGTGTTCGCCATCGCGCTGGCGGTCGTCGGGCTGGCGATGGCGCTGGCGGGAGCGGGCGCCGCCGCCTGAAGCGGCGTAGAACCGCGCACCTGCAGCGCATATCTTGGCTTGCGCGATGGCAGCGCTGTCAAATATGCCGGTGTCGGGGCCGCTTTCGGCCGGGGGGTCCGCAATGTCCAGCCGTCCGACGATCAAGGAAGTCTCGAAGATCGCAGGCGTGTCTTTCAAGACCGTCAGCCGCGTGCTCAACAACGAGAAGCATGTCAGCGAGGAAACTCGCCGGCGCGTCGAGGAAGTCGTCGCCAGGCTCAACTTCCGCCCCAGCCACGCCGCGCGCACGCTGGCCGGGCGGCGTGGCTG
>Ga0247823_10002264_pt1 | contig 15973 bp, 19 predicted proteins | sample 13C_PalmiticAcid_2_FD_192426 | JGI IMG/M metagenome (GOLD analysis project Ga0247823, IMG submission 192426) | Soil microbial communities from agricultural site in Penn Yan, New York, United States - 13C_PalmiticAcid_Day30 | ecosystem: Environmental > Terrestrial > Soil > Agricultural land...
CCGCAATGTCGCGCGCCTGCACCACGCCCACGATATCGTCGACCGACCCGCGTGCGACCGGAAGACGGCTGTGCGGCGTTTCGAGCAGCTTGTCGCGCACCCCGCGCGCGTCGAGCGCGGTGTCGATCCAGTCGACATCCTTGCGCGGCGTCATCACTTCGCGCACCGGACGGTCGGCAAGGCGCACAACGCCCGAAATGATCGCGCGCTCGCTTTCCTCGATCACGCCCGATTTCGATGCTTCAGCGACGATCAGGTGCAGTTCCTCGGCGGTCACCCGATCCTCGGACTCGCGGTTCAGGCCGAACAGGCGGAAGACCAGCGCCGAACTGGTGTCGAGCAACCAGACGAGCGGCGCCGCCGCCTTCGACAGCCCGTACATGATCGGCGCGACGATGATCGCGATGCGTTCAGGCGCACGCAGCGCGAACTGCTTGGGCACCAGCTCGCCCGCAATCAGCGAGAAATAGGTGGTGATCGCGATCACCGCAGCGAAGCCCGCGGTTTCGGCGGTCTGCGGATCGAGCCCGAACCAGGCCGAGAGCCGGTCGGCGATCGGCTGGCCCAGGCTGGCGCCCGAATAGGCGCCGGTGAGCACGCCGATCAGCGTGATACCGACCTGTACCGTCGACAGGAAGCGACCGGGGTCGGCGGCCAGCTTGCGCGCAATCGCCGCGCCGCGGCTACCACGCTTCTCGGCCGCCTGCAGCCGCGGGTCGCGCGACGAGACGAGCGCGAGCTCGGACATGGCGAAAACGCCGTTAAGAAGGACGAGGATCGCGATGATCGCAACGTCGGACCAGGGGAAAGGGCTCATTGGGCGGTGGTACGGCGCATCGGCGCCCGGCCCCTGTCAGTTTCGGTCATGCCGTCGCTATAGGCGAAAGATCGCGCGATGCACAATGGTGGTACGGACGACGGTCTTGCAGGCGCCGGCTCAGCCCCGGTTCAGCCAGATTCTGGAACCAGTTGGGCTGGCCATATGTTATCCGCATGGATGGTGGCGTCCGCAGGGCCAGAAAGCGGGCGCCATCAAAAGAAAGGGAGCAAAACCATGAACAGCAGGACGATCAAGCTCACGGCCATGGCCAGCATCGGCGCCCTCGCGCTGACCGGCTGCGTCACCGACCCCGAAACGGGCAAGCAGACGATCTCGAAGGCCGCGATCGGCGGTATCGGCGGCGCGCTCGGCGGCTATCTGCTCGGCGATCTCGTCGGCGGACGCCGCGACCGTACCGAAAAGATCCTTGGCGCGGGCATCGGCGCCGTCGCCGGCGCGGGCGTCGGCTATTATATGGATCAGCAGGAAAAGAAGCTGCGCGAACGCACCGCGGGCACGGGCATCGACGTCGAGCGTCAGGGCGACCAGCTCGTCCTCAACATGCCCGGCGACGTGACCTTCGACCTCAACAGCGCGGTCGTGAAGTCGCAGTTCCGCAGCGCGCTCGACAGTGTCGCCTCGACCCTCTCGGAATTTCCGAACACCTATATCGACGTCTATGGCCATACCGATTCGCAGGGCAGCGACGCCTATAATCAGGGTCTGTCCGAACGCCGCGCCTCGTCGGTCGCCGATTATCTGACCGGTCGCGGCGTCAACCGCGCCCGCATGGCGACGATGGGCTATGGCGAATCGCAGCTGAAATGCGCGCCCGAGCGCACGCAGGCCGACTATCAGTGCAACCGCCGCGTCGAGATCCGCATCGCGCCGGTGACGCAGAGCGACGTCGCCAACGCCCGCTAAAACAGTTCCATTCCCGTGGAACGGGGCGTCGCCGAAAGGCGGCGCCCCTTTTTTATGCCGAGCCCCGCTTATGCGAGACTGGGGAAGCTCGCCTTCAAGCCGTCGATCACGAACTGTGCCGCCAGTGCTGCCAGCAGCACGCCGAGAAGCCGCGTGATCACCGCCTCGCCCTTGTTGCCGATCAGCCGCATGAACGGCCCCGCCATCAGCAGCGCCGCGAGCGTCAGCAGCAGCACCAGCAGCAACGCGCCAAAGATCACGAGCGCGCGGTCCAGCCCGCTGTTTTGCGACACGAGCAGCATCACAGAAGCGATCGACCCCGGCCCGGCCAGCATCGGCATCGCCATCGGGAATACCGAGACATCCTCGACCTCGGGCGTTGCCTTCACCTTTTCGGCGCGCTGTTCGCGCCGCTCGGTCCGCTTTTCGAACACCATGTCGATGGCGATGATGAACAGCATGACGCCGCCCGCTATGCGGAAGCTGTCGAGGTCGATGTGGAGGAAGCTCAGCAATCCTTCGCCGAACATGGCGAAGAAGACGAGGATGAAGCCCGCAATGAAGGTGGCGCGGATCGCCATCGAACGGCGCTGCTCGGCGCTCGCCCCGGTCGTCAGGCTGGCATAGATCGGCGCGCAGCCCGGAGGGTCGATGACCACGAACAGCGTCACAAAGGCCGAGATGAAGAGATCCATCATGGCTTGACGGCGCTCGCCGCCGGCGCCGCGACCTGGTCGTCGATGACAGTCTTCATATCGGTGCCGTCCCACAGCCGGATGGTGACGCGGCGCGACCGGTCGGGGCGCACGGTCGACGTCCAGCTCAGCGTCTGGTCGGGCGACAGGCCGACCGCCATATCATCACCCTCTGCGCCTGCCTCGATCGGCACGGCGGGACGCGAGCCGCATTTCGCCTGCTTCGATTCGATGAAATCGGGTGCGGCGCGCGGCGTCGCCAGACCATCGCCATGGTCGAGCACCCACGTCGTCTTGCCCTTCTTGGGCTCACGAAGCCAGACGGTGGTGAAATAGCCGTTAGCAGGCCCCTTCTGCCAGGCACCGGTGGTCACCCCGACATTGCCATCGCAGCTGACATAGACCGCATGCGGCTGCCACTTCACCGCCTCGACCGGATTCTTCTGCGACTTCAGCCAGTCCTGCGCCTTCACCCGTTGCGGCACGAACATCACCGCGTCGGGAGCCGCGGTCTCGCGGAAAGCCGTCCACTGTCCCTTTTCCTGCGCCAGCCGTGCGAAGCCGATTTCGGCGGCGATGAAGCCGCTGGGGTTCGCCGCGAGCGGACGGTTGCGTTCGCGCGCCGCCACCGCGCCACCCGCGAGGACCGCAAGCATCGTCGCGGCGACGAGCAGGTTGCGCATCAGAAACCCTCCGGATCGGCAAGGCCCGCACGGCGGTGCGCGGCGACCAGCGTGTTGCGAAGCAGGCAGGCGATCGTCATCGGACCGACCCCGCCGGGTACCGGCGTGATCGCCTCGGCGACCGCAGCCGCGCTGTCATAATCGACATCGCCGACCAGCCTGCCCTTTGCCGCGCCGTCGACGGGCGGCAGGCGGTTGATCCCGACGTCGATCACAACCGCGCCGGGCTTGATCCAGTCGCCCTTCACCATCTCGGCCCGGCCAACTGCCGCGACCACGATATCGGCGCGGCGAACGAGATCGGGCAAATCCTTCGTCCGGCTGTGCGCCATGGTCACCGTCGCATTGGCGCCGAGCAGCAGCGCCGCCATCGGCTTGCCGACGAGGATCGAGCGGCCGATCACGACCGCATCCTTGCCCGACAGGTCCCCGAGCCGGTCCTGAAGCAGCAACAGGCAGCCATAGGGCGTGCACGGCACCATGCCGGCGATGCCGAGCGCAAGGCGCCCCGCGCTGACCGGAGTCAGCCCGTCGACATCCTTGTCGGGATCGATCGTTGCGACCGCGCGCTGTTCGTCGAGATGACCGGGAAGCGGGAGTTGCAGCAGGATGCCGTCGACCGCCTCGTCGGCGTTGAGCGTCGCGAGCAGCGCCTCGACCTCATCCTGCGTCGCGGATGCAGGCAGGCGATGTTCAAAGCTGGCCATGCCGGCGGCGACGGTCGCCTTGCCCTTCGACCCGACATAGACCGCGCTCGCCGGATCGTCGCCGACGAGTACGACGGCAAGACCCGGTGCGCGTCCGGTGGCGGTCTGAAAGGCCGGCACGGCATCGGCAATCCGGGCGCGCAAGCCCGCGGCGAAAGCCTTGCCGTCGATGACCGCGGCAGACACCTCAGATCGCTCCCGCGCTCGCGCCGAGCAGATACAGCCGCGGCATCACCGCCTGTTGCAGGATGATGAGAAGGATCAACACCACCATCGGCGTCAGGTCGAGCCCACCGAAATCGGGCATGATGCGGCGGAAAGGCCGGTAGAGCGGCTCGGTAATCCGTTCGAGCACGTACCAGAGCTGGCGGACAAAATCATTGTGGGTGTTGATGACGTTGAAGGCGATCAGCCACGACATCACCGCCTGCACGATGATGATCCACCACAGGACATTGAGGAGAATCATCACGATATCGAGAAGCATGAAATACAAGGAAGGTCTCCGGCCGGAAGGTCGAGGGGCTGATCTTAGCGGTGAATGAGCGTGCCCGCACCCCGTGCGGTGAAAATTTCGAGCAGCATCGCGTGCGGGATGCGCCCGTCAAGGATAACCGCGGCCTCGACCCCGGCGTCGACGGCCGCGACGCATGTCTCGACCTTCGGGATCATCCCGCCGGTGATCGTCTCGTCGGCTTTCAGCACGTCGATGGCGGCGCGGTCCAGATCGGTGAGCAGCGATCCCGACTTGTCGAGCACACCCGCCACATCGGTGAGCAGGAAGAAGCGTTTCGCGCCCAGGGCCCCGGCAATGGCGCCCGCCATCGTGTCGGCATTGATATTGTATGTCGCCCCGTCGGCACCAAGCGCGACCGGCGCCACGATCGGAATGAAATTGTCTTTCGTGAGGTTGGTCAGGATCGTCGGATCGACCGCAACCGGCTCGCCCACGAAGCCCAGATCGACATGGCGCTCGATGCCCGAATTGGGATCGGGTTCGGTGCGGCTGACCTTTTCGGCGAGCACCAGATTGGCGTCCTTGCCCGATATGCCGACCGCGCGGCCGCCGAGCCCGGCGATCCAGCTGACGATTTCCTTGTTGATCTTGCCCGCGAGGACCATCTCCGCGACCTCGGCGGTCGCGGCGTCGGTGACGCGGAGCCCGCCCACGAACGTCGATTCGATCCCGAGCTGTTTCAGCATCCTGCCGATCTGCGGCCCGCCGCCATGGACAACCACCGGATTGATCCCGACGGCTTTCAGCAGCACGACGTCTTCGGCGAAGTCGCGCTGCGCTTCGGGATCGCCCATCGCGTGGCCGCCATATTTGATCACGAAGGTCTCGCCCGCATAGCGCTGCAGATAGGGCAGCGCCTCGACGAGCGTTTCGGCCTTGGCAAGCAGGTCGGGCATTTTCGAGGGATCGGTCGTCGTCATCATCCGGCGACCTCGGGCGCCTGCGTTCCGTCCAGCCTGCGGCCGATCGCGACTACCGCCATCACCAGCAGCGGCACCATCACCGCCGACAGCACGACCTTCGCAAGCATCTGGCCAAGCATCAGGTCCGCAATCGGGCGGACGCCATAGAAACTGACCGTGATGAAGATCAGCGTGTCGATGATCTGGCTCAGCGCCGCGGCGACAAAGCCGCGCAGCGGCAGCAGCCGGCCGTTGTTCGCGGTCATCCGCGCAAAAATCCACACATTGAGGCTGACCGACACGCCGTAGGCGAGGATGCCGGCCGCCATCATGCGCCACCCCTGCCCGACGATGATCGGGAAGGCCTCTTTCGCGGGCGGATACATCCCCTCGTCGGTCGGCAGTTGCAGCACGAAGACAGTGAGGATGATCGCAAGAATGAGCGGAATGAAACCGAAGCGAACCAGCTTGTCGGCGACCGCGCGGCCATGCAATTCGGCGATACCGCTCGAGATTGCGATCAGCGTCAGAAAGGGGAAAATCCCCGCTTCGACCGCCAGCGGGCCGAGGGCTACCTGTTTCGCGCCAAGGAAGCCGCCGAGCGGAACCATGCCGCCGTAGAGGATTGCAAACAGCAGCAGCGAGGGCGCGATCAGGCGCGAAGAGCTATTTTCCATCGGCGCCGCTTAATCGCTTTTGCGGCGGGTGGAAAGATGCCGCATAGGCACGGGCTTGCCCCACGGACAAACGCCGTTAGACACGGGTTATAAATTTGCGGGGGACGCACGAAAATTATGGAACGGCTTATCGGGTTACTCGGCATCGTCGCATTGCTTGCGATCGCCGTGCTTTTTTCATCGAACCGGCGCTGGATCCGCCTGCGCGTCGTCATTCCCGCCTTTCTGCTTCAGGCCGGTTTCGCTTTGCTCGTGCTCGGCACCCCGTGGGGACGCGCGATCATTCAGAGCATGTCGAGCGGCGTTTCGAACCTGCTCGGCTATGCCAAGGCCGGTACCGATTTCATCTTCGGCCCGCTCGCCGGTCCCGAAATGGGTGGCCACAGCTTTGCCATCGCGGCGCTGCCCGTGATCATCTTCTTCGCCTCGATGATCTCGATCCTCTATTATCTCGGCATCATGCAGCTCGTGATCAAATGGGTCGGCGGCGCGATCCAGAAGATCACCGGCATCACCAAGGTCGAAAGCCTCGGCGCCGCGGCGAACATCTTCGTCGGCCAGAGCGAAAGCCCGCTCGTCATCCGTCCGTATCTGGCGGCCCTGACGCCGTCGCAACTGTTCACGGTGATGACCGTCGGCATGGCAGGCGTCGCGGGTACAATTCTCGGCGCCTATGCGAGCATGATCGGCGAGCAACTGCTTCCCTATCTTCTTGCGGCGAGCTTCATGTCGGCACCCGGCGGCATCCTGATGGCCAAGATCATGATGCCCGACGATCCCAAGGATCTGGGGATCGAACCCGTCATCATGCCCGAGGCAAGCCATGACGAGGAAAAGCCCGCGAATATCATCATGGCCGCCGCGCAGGGCGCGCAGACCGGCGTGCGGCTCGCCGTCGCGGTCGGCGCGATGGTGCTTGCCTTCGTCGCGCTCGTTGCGCTTGCCAACGGCCTGCTCGCCGGGATCGGCGGCTGGTTCGGCTATCCCGACCTGTCGTTCCAGGCGATCATCGGCACGATCTTCCGCCCCGTAATGTGGCTGATGGGCGTGCCATGGGACGAAAGCGCCGCGGTCGGCGGCCTTTTCGGCACCAAGATCGTGCTCAACGAATTCGTCGCCTTCATCGACCTCGGCAAGGTGCAGGGTGCGATGTCGCCCGCATCGATCGCGATCGCGACCTTCGCGCTGTGCGGCTTTGCCAATTTCAGCTCGATCGCGATCCAGATGGCGGTCACCGGCGGCCTCGCCCCGAACCAGCGCCCGATGATCGCGAAGCTGGGTCTGAAGGCACTGCTCGCGGGCAGCCTGTCGAACCTGATGTCGGCGGCGCTCGCCGGGCTAATGCTCGGCATCGCACCGCCCGCCGCACCGCCGCCCGCCGCTCCCGTCGAGGCCGTTGCCGCGCCCGCGCCCCCGGCCGCCGACGCGGCACCGGCCGGGACGCCGGCGACCGAGCCTGCCAAAGCCCCCTGACCTGCCGCTACGGTACCGGCATGATCGACGCCGGTTCATTGGGATAATTTGCAAGCGCCCCCCGCTTGACGTAAGCTTCGGGAACATAACGAATCCCGGGTCGCGTTCCGCTGAAAGATGGGAGGCCGTGATGAAAACCGCTTATCGTTTGTCGATCCTTGTCGCCGCCGCGGCATCGATAGGGGCGGGTTTTCTCGCCACCTCGAACGCGCAGACCGTCGAAACCGAACGATACCGCCCGCCCGAGGCCACCATCTATCGCGACGCGGCCTATAAGGGGCCGGCGGTCTTCATCGGCGAAGAAAAGCCCAATCTCGGACTCGCCTGGCCGGTCAATTCGGTCCGCATCGCCAGCGGCCGGTGGGAGCTTTGCGAAAAGACGCGCTATCGCGGCAATTGCCGCACGATCGATCGCGATACGCCGATGCTCGGCAACATCCTGCGCGGTATCACCATCCAGTCGATCCGCCCGGCCGGCGGCAGCGGCGGCGGATGGAATCCGCAGCCACCCGCCAACGACCAGGTCGCGCGCGGCAATTTCGCAGAATTCCACACCCAGCCTTCGCAGGGCCGATACCGCGTCCTCGCCTGCACCAGCGGCTCGTCGACTGCGGCGTGCGCAGCGCGCTCGGCCGACACCTGGTGCCGGTCGATCGGTTGGAACGGATCGGCGCGCGAGCATATGGAGACCGTCTCCGGCCGCGAATATCTGGCCGACGTGCTCTGCGTCCGTTCGGGCTATTGAGGGGAGAATAGCGATGAAGGCGATCATCATAATGACGGCCGCCGGCGCCGCCGTGTCGCTCGCCGGTTGCGCTTCGGTTCCGCCGCGCAACACCGGCACCAGCTACGACTGCAGCGGCGGGACGAAGCTGAAGGTCGACTATGTCGGCAACGGCGCGATCGTCCGGATCAACGGACGCCGCACGGTCACGCTGCGCCAGACGCCGTCGAACCGCGGCCCGGTTTACGAGAACCGGACCGGCATGCGGCTGGAACGCAACGGCAATGAGGTGACGTGGAACACCGCGGCACGAACCGCGCCCGAAAACTGCCGCGTTACCTATACGCCGCTATAGGGCCATTTCGGCGAAGGCGGCCCGCACTTCGCCGACGAACAGGTCGGGCTGCTCCCACGCGGCGAAATGGCCGCCGCGGGGCAGTTCGTTCCAATAGACGATATTCTTGTATCGCCCCTCGGCCCAGCGGCGCGAGAGGCGCATGATCTCGTTCGGGAACAGGCTGCATCCCGTCGGGACATGGATCTCGCCGAAGCCGAATTTGGCGAAGCTGTGCCAGTATAGCCGCGCCGACGAGGCGGCGCTGTTGGTGAGCCAATAGAGGCTGACCGTGTCGAGCATCGCGTCCTTCGTCACCGCCTTTTCGGGATGGCCGCCGATCGACTGGCCGCCGGGCTGGTGCCCGCAATCGGTCCAGCCGTGGAATTTCTCGACGATCCAGCACATCTGCCCGACAGGCGAGTCGGCCAGCCCGTATCCCACGGTCTGCGGCCGCGTCGCATGCTGGGTCGAATAGCCATTGTCCTTCGCGCGGTACCAGCCGAAGCGCGCGAGATAGGCCTTTTCTTCGTCAGTCAGGTCGCTCATCGTCGCGGGGTCGGGCTGGCCCACGATCATGTTGACGTGGATGCCCGCGCAATGATCGGGGTGATTGCCGCCGATCGCGCAGGTTACCGCACTACCCCAGTCGCCGCCCTGCGCGAAATAGCGGTCGTAGCCGAGCGCGGCCATCAGCGCGTCCCAGGCCGCCGCAATATGCTCGACGCTCCATTTCGCTTCCGCCGGCTTGCCCGAAAAACCATAGCCGGGAAGCGAGGGGATCACGAGATGATAGTCGGCCGACAACGGCTCTATGACGTCCAGAAACTCGAGCACCGACCCCGGCCAGCCGTGGGTGAGAACAAGCGGCCGCGCCGCGGCGTTCGCCGACCGGATGTGGAGAAAATGAATGTCGAGGCCGTCGATCTTCGCGAGATAGTTGGGATAGGCGTTGAGCCGCGCCTCGACCGGCCGCCAGTCATGGCTGACCTGCCAATAGGCGGCGAGTTCCTGCGCATAGGCGAGCGGGACGCCCTGGTCCCAGTCGTCGACCGTCTCCTTCTCGGGCCAGCGCGTGTTGGCAAGCCGCGCTTTCAGATCGTCGAGCGCCGCCTGCGGCACCTCGACGACAAAGGGCCGGATATCCTCTACCTGCATCATTCGCTCCCCGATTGCCGGCTACGGCCGCGCCGGCGCCTTGCAGCCGCGCTCCAGACCGACGCCTTTCAGAAATCCGCGCCGCACCGTTCCGGCATAGACCGCCTCGGCATAGCGGCGCCGTTCGGCATTGGCGCCGGTCACCTCGCCGATCAACCCGCGGAACGGGATGATCGATCCGGCGACGCTACCTGCCACACGGCCTGCCGTCTCTTCGCGTTTTTGACCGCGGCTCTTGTCGACGGTCTCGTTGACGTCGGGGCCGAGCACTTCGTCGAGTTCGGTGACCTCGCGAATGATCGCCGCGCATTTACCAAGCCCGGCGAGCGAATAGGGCGCGCCCTGGATCGCCTGCAACTTCGGCGGCACTTCCTTGCCGTCGAAAGGTTCGGCGACGGTGTTGGCGGTGTCCTTCACCGTCGAATCCTTGGGCGCGCCTTCCTGCGCGTGCAACGGCACGGCGGCGGCGAGGACGAAAAGCGGCAGGCTGGCGGCGAATTTACGGAACATGGCTGATCTCCCGTTACCCCTCTGGCCGGGATGGCGCGGGGTTCTGATATCCAACGCAAAGCGGCCCGATCGGCTCCCTGCCGCCATCGCCGCCGGTCAATCGCCGGTCGTATAGCCGTTATCGATCGCTTCCTGTCCGATCCCGGCCGTGTCGGCGCCCCAATAGTCGAAAATGCGCTTCAGCTCGCTTTGCGGCAATCCTTCGATGACATAGCCGCCGAACATATAGAGATGGCCCTCGTCGTTCGTCCCGACGCGCAGCAGGTCGAACTCGTCGTTCATTTTCTGGATCCACACCGGCGGGGCATTGATCACATCGCTGTAGGAGGCGACGAGGGTCATATATCTGCAGTCCTTGCCGGCCGTGCAGCCCCTCAGCCGCAAGGTCGAGGCGAAGCCGTCGATGGTGATGTCGAACTCGGGCGTGTCGTTGGTGGCGGTGTACGGCGTCGGGGCATAGCCCATCGCCTGCAGCGTCCTGTGGAAGGCCTTCGGGTCCTTGATGCTGACCGTCTGGGCCTGCGCCGGCGCCGCCGACACAAAAAAGGCTGCTGCGGCAGCCGCGATAAACAAACGCATGATATCCCCCCAAAGGAAAACCCTTCGACCCGACGACAACCTGTGCAACGCGGGCGGGGCCGTCCAGCCCTAATTTGGGTAGACCAGCTTTTTAGGGGGTCGGCGCGCTACCAGCCCATATAGTCGATGGTCGAGCGCCGCGTCTCTTCGTCCATCAGACCGAGCATCACGCGCGTCGTGCGGTGACCGACGATCACGCCGTCGGTACCGCGATACGCCCAGTCGCTGATGTCGGCGACCGGAACGCGAACCTCCTGCCCGATGCGAAAGCCCGGCTGCTCGGGGACGTTCGCGAGCCGGCCGACCAGCGTGTCGCCCTCGATCCGGTCGAAACTGACCCAGATATGTTCGAAGCCGCCGAGCGGATATTTGAAGACGAAACTGTCCGCATTAAAGCTTCCCGACCGATAGGCGGTCAGGAAATCGGGAAAGGTCCGCTTCGCCTCGGCGATCGCGGCATTCATCCTCGCGTCGGAGGCGTCGAAGTTGATGATGTCCGGACGATCGGCAGGCGCGGGCGGTGCGGCCACGGTGCCCCCCGCAAATGCGACAGCCGCGGCTGCGGCGATCAGAAACCTCTTCATATCCCTTCCCCCCTTTGGTCAGCGTCAGCGCGTCGGAACCGGCTCCGCCCCCGTCCAGTCATAGAAACCACGGCCCGCTTTCTTGCCAACCCAGCCCGCCTCGACATATTGGACGAGCAGCGGCGCGGGGCGGAATTTGGGGTCGCCGGTACCGCTCTGCAGCACGCGGATGATCTCGAGACAGGTGTCGAGACCGATGAAGTCGGCGAGCGTGATCGGGCCCATCGGATGATTGAGCCCGAGGCGGCAACCCGCATCGATATCCTGCATCGTCGCGACACCTTCGCCCAGAGCAAAGATCGCCTCGTTGATCAGCGGCATCAGCACGCGGTTGACGATGAAACCCGGTGCGTCGTTCGCATGGACGATTTCCTTGCCGAGCCCGCGGCCATAGGCCTCGACCCTGCCGAGCGTATCGTCGCTGGTAGCGAGACCGCGGATCAGCTCGATCAGGCCCATTACCGGAACCGGATTGAAGAAGTGGACGCCGATGAAGCGCGCCGGATCGGGCGCGGCCTGCGCAAGCCGCGTGATCGGGATCGAGCTGGTGTTCGACGCGAGGATCGCCGTGGCCGACAGATGCTGGCCGACGCTGGCGAAGATCGCGCGCTTGATCTCCTCGCGCTCGGTCGCCGCCTCGATCACCAGATCGGCGGGCGCGAAGGCGCTATGATCGGCGACCGGCGTAATGCGACCGAGCAGCGCATCGGCATCGGCCTGCGTGATCTTTTCCTTCGATACGAGGCGGCCGAGCGCCTTGGCGATGCCCGCCTTGCCTGCCTCGGCGCGGGCGATGTCGATGTCGGAGAGCAGCACGTCGTGGCCGGCGCCTGCCGAAACCTGCGCGATGCCCGCGCCCATCTGTCCCGCACCGATAACGCCGACGATCATGATATGCCCTTTCGCTGGAAATCCTGTCCCGTGCCCCTACGACCTCGGGCTTTCGCGTCAAGGGTGGAGCGTCAGGGCGCCGAGCGGAACTCGGTCGCTTCGGCCAGGATCAGCGCAAAGGCGGGGTCGACATCGTCCCATGTCGCGACGGGGGTCCAGCCGCCGGCGCGCAGCAACAGGTTCGCATCGCGCGGGCCATATTTATGGCTGTTCTCGCTGTGGATCGTCTCGCCCTTCGCCATCGCATAGCGGCGGCCATCGACCGTGAAATCCATGTCGCACGCCGCGACGAGATGCATCTCGATGCGCGCATGGACATCGTTCCAGATCGCACGGTGGGCGAAATTCTCGACCGGAATGTCGCCGCCGAGTTCGCGGTTGATCCGTTCGAGCAGATTGAGGTTGAACGCTGCGGTGACGCCCGCCGGGTCGTCATACGCGCGCTCGAGCACCTCCACATCCTTGATCCGGTCGATGCCGATCAGCATCAGCGATCCGTCGCCGAGCATCGCGCGCCAGCCCCGCAGCAGGTCGACCGCAGTGCGCGCGACCATGTTGCCGATCGTCGAGCCGGGAAAGAAGCCGAGCTTGGGAAGCGGACAGATTTCGCGCGGCAGCGCAACCTTCTGGGTGAAATCAGCCTCGACCGGATAGATGGCGAGGCCGGGAAAGCGCATCGCCAGCGCGTCGGCGCTGGCGCGCAGAAAGTCGCCCGAAATGTCGACGGGCACATAGGCGGCGGGGTCGATCGCCTGCAGCAATAGCGGGGTCTTGGTCGAGCTGCCCGAGCCAAGCTCGACGACCGCACGGCCGGGTCCAATTGCTGCCGCCATCGCCCCGGCGTGGCGCGTCAGCAGCCCGGTTTCGCTGCGCGTCGGATAATATTCGGGCAGCGCGGTGATATCCTCGAACAACGCCGAGCCTGTTGTATCGTAGAACCAGCGCGCCGGGATCGCCTTTTGCTGCTGCGACAACCCGGCATGAACGTCGGCGCGAAAGGCGATATCGACACCCGCATCGTCAGCAGAAATCTGCCGAAGTTGACGCACAACACTCATGTCAAAGATCCTTGGCGAGCCGCACGCCGGTGAACTGCCAGCGCTGGTGGGGGTAAAAAAAGTTGCGATAGGAGGCGCGCAGATGCCCGCGCGGGGTGGCGCAGCTGCCGCCGCGCAGCACGAACTGCCCGCTCATGAACTTGCCATTATATTCGCCGACCGCGCCGGGGGCGGCGCGAAAGCCGGGATAGGGGCGATAAGCGCTGCCGGTCCATTCCCACACGCTGCCGAACATCTGTTGCAGATCGGTGTCGGCGTCAGCCGCATCGGGCTGTACCGGTCCCGCCGCGTCGAGTTGCTGCCCCGAGGCCGAATCTAGGGTCGAGGCGGCGACTTCCCATTCGAATTCGGTCGGCAGGCGCGCGCCCGCCCAGCTTGCGAAGGCATCAGCCTCGAAGAAGCTGATATGCGTTACCGGCGCGGCGGGATCGATATCGCGCCACCCCGACAGGGTGAAATAGCGGCCATCCTGCCAATAGGCCGGCGCGCCGATATCCTGCGCCTGCACCCATGCCCATCCGTCGGCGAGCCAGAGCGAGGGCGTGTGATAGCCGCCATCGTCGATGAACTGCCGCCATTCGCCGTTGGTGACCGGGCGGCTCGCGAGCGCATGCGGGGTCAGCAGCGCATCGTGACGCGGCCCTTCGCAGTCGAAGGCAAAGCCCGCGCCGGCATGGCCGACCGCCGCAATGCCCCCGGCGCCCTTCACCCATTTCATGGCGGAAAACCCGGTAACTTCATTCGCGATTGCAGCGTCCCACACCGCCGGGCCGAGCGGGTTCTGTGCGAAGAGATGTTTGATGTCGGTCAGCAGCAATTCCTGATGCTGCTGCTCGTGATGGATGCCCAGTTCGACCAGCGCCTGCGCCGCGGGCGGAAGGTCGGGCAGCGCGGTCTGCACCGCGGCGTCGACATGCGCGCGCCATACGCAGATTTCATCGAGCGACGGCCGCGTCAGCAGGCCCCGGTTCGGGCGCGCATGGCGCGGCCCTTCGGCTTCGTAATAGCTGTTGAAGAGATAGGGATAGCGCTCGTCGAACAGACGGTAGCCCGGCAGATGATCGCGCAGTACGAAGGTTTCGAAGAACCAGGTCGTATGCGCGAGGTGCCATTTTGCGGGCGAAGCGTCGGGCATCGACTGCGCGCCGGCATCGGCATCCGACAGCGTCCGGGTCAGGTCGAGCGACAGGCGTCGCGTCGCCGCGAATCGCCGGTTCAGTCCGTCCAGCGGATCAACCCTTTGCGAAGCGTCTGTACGGCTGGCCATGATGGAACAATCCCCCGACATGCGATTCGGTTTCGCTGCCAATGCCAATATGGTTACGGCGGCGTGGAATGTCTAGAACATTAAGGGAACATCAGCGCGTCGCGCCGGGCTTCCACAGTATATCGCCGCCAGCCGCCGCGTTGATATGCCGCGTCATCACAAAGAGATGGTCGGACAGGCGATTGAGGTAGTTGAGCGCGAGCGGATTGAGGTCGCGGTCGGCATTCGCCGCAACCGCCGCGCGTTCGGCGCGGCGCGTCACCGCGCGCGCGAGATGCAGCCGCGCCGCCGATTCGGTCCCGCCCGGCAGGATGAAGCTTTTGAGCGCGGCGAGATTGTCGTTCATGCGGTCGATCTCGTCCTCGAGCCGCGCGATCTGGCTCGGCACGATCCGCAGCGCCATCTCGTGCGGGCCAAAACCGAACTGGATATCGGGCGGGGTCGCAAGGTCGGCGCCAAGGTCGAACAGCTCGTTCTGGATGCGGGTCAGCATCGCCGCCTCTTCGCTCGCGGCATCAAGCGCCGCTACCGCCAGCCCGACGAAGCTGTTCGCCTCGTCGACGTCGCCGATCGCCGCCATCAAGGGCGGCGATTTGGCGATCCGCGATCCGTCGACAAGGCCCGTGGTGCCGTCGTCGCCCGTGCGGGTGTAGATCTTGTTGAGCTTGACCATATGCCGGCCGGCTTAGCCGCCGGCGGCGGTCAGGCCAATGATGATGAGCAGGATGATGGTGATCGCCTGCCACTTCACGCGCGCCATCATCATCTTGTTCTGCAGCACCTGATTTTCATGCGCGGTGCCGTCCATCGCCGCGCGGTGTCCCTGCGAGAAATAGAAGAGCCCGCGTGCAAGCGAGAAGAGGACGAGGCCGGCCGCCGCAACGACCGCAAGGACGAGGATGATCTGCATGCTTCCTATCTAGGGCATTTGCAGCGAATAGCCAGCGGGAAGCCGCCCCGCGCGCAAATCGGCGGCGAGCGACGGACCGTCGACGCCCGCGTCACGAAGCGCGGCAAGTGCGGCGGCCGCGTCGCGCTTGGCAAGGCGCTTGCCGTCGGGACCGCAGACGAGCGCGTGGTGGCGATAGAGCGGCGTCGGGAGATCGAGCAGCGCCTGAAGCAGCCGGTGGACGTCGGTCGAGGCGATCAGGTCGGCGCCGCGGATCACGTGCGTCACCCCCATCGCCGCATCGTCGATCGTGCTCGCAAGATGATAGCTGGCGGGCGCATCCTTGCGCGCGAGCACGACGTCGCCATGCGCCAGCGGATCGGCGGCGCGCATCCCCTGCCCCGCCTCTTCCCAAGCGAGGTCGCCGGCTGGCGCGACGGCGCGCGCCATGTCGAGGCGCCAGCAGTGCTGCTCCGACACCATACGGCGCGCGCGTTCGGCATCGGAAAGATGGCGACAGGTACCCGGATACATCGCGCCGGCCGGTCCGTTCGGGGGTCCGTGCGGCGCGGCGAGGCTTT
>Ga0247823_10002265_pt1 | contig 15967 bp, 11 predicted proteins | sample 13C_PalmiticAcid_2_FD_192426 | JGI IMG/M metagenome (GOLD analysis project Ga0247823, IMG submission 192426) | Soil microbial communities from agricultural site in Penn Yan, New York, United States - 13C_PalmiticAcid_Day30 | ecosystem: Environmental > Terrestrial > Soil > Agricultural land...
GAACGGCCTGCCGATCGCCTGCGCCGCATCTTCGATGATCGGCAGGCCGTTCCGCACGGCCGTCCGCCACAGCGGGTCCATGTCGGCGCACTGGCCGAACAGGTGGACCGGCATGATCGCCCGCGTCCGCGACGTCACCGCCGCATCGACGGCCGCCGGATCCAGGTTGAACGTCGCGGGATCGATATCCACAAACACCGGCGTCGCGCCGACCCGGTGGATGCAGCTCGCCGTCGCGAAGAACGTGTACGGGGTGGTGATGACTTCGTCGCCCGGGCCGATGTCGAGGGCCATCAGGGCCAGCACCAGTGCATCCGTTCCGGATGCACAGCTGATCGCATGACGGGCGTCGCAGAAGGTCGCGACCTGCTGCTCGAACTGCGAAACGTCATCGCCGAGAATGAATTTCTGTGACGAGAGGACGCGGTCGACTGCGGCGCGGACTTCGTCCCCGATTTCTTCGAACTGCTCCACCAGGTCGATCAGCGGGACGGGGGCAGTCGTGAGCGCGGCCGCGGAAAGCGGCAGAATATCCCGGTTCATGCTTGCGAATCCCTTCGCCTGTAACGACTTCGGCACTTTTGAAGCCCAGGCCCCGGCCGCCTCGATGCCGCCAGTGAACCGTGAGTCACCGGGAAAGGTACGGCCGGTGATTTCAGGCTGTCAATATGGTTGGCGGCCAGTGCAAATTCGCGACTTTCTGCCTGCAGAAACTGCCACTCGTTGGTCTCCAGCCTTTAGGCTGCACGGGCGCATCAAAACCAGCTCACTGCACCAGACGAGGCTCCCGATGAAGCTCCACCTGATGATCGCCGGTCTGTTGGCTCTTCTGGCCGCGCCGCATCCGACCCAGGCCGACTGGAAAGCCGGCGCCGCCAAAACGGTCATCACCCCCGAAAAGCTGATGTGGATGTCGGGCTACGGCTCCCGCACCAAGCCCGCCGAGGGCAAGCTGACCGACCTCTGGGCCAAAGCCATCGTCCTCGAAGCCGACAACGGACAGAAACTCTGCATCGTCTCGCTCGATCTCGTCGGCATCGACCGCGTCTTGTCCCACGACCTCAAAGAACTGATCTACCAGAAGTCGGGCCTCAAGGAAGGCCAGGTCGCCTTCTGCTGCTCGCACACCCACACCGGGCCGGCCGTGCGGGGCAACCTCATTCCCATGTACGCCTTCATCAGCGATGCCTCTCAGGCCGGGCTGATCAACGACTACGCCACCCTGCTACGGACGAAAATCCCCGCCGTCGTCGCCGAGGCCGTGAAGGATCTCGCTCCGTCCGAGGTCTCCTGGGGAACCGGCACGGCCGCGTTCGCCGTCAACCGCCGCAACAACAAGGAACCCGAAGTCCCGAAGCTCCGCGCCGACGGCAAACTGGTCGGCCCGGTCGATCATAGCGTCCCCGTCCTGGCCGTCCGTCGCGACAAGAAGCTCCGCGCGGTCGCGTTCGGTTACGCCTGCCACGCCACTGTCCTGTCGTTCTTCAAGTGGTCGGGCGACTATCCGGGGTTCGCGATGATGGCCCTCGAGAATGAATACCCCGACGCCGTCGCCCTCTTCTGGGCCGGCTGCGGCGCCGACCAGAATCCCCTCCCGCGACGCGAAGTCGAACTCGCCCAGGACTACGGCAAGCAGCTCGCCACCGCCGTCAGCAAGGTCCTCACCGGCGAGATGAAGCCCATCAAGGGGAACGCAACCGCGAAATACTCCGAGATCGAACTCGGCTTCGCGAAGATCCCCTCGAAAGAGGAACTCGAAACAACCGCCGCCGGCACCGTGCCCGCCGAAGCCAACCGCGCGAAAGTGCTGCTGGAGAACTGGTCGATGCGTCCGGAATGGCCCGTTGACTTCAAGTACCCGTATCCGGTCCAGGTCTGGACACTCGGCGACGGCCCCCGCTGGACCTTCCTCGGCGGCGAAGTCGTCGTCGACTACTCGCTGCGGATCAAGACGGAACTGGGAGAAGGCAACACCTGGGTCGCCGGCTACTCGAACGACGTCATGGCCTACGTCCCCTCGGAACGCGTCCTGAAAGAAGGGGGCTACGAAGGGGCCACCTCGATGCTCTACTACGCCCTGCCCTCCCCCTGGGCACCCGGCCTCGAAGACAAGATCGTCACCGAAGTCCGCAAGCTCGCCGGCAGGAAATAAGCGGGCATCCCCTCGGTAAGTGGGTGCCACTGGCTCTGCCAGTGCAATGCGAGTTGCGGCCGAATCATCGAACCCTAGAAGTCGTACCAGATACCCCCACCCAGCATGTTCTCTTTCACGTTGCCCAGCTCCCACTGCAGCGAAGGCCCTTTGTAATACTGCATGCCCACCCGCAGGGTGTGGTTCGTCTTGGCGCTTCTCCACTGCCATCCGCTTTGTATCGTCACGCTGGTCGCCCAGTTGTAGTCTTCTCGCGTGTGGCCGTTGATTGCCGCAAACGGCGCCCCGGGCCAGCCCGTCACCAGCGGGCTGTACTGGAAGCCATACTGGAATTCCAAAGGCTCCGCGCCATCTTCCGCGTTGAAGGCGTACGCCAGTTCGCCATACACCGAGAAGTCGTCGTAGAAGTACTGGGTGATGCCGATGACCCCTGAGTCGCGGACATAGTTGATCCGCACGAACGCCGGGTTGTTGATGAGAAACTCGTCACCCGCATGCGATGAGAGGTGGTAATACCCCGCTTTGATCGCGGTGTCGCCATACCGCCACGTGCTCAACAGGCCGACCCGGAAATCGACCGCTTCGAGCGGCGACGACGGATCTTGCGGAATGACCCGCGGCAGCGCCGCTCCTTCCAGGTCGAACTGCCACCCCTCGGGATGCAGCACATCTTCATTGCCGTAGCGGACCACGCCCACCCGGCCGCCGAGCGCGTTCTCCCACAAGAGTCCCCGCTTGGAATCCGACATCCACACCGTCGAGATCCGCGATTCCTTGGGCCCCGCCAGGTACGACTTGTACAGCAGGCTGACCGGCGCCAGCTGCCAGTGAAAGTCCTCGTCGCCGCTCACGGCCTGCGTCAGCTCGACGCGATTGGCCTGGATCGGGTCAGCCTGCGCGGTATAGCTCGCCGGCCGCTCCGCAGGCTGGAACGCCGAATACCCGGCCGCCGCCTCCGTCCAGTCCTGGTCCCCCGGTTCACTGAACGGCTGGGGCGCGCGTCGGGCCGGCGATGGCGTTTCCGCACGGAGCTGTGGCAGCTGAAGCCAGCATGCCGCCAGCACCACGAGGGGGCCGATCAATTTCCCGTTGAAACCGTCCATTTCCGCAGAGGTCCTACATTGCGAACGACCGGATGAACTCCGAAGTTCGTATCGGACGGCGTGCACGGCGAACTGCTGGTGACGGGCAGAGCGATTGGTCGCAAAAAGAATCCCGTGCCGGCGGTGAGGAGTGTTCCGGTTGTACCGCTCAAACGAGGCAGTCCGCGCGGACGTTTCCGGATCTGACGATTGCCCGGCGGCAGACCCCCGTTTCACCCGCAAAGCCCGCATTCCCGCGACCGTCGGCGCAGCCCAACTTCTGATCTGAACACGATTTCGGCACACACTCAGCTTGCGGCCGCCGATACGGTATATTAGAACATCAGTGGACGTTGTTCACTAGGACAGTGACCCGCCGCTTGATGGAGCGAGGAGCCAGCGATGAAAGACCGCCCGACCCTGACGACGCGGCAGCGGGAAATCTACGAATTCATCAAAGATAAGATCATGAACCGCGGCTACGGCCCCACGGTCCGTGAGATTGGGCAGAACTTCGAGATCCGCTCGCCCAATGGCGTGATGTGCCACCTCAAGGCGCTCGAAAAGAAGCGGCTCATCACCCGCGAACATCACATGTCGCGGGCCATCCAGCTCGTCGACCAGCCGCAGAAGAAGCGCACCAGCCTTCCGCTCGCGGGCCAGGTCGCCGCCGGCTCCCCCGTCCTCGCCGTCGAGAACCGCGAACGGATCGACTTCGCCGACCTCTTCCGCGATGAAGGCCAGTACTGCCTCCGCGTTAAAGGCGATTCTATGATCGACGCCCACATCGCCGACGGCGATTACGTCATCATCCGCCAGCAGGAAACCGCTCGCGACGGCGAGATCGTCGTCGCCCTCGTCGATGGCCAGGACGCCACCCTCAAAACGTTCTTCAAGGAACGCAATCGCGTCCGCCTCGAACCGGCCAACTCCCGCCTCAAACCGATCTACGCCACCGACGTCCAGATCCTCGGCGTCCTCGTCGGCGTCATTCGCGAGTGCTGATCACTGAATGTTGTGGCACGCGTCTCCCGACCGTGCCACCTCCGCCAGCTGATGTGTCACGCGTCTCCTGACCGTGACACCCCCGCCGACCGTCAGGTCTCCCAAACGGTATTCGGCTCCGTTTCCTGGCAATCGAAGAGGCGCCTCACGCCGGCGAAGTCGTCTCGCGCGGCCGCTTCAAATAAACCATCAGCACCGCCAGGTCCGCCGGCGTGATCCCGCTGATCCGCCCTGCCTGACCCAGGTCGCGAGGCTGCACGCGCGTCAGCTTTTCCTTCGCTTCGTGACGCAGCTGCGGAATCGCCCGGAAATCGAACGCCTCCGGAATCCGCACGGAGTTCGTCTTCTCCGCCCGCGCAATGTCCAGCTCCTGCCGCTTGATGTAACCCGCGTACTTCGTCTCGATAACTGCCTGCTCCGCCGCCCGCTCCGAAAGGTTCAGCTCCCCCACCCCCGGAGCAATCGCCACCAGCGCCGGCCAGTCAATCTCCGGCCGCCGCAGCCATTCCTCGAGCGTCGGCCCCTCATGACGATGCTTCTGCAGGTACTCGACGCCCCGCCGGACCTCGAGATCGTGCTCGCTGAAGCGCTCCCAGCGATCGGCCGCCACCAGCCCGATCTGCCGCCCCAACGGCGTCAGCCGGCGGTCCGCGTTGTCATGCCGCAGCAACAGCCGGAACTCCGCGCGTGACGTGAACATCCGGTACGGCTCATCGACCCCCTTCGTCACCAGGTCATCGATCAACACGCCGATATACGCCTGGTTGCGGTCCAGGATGAACGGCCCCGCGCCCCGCACCTTGAGCGCCGCATTGATCCCCGCCATCAGCCCCTGGGCCGCCGCTTCCTCGTACCCGGTCGTCCCGTTGATCTGCCCCGCGAAGTACAGCCCGGCCACCCGCTTCGTTTCGAGCGTCGCCTGGATCTGCGTTGGCGGCGCGTAGTCATATTCCACGGCGTACCCGTACCGCATGATCTCCGCATGCTCCAGCCCGCGGATCGAGCGGATCATTTCATCCTGCACATCGCGCGGCAGGCTCGTCGAAATCCCGTTGCAGTAGACTTCGCAGGTGTTCCGCCCTTCCGGCTCCAGGAAGATCTGGTGCGACGACTTGTCAGCGAACCGCACCACCTTGTCTTCGATCGACGGACAGTACCGCGGCCCCGTCGAATGAATCTGCCCGCTGTACATCGGCGCCCGGTGCAGATTGGCACGAATGGCGTCATGCACGTGACCGTTCGTCTCGGTCAGCCAGCACGGGAGTTGAGGCGAAGGAAGACGATCCGTCATGAACGAAAACGGAACCGGCGGCTCATCACCCGGCTGCTCCTTGAGGGCGGCATAGTTGATCGTCCGCCCATTCAGCCGACACGGCGTCCCCGTCTTGAACCGCGCCAGCTCGAACCCGCACGCGCGCAGGCTGTCCGAGACCGTCCCCGTCGTGCCGTCCCCCGCTCGACCTCCGGGAGTCTTCGACTCCCCCGTATGCATGATTGCCTGCAGAAACGTGCCCGTCGTCAGGATGACCGCCCCCGCGTCGTAGATCGCCCCGCCCCGAACCCGGACCCCGACAATCCGCCGCGAGTCCCCCGTCCCTTCGACGAGCAATTCCTCAACCCCTTCCTGCCGCAGCGACAGGTTGGCCTCCAGTTCGACCACATGCTTCATCCGGAACTGGTAGGCCTTCTTGTCCGCCTGGGCCCGGGGGCTGTGCATGGCCGGCCCCTTCGTCCGATTGAGCATCCGGAACTGGATTCCGGTCTCATCGATGCACCGCCCCATCTCCCCCCCGAGCGCATCGATCTCGCGGACAATCTGCCCCTTCGCAACCCCGCCGATCGCCGGATTACAGCTCATCTGCGCGACCGTATCGGCGTTCATCGTCAACAGGGCCGTCTTCGCCCCCAGCCGCGCCGCCGCCAGCGCAGCCTCCACCCCCGCATGCCCTGCGCCAACCACCACCACATCAAACGAATACCGCGACGTCATAACTCTGCTTCCCAGGGAAACCCGCAACGATCGACCGCAGTCCGGCCATCGCCCGGACCGTTCACTGTATCCGACCAATCGGCCCAAACTCGAACGAACCAGACACCAGCCCCCCGTGTCGGTTCCCGGAACCGCCCGGCGAGTCACGCCGCCGGCCACAATCCACCCGCCGATCCAACCATTTCATCCGCATATTGCCGCACCATCCGGCAGGTTTCGCCAGCCGCCGGAGAAGGCAGATTCCCGGCACGAACATGACTTGCAGGCGGTTGGGAAAGGAACCATACTTCTCGTCCCACCGATGGCCGTCGCGGCCCGGCGCTCCCCCTCGTCAAACGAGGCCGAACGCCATGTGACGCGGCGGCGATTCCATTCCCGAATAGCTCAATCGGTAGAGCGAGCGGCTGTTAACCGCTAGGTTCCAGGTTCGAGTCCTGGTTCGGGAGCTGAACAAGGCAGTTGCGGAAAGCCACTGCCCCACGGGTTAACAGAAACGCCGGCCACGAGAGTGGCCGGCGTTTTGCGTTGGATCGCGTGTTCTGCGAACGAGTTGCGGCGTAGCACGCTTGCTGGCCGTGCTCTCCCGGAAAATAGGCGCGAGCGCAGCGCTGCGCGTTTTGCCATCGTGATCGCGACGAGTGGGCGCACTTTGGCTCAAAACTCTCGGTTTCGCGCGAGAGCGCCGGCCCAGTGGTTAACAGGCAGGTTGGCAGTCTCGGCTATCGCGTCATTCAGCCGATGTGGCTGGATAGCATCGAGGGAGAATCACGCGAAAGGTTGTGCCGGACCCGGGGCGAGAATCGACTTCGATACTAGCCAGCAACAGCTCTGAAAGCCGCTTCACGATCGACAGTCCAATGCCTTCGCCGACTTCCTGGTGGATTGGACGATCGTCTACGGATTGACGGGTCGTTGGCAGAGCGTCTTTCCAGACAGCCCCAGTGCCCGCAACCACGTCGATCCGATGCGCTTCCTCAGTTGCTTCTTCGAGCGCCTCTACCACCGGTGCGCCGGGCCCTGAGTGGAATCCCGGCCCCGTGTCCTCGACGGTCAACATCCAGCGGTCAGCGTCGTTTTGCCGGCTGTTCCCCCAGCTGACGGTCACTCCGCCACGCAGCGAGTATTTGAGCGCGTTGATGAGCAGGTTTTGGGCGATTCGCTGCACTTTCACAGGGTCGCCTTCAACAAGCAGCTCCGGAGCTCCGGTCGACTTCAGGTACAGGCCTCGTCCCGCAGCCAGTGGTTCGAAGTTGTGACAAAGGTCACGGATCAACTTTGCTGCGTCAAAATGCTTCACTTGAAGCTGCTCCTGGCCGGCTTGAAGTCGTGCCAGGCTGAGAACGTCGTTCAGCATTGAGTGCATTGAGGTCACACTTCGCTGCAGCGAATCGAAGATGGCCTCCTGCGTTTGTTGAGGGGTGCCAGTGAGCCGCAGTATCTCCGCCGCATTGACAACGACGCCCAGATTCCCGCGAAGGTCATGAGCCGCCTGTCGCCAGAGTTCGGCCCGATCCTGCTCGAGCTGTTGTAACTCGCTGAGTGCCTGCCCCAGGTCACGAACATGTCCCTCAGCCTCCGCTTGCCTGAGCTTGAAGTACTGGGAAGTACTCTCGCTGATGCCTCGACTGCAGAGTTTTGTCAGGTTCCGCCGCGCGATTGCCATGACACCAGTTGGCAAGCTCGGATGATCGGCGGCGTAGCGTTCGAGCACGTCGGCCACGCTGAGGTGCAGCCGTCCCCACTCGATTGTCACCTCACGGAGATCGTAGCCTTGCTGCCAGCGCTGCAGCCCGTGCGCAGCCGCGTCATCGGTCTGAGTCTTGAGAGCTCGCTGGGCCTGACGCTCAGTTGGGTTTCGGAGTGAGTGTTCGAACCCGTCCAGAATCTGGGGGATGTGGTCGAAGAACTGCGACCGCGGTAACGAGTTGGCCGTGGGTAACTCGCAGTCGTCGAGGACACCGTCACGCCAAGCCTGAAGGAGCTCGCCGCGATTCGCTGCGCAATGATCAGCCAATGCAGCCAGCGCAGCAGCAGCCTGAGCTTCAAGAGGCATCTTTTTGACGTCTAGTGGATGCGGGGACCTTCGGCGGCTGCGGAACAGAACGCGGTAGATTGTGGGACTGCTGCAGTCGGTAGCACAAGGAGAACCCGCTTGAGCGTTCCGAGATAGGAGACAAAAGACTCATGGTGGCGGCGGGCCGGCCTTGGGCCTGACTGTCGAAGCATTCGCGGCGCTCGGGCAGAGGGAAGGCCCGTTCCGCCCCCTTAGGCGCTAGTGGCCGGCGGACGTCACCATCGCAAAGGCAGCCCGCAGCGACTGCAGGTCGACCGGCTTCACCATGTGATGATTGAATCCTGCTTCCCTGGATCGGTTCCGATCCTCTTCCAGTCCCCAACCCGTGAGCGCCACGATCAGAATCTCACTCCCGCCGGAATGCTGCCGGATACGGCGGCAAGCTTCATAGCCATTGAGGCCGGGCAGTCCGATATCGAGCAAAATCACATCCGGTCGCAGCTGAGCCGCTAACTCAACAGCCGACTCGCCGTCATGGGCCAGATGGACGTCATGTTGAAGTTGTCGTAGCAAAGCGAAAAGTGTACGGGCAGCGTCGACATTGTCATCGACGATCAACACTCGAAGACGACCCTGGTTCGGAGCGACAGTGTTGCCAGTCTCAGGGCCGATTGCCTGCGACAGGATCGGCAGCTCGATATGGAATTCGCTTCCTTGACCAAGGCCTGCACTCTTCACAGTCACGCTTCCGCCGTGCATTTCCACAAGCCTCTTCACGATCGTCAGCCCGATTCCTAGCCCTCCGCGAGATCTACCAAGGTGCTGGTCGACTTGCGCGAACATGTCGAACACCAGGTTCAGGGACTCATTCGGTATGCCGCTCCCGTTATCCCGGACCTCGATGGATAGCGTCTGCCCGTCAACAGATGCTTCCAGCGAAATCTCTCCACCGTTTGCCGTGTATTTCGCACTGTTGCTAAGGAGGTTAGAGAGCACCTGTGCAATACGGACTGGGTCGACATAAAGTCTCAGTGGCGTTGGCGGCAGAAGAACTTTCAAGCGATGACCAGCCTCATTCATGAGTGGACGGCTGGCTTCCACAGCGTTTTGAACGATTGATTCGAGATCAACCACTTCCTTCCGCAGTTCCAGGCGGCCTCGCGTGATCCGGCTGACATCCATCAAGTCGTCGACCAGACGCACCATGTGGGTAATCTGCCGATCCATCAGCTTCCGGATCTCGCTCGCTTCTTGAGACTGGGCACCGATGGCGTTCAAAACCTCGATGCCAGTGCGGATCGGCGCCAACGGGTTGCGAAGTTCATGAGCCAGTGTCGCGAGAAACTCGTCTTTCCTGCGATCCGAAGCCCGTAGGGCTTCGTAAAGCTGAGCATTCTGGATGGAAAGAGATGCCCGATATGCCAGGTCTTTGGCCAATCGCAAATCTTCATCGCCGAGTCGCCGCTCCGATTCTGCTGTGGCAAAAGTCAGGATGCCATAGACGTGGCCGCCCACAATCATGGGCACACAGATGTATGACCTGAGGCCCAATTGGCGAATCAGTTCGAGATGACGCTCGTCCCTTGCCCCCTGGACGAGCATCTCATCGGTGATGTCGCTGATCAGCAGCGACTCTCCAGTCGTGATGACGGAACCGACGCCCTGATCGGTCGAGAGATCCGTTGGATACTCGCGCATCAATGCATGCGCGAGTTCGACTTTTTTCGGATCAGTATGGGCGACTGCCAGCCTTCTCAGGCCGCCGTCCTCGACGACGTCGGCCGCCGACCAATCCGCGAAATACGGCACAGCGAGATTGGCCACCTTTTGCAGCGTCGACTCGTACTCGACGGCCATCGCAAGTTCCGCGCTGGCTTCGGCGAGGTACCGCGATGTCTCTTCGACTCGCTTTTGATGCTCGATCTCAGTCGCCGTCCCGTACCACCGAAGCACGCGATCGTCCGCGTCCTTAGCGGGAACGGTTCGCAGAAGATGCCAGCGATACACACCCGAATGGTGCTTGAGACGCAATTCAGACTCGAACGGCATGCCGCGCCGCATTGAGTCCTGCCAGAGGCGCCCGGCCGAGGCAGCCTCGTGTGGGTGAAGGATACCGCTCCACCCTTCATTGCTAACGTCGGCGGGCACGCCGGTGAACTCAGTCCACCGACGGTTCAAGTAGTCGACACGGCCATCCGCATTAGCAGTCCAGACGATCTGAGGCATTGCATCCGCCAGCTGCCGGAACTGTTCCTCACTGATTCTGAGTGATTCTTCGGACTGTTTCCGCGAGGTGACATCTTCCGCGAAGATCAGAATGCCGCCAATGACGCCTTCAGAATCTCGCCAGGGAATGACTTCCCAACGGAGCCAGCTGACTGAGCCGTCAGCCCGGACGAATCGGTCCTCCTCGGATCGTTCAGTAGCGCCGGCCAGGCAACGCTTGTGGACCGATTTCCACTTCTCCGGCAGGTCGGGAAAGATTTCGTAGTGGCTCCGGCCGATGATCGATTCGCTGTCGATCCCGTAGTCGGCGAGCCACCGCCGGCTGACCAGCAGGTATCGCATCTGCCGGTCGAACATTGCCACGGCCGCCGGCACATGTTCGACAAAGAGCCTGAGCCGTTCTTCACTTGACTCAACCGCCCCTCGAGCATGCATGGCCGTCTCCTGCGCCGCCTGAGTCGCTGCAAGCTGCCTTCCCTGATCTTCGGCTACCTTCCGTTCAGTGAGATCACGTGTGATCTTGGAGAATCCCCGGAGCTGTCCGGTGTCGTCATAGAGTGCAGTGATTACCACATTCGCCCAGAATCTGCTGCCATCCTTGCGAAGCCGCCACCCCTCGTCTTCGAAGCGACCTTCTTCCCGGGCGATTTTCAGTCCGTACTCTGGCCATCCGCTTTCAACTTTTTCCTTTGGATAAAACAGGGAAAAATGCTGCCCGATGATTTCGTCTGCATCGTACTGCTTGATGCGACGGGCTCCGGGATTCCAGGAGGCCACATGGCCCTCAGGATCGAGAACGAAAATCGCGTAGTCTGTGACGCTCTCGACGAGGAGTTGCAGCAGGCCGTCCTGACTCCCTGTCCATCGCTGCTCTTCCGGAAAAATCGTCATGCGAGGGTGAGCGTCAAGTGGCCTCGCCGATCCGCGTAGACGACACTGTCACCAGCCAATTCGGCGTACCATACTTTTACTGGATTCTTTCGCAGCCACCAGCGGTCTCCGGGTGTGCCAGTTTTCTCAAACTCAATTCCTGGCGTTATGCAGGGCCCCGCCCAGCGTCTGCGCCTGGCCTAGGGGACTGTTGACGCGGAGGCAACTTTGGTGGATCCCGCGATCTTCCAACGACTGTGCCGTTGAAGGCGATTGTCGATCACGATCGGACTTCCGTTGGCCGCCTCAGATCTCCGCAGGAGTACGCGTTGAGAGAGTGGTGACGGATCACGCGGCGGATTAGGGTAGCGAGGTCCATTCGGGGCTCTCGCGACGGGGCTGGTGTCGGCGGCGTTCATGGTCGACGAACCGTGTCTTCGACTGCGGAACTCAACGTCGATCAACGATCACGGCCTTCAATGTCCTCCCAAAACCTCTCCTCGTTCATCTGGTCGGTCGCTGACCTCCTGCGCGGCGATTACAAACAGTCCGAGTACGGCCGCGTCATCCTGCCGTTCACGGTCCTGCGGCGTCTGGATTGCGTCCTGGAGCCCACCAAGGCCGCTGTGCTGGCCGAGAAAGCCAAGCGGGACGCGGCGAAGGTGAATCCCGAGCCGTTCCTGACCTACCTGCGGGCCTACTCGTTCCTGTCGCAGATCTTCGACTATGGAAACACCGACTTCGAGAAGCGGGCGATCTTCTTCAAGGCACTCGTGCGCCTGTTGAAGTTCGGCCTGGAGCGGGAGGGAGTCGACCTGTCCGGCATCACGCTGACACACCACAGCCTGCGAAACCGGGGCCAGCGAACGTTGCCGCTATCGGACAAGGAGACGCCGAAGCTCGCGCCGATGACCGAGGCCGGCTCAGGGTCTGTGCAGGAGAAAGAGAAGGCGTTTCTGCACGAGATCATCGAGAAGCTAAACAGCCTGTTCGGCAGCGACACGACCGAGGGGGATCAGCTGTCGTACGCCAACACGTTGGCGGCGAAGACGCTCGAATCGAAGACACTGCAGATGCAGGCGGCGAGCAACTCGAAGGAGCAGTTTGCGCATTCGCCCGACCTGAGCAAGGCGATCGAGGAGGCGATCATGGAGGCGATGGACGTTCAGCAGGACCTCAGTATCCGGGCCCTGAATTCGAAGGTGATTCAGGAAGGGCTGAAGGCGATTCTGCTGGGGCCGCTGGGGCTGTACGAGAGGTTGAAGACGACAGCGGCAAGTGTGTAGCCCGCGAATTTATTCCGGAAGGCGCCGCTTCGCTCGACGTTTTCTCGGACCAACCTTACCGCGGCCGATGTGAAATCTTGAAGGCACTCTGGTTAAAGTCAGCGTGCCGAATACCAGGTCTCGCGTGCGGGGGCCGAAGCCAACATATCTGCCGGTGAGGGTGTCTCCCTCCGGATTCATCTGGAGAATCCACGTGTTGAAGTTGAGAATTGCGGGGTTGTCTGTTTCGCATTCGACCTGGAGATAGCGGTCGACACGGTAATGCGCCGAGGTGACAAACCTCCAGTTCAACGGACGATCACGATCTGCATAGTCGACGGCAAATCGACCGGTCAGCTGAGCACCGTCGAGCTTGAACACAAGCTTAAATGTGAAGTTGAGTGGCCTTCTGCCTGTGCCACGTTCTTGAACACCGGAAGCGTACCACAGCCCTGTCGTAGCCTTCATCAGCTCACGACGGTCAGTCTCCCGTGGCTGGCTGGAAACTTCGGAGGGGGGACCTTGGGCGGTAATCTCGTCTGATTCGACGCCAAGGGCCTCCGCAATACACGAGATGGTGTACTCCGAGACTCTGTTGCCTGCTTCAGCGGTTTCAATGGTGCGTTTGCTGTACCCCGCTGCGTCTGCCAGCCGTCGCTGCGTCCAGTTCTTTACTTTCCGCAGTCTCTTGATCTCGGGACCATTCGGATACACGACGGCTTCGAACATGCGACCCTCACAGCAGTTCGCAATGTGAAAATGACTGCGGTTTCCTTCGACGACGCCCCTTCAGCGGACCCTTTAAGCTCGACAGTGACGTGTCGGACCAACACTCCGCTGGAGCGATGAACGTCTAGTCAAACAAGTATCACGGAGCTGGACATGCAGTGTTTCACAGTAGCCCTCGCGTTCTCAGCCGCCACACTGCTGTGCGCGTTGCCCGCACCCAAGGTCAAACAGGTCACAGTCCACTGTGACGTAAAGAACGAGGATAAGGAGAAACCTGGGAGCTTCAAGTATCAGCTCAAGAAAGACGGCAAGGTCGTCCATGAACGTTCTGGATGGGGACTCGAAGAGGGGTGGGAGGACAATACTGCCCACCAGTCGAGCAGCGAAGACATCAGCGGCGCTGGCTTCGATACCAAGGGGCGCTACACCTTGGTGGTAGACATTGACAACGGCAAGCGCATCGATGTCGAGTGTGAATGGTACGTCGATATCGTCGGGACGGACGGCACGGTTCGAGTGTCTCCGAAGAATCAGAAGTTCTTCCGCAATCGTGAGACACATTGGGAGATCACGTTCGACATCAATAACTGATGCGGCCGGAAGCCTGCCCCTGCCGGCAACGATCTGGCAGGGGTTTTCTCGCCATTCGGCGAGTTCTTTCCGAAACCATAGGTCGTCGACTTGGTCCGATCCGTTCAGCGCGCTGGTCTTGCCAGTTAGGCAGGTCTGCAATTCGTCGGATCTGCCTTTCAGTGACCAAGTCTCTCCCACCGTCGCCACACTCCAGTCCTAGCAACGTCTGTTGAATGGCCGGTGCTAGGTTCAGAAGGTTCATGATCTGCGTCACCCGCGCCCTCGTGACGAACCCTATCCTCGCCAGCTCCGCCTGATCCTTCACGACTCCGTCCCGGATCATCTGATCGAACCTGATCGCCAGTGCCATCTGCTTCGTGATCCGCGGTACTCGGTCGGCCGGACGTGACGCCCGCTGAGGCTGCGCGGCCACCTTCTTTCCTCTTGCCCCCCGCCCCATGGCCAGCTTCCTGGTCACCTTCCCGGTCGTCTTCACGTTGCTTCCTCCACCAGTTGGTTCCTTACCGGACTCCGTGGACCATCGGTATAATGCTGCTCCGCCCGCGCCTCCTCGAGACTGCTTCGATGCTGCGCCGCCGGATTTTCCGGTCCGCCGTTCAGCAGTTCTCGGAGTGCAGGCATGTCGGTCGCGCGGAGCGAGGTCACCAGCCTCAACAGTGTTCTGGACGTCGACGGCATTTCGCCACATGCGGTCGTTGACGCAGGTGCCAAAATCGGCGCGAACGTCATCGTTGAGCCGTTCGCGGTCATCAAGGGAATGGTTCAGCTCGGCGACGGCTGCCATGTGCATTCCCAGGCCGTGATCGGCGATGTCCCGCAGGACCGCAAGTTCAATGGCGAGAGTTCCGGCGTCAGAGTCGGTGAGGGGACCGTGATCCGAGAAGGCGCGACGATCCATCGAGCGACCGGGGAAGCGAATACGACCGTCGTCGGGAAGCGGTGCTACCTGATGACCCAGAGCCATGTCGCCCACAACTGCGTCATTGGCAATAACGTCACTCTCGTCAGCGGAGCCCTGCTGGGCGGCCACGTGGAGATTGATGACGATGTCATTGTCGGAGGCAATACCGGGGTTCACCAGTGTGTCCGGATCGGAGCGCTGTCGATCCTGGCGGCCGGATCACTCGTTTCCCAGGATGTACCCCCGTTTGCGTTGACCGATCGGCATGGACGGGTGGCAGGGATCAACCTGGTAGGCCTTCGCCGCGCCGGGTATTCCTCGGTCGAGCGGAACGAGATCAAAGAGGCCTATCGCCAGTTGTACCGCTGCGGCATTCCGGCCCGCGAGATTGTGGATGTCCTGACCGCGAACGCCCACTCTGATGCCGTCTTCAAGTTGATCGAGTTTCTGAAAGGCAATTCAATCCGCGGTCTAAGTCGGTCAACGGGGTTGCGAACGTCGCACGGCTGAGGGCCTGACGACGGTGATCGGCGAGTTGTGTATCTGATTGGCGACTGGATCAACCGTCTTGCTGTTTAGCGAAGTCCACGTCCGCCCCTGAGCGGACCATGTGACGTCGTCCAGCACCGTCCGGAGCTGACGCTCGGTGAACGCATCTTTGCCGTATTTCTGGGGCGCGACCTGGAGCAATGCATCCTGGATCGTGGGTGACAGGTTCAACAGATTCATGATCTGCGTCACCCGGGCCCGAGTCACGAATCCCATCCTCGCGAGCTCCGCCTGATCCTTCACGACTCCATCACGGATCATCTGGTCGAACTTGATCGCCAGGGCCATCAGCTTCGTAATCCGCGGCACACGGGGGGCTGGTACCGGTCGCGGCGGCTTGCGGTCGGTCATGAGCCGTTTGCCTTTCGCCCCGCGCCCGAGCGAGACCTTCTTCGTCACCTTCCCAGTCGTCTTCACGAAGCCTCCTCCACCAGTTGGTCGTTCTCAGCTGCCGTCCGCCCGAACCGGAACGCCATCGACACCTCCTCTGCCTCCCCGTCGAACTCCACCCCTTCGAGCACCTGCCGCAACAGTTCGCCCTGTTCGCGTCGGGTGAGCGCGCCCCACACCCCGTCGAACTCCGCCAAAGC
>Ga0247823_10002266_pt1 | contig 15959 bp, 10 predicted proteins | sample 13C_PalmiticAcid_2_FD_192426 | JGI IMG/M metagenome (GOLD analysis project Ga0247823, IMG submission 192426) | Soil microbial communities from agricultural site in Penn Yan, New York, United States - 13C_PalmiticAcid_Day30 | ecosystem: Environmental > Terrestrial > Soil > Agricultural land...
TGGGTCGTCATCACTGAAGATCCGCTGGTCAAGAAGACCGCTTCATCGCGGCCGACGCAGAGTCCGGCTGACGGGCTCGCGACTCGCGAGGGCAGCTACAACCCGAACGGAACGCGGCTCGCTATGGGTTCGAGCACGCATCTCAAAGGATTTACCACAGGCGTGCCGGAGCATGATCGATACATAGTCGAAGCGAGCCAGCGCTACCGGGTCGATCCGCTACTGATCTATTCGCAGATGCATCAGGAATCGTCGTTCAAGATCCGAGCGACCTCGAACAAGGGTGCTAGCGGATTGATGCAGTTGATGCCGGCAACCGCACGTCGATTCGGCGTGACGAAGATCTATGATCCGCAGCAGAACATCGACGCAGGCGTGAAGTATATGCGTTGGCTGCTCGATACATTCAATCAAGATGTTGTGCTTGCGTTGGCGGGTTATAACGCGGGTGAAGGTGCCGTGATGAAGTACGGCTGGCGCGTCCCGCCGTATCGTGAGACTCAGGAATACGTTCGCCGCATAACATCGCGCTACTCGATGATCTCCGACGGCCGCTACGTACAAACGGCTCGCAACGTAAACGAAAATGCAGCCAAGATCGTCGAAAAAGCTGCCGCTCCGCTCACCGTCCTGGAAGTTTCACCAGTCGCGATCCGCACATCCGACGGAAAGATGATGCTGGTCAATCAGTAAGTTTCAAGTTCCCTTTCTTCTCCACTTGGTCCCAGCGACATACGGCTTTGCTCGAGAGCAAGGCCGCTTTTTTGTGTCCAAGTGGCGTACGAAATAGAAAAAGTTGGGCTTGGCGGGGATTGCGCACGGGACGCGTACGTTCCTGTCGCCGACTCTTCGACCGGCCCGCGTAGGAAGAGAGTTTCTTAACAAACGGCACGGCGGTTGCGACTTGATTGCGGTACGTCGGAAGTTCGTACTATTTTAGTGCATAATTGCGTATTCCGATGGTGGGAGGAAACTGGATGTTGAAAAAGGCAATTACTATATCGATATTGAGCGGCCTTGGGCTGTTGGCGGCTTGTAGTCAGGTGGAGCAGCCGCTGCCGCCGGTGGCTAATTCGCAGCCGGCACCAGCAAATACGATGTTGGCGGAGGATATGCCGTATGACGATACGGACCCGTGGGTGAAGGATAATTTCGACCTGCAGCGAGCGGGTGAACTGCTGCGGAAATCGAAGAGCCCGGCGGAGTTTGAGCGGTATCTGAACGAGGAGGACGGGATCAACAACCTCGATCTGAACGGCGACGGCTATGTCGATTACATCAGCGTCGAGGAGTTTGAAGATCGCGGTGATGGGCAGCGAGGACTTTCGCTGTTCTCGCGATTCGGGCCGGACCTGATCCAGAACATCGCGTCGATATTTTTGTATCGCGACGAGCCGAGATATCCCGGAGCTCGCATCCTGCTTCGCGGCGATGAAGTTCTCTATGGCGACAACAATTATTACGAGTCGAACTGGCTGGACCAGTCGATCGGGATAGCGAGCATGCTGTTTGGCGATCATGACCGGTATCGGTCGCCTTACTATTACGATCACTACCCGCCGAACTACGCGGTGTATGACGTTGTTGATACGCCGTATTATCGTACGCGGATCGAGCGTCTGTGGCCGGAACCGATCTTTGTTTACACGTCCGCGGCTCCGGTTTATTACGAGCGGATCAAGATCAAATCGCCGAACAACGGCCTGCATCTCGGACAGCTCTATGGCCGCCCGATGAAGCCGACCAAAGACCAGATCGCGTTTCGCCGCGGAAATCCCGGCAAGCCTTTGAAGGCGAAGAAGGACAAAGGGGGAGACGCTCCAGGACACTCGGAAAACGCTCCGGGACAACGCGGAGTTCCTCCGGGACACGCGAAGCAGATCGATGACGGCCCGGCTAGCGACAAGGGAAAAGGAAATCCCGGCGGCCCGCCGAAGGCCGATAAACCCGGAAAGCCTGACAATCCCGGCGGCGGTCAAAATAAGGGCGGCGACAAGCCCAAAGGCAATGACAAGGGCCACGACCAGCACGGCGGCGGCCAAGGTAAGGGCAAAGGCAAGCCGTAGGGAACGTTGAATCGCTACTGACGGAAACACGGTTTCACACCCCACTCGCGATCGGGCCGCTGACCAAGTCAGCGGCCCGATCGCGAGTGGGGTGTGAAATTCGCTATGGTTACCTGGACGGCGATGCCACACGAAACCGTCCGCCTATCTTTTTCTGCTAACATTGGTTTTGGAAAGCTTATGTATTGCAACAAATGCGGGACTGAGAATCCGGACGACGCGGCATACTGCAAGAAATGTGGAGCGTCGATCGAGGCTGAGGAAGAAACGCGAGTCGCTCAAAGAGTCCGAGATCTCCCGACATCCTCAGTCGACCCTGAGCGGATCTTTGCGATAAATCCGACGATGAAATTCGTAGCCCTCGGATATCTCGGAGGAGTGGTCGGGGCTTTTGCGTTGGTCGTTCTGCTAACGGCGTTGGTACCCGGATTCGTCCCGCTGATCGGCGTGGTGATCGGCCTGTTCCTGCTGCTCGTTCCGGTCTACTATCACGTCCAGGCAAAAATGGTGCGGTACTCGTTGACGGATACGACCATCGAGATCGATCGCGGACTTGTCTCGCGGACGACTCAGCACATTCCTCTGCGACGCGTGCAGGACGTAACCGTCACCGCGTCGATCTGGCAGCGGATGCTCGGTTACGGCGATATCACGATCGACAACGCAAGCGAAGACGGCGGCAAGGTCGTGCTCGACAACATCGACATGCCGAAGAAGTATGCCGATATGATCCTGCGGCAGATGCGGCAGTTGGACAGATGATAAATGGGAAGTGAGAGATGAGAAATGAAGACTAGCATTCTGAAAGACAAATCGTATGCTTTTGCCATTCGAAGCGTTAAGCTGTTTCAGTATTTAACTGCAGAGCATAAGGAATACGTCCTCTCGAAACAGCTTCTTCGTTCTGGCACATCAATTGGAGCGAATATCGAAGAGGCGTTTCAAGGTGAGTCGAGATCTGATTTTATCCATAAACTCTCTATCGCAAACAAGGAAGCATTCGAGACTCACTACTGGCTTCGTCTTCTGCGCGACAGCGAGATCCTGACGAAGAAACAAGCGGAATCTCTTCTGCAAGAATGTGATGAGATTCAGCGGATGCTCGTAGCGGCAATCAAGACGTCAAAATCGAAGAAATGAACACCCGCGAGTATCTCTCATTTCTCATCTTTCATTTCTTATTTTGTCGAAGTTTTATCAGATGAAAACTATATTTATGACCGGCGGTGCCGGGTTTATCGGGTCGGCGTTTGTTCGGATGGTGCTTGCGGAGCACTCGGACGTGCGAATCGTTGACTACGACGCGCTGACGTATGCGGGGAATCTTGAAAATCTTGCGGGCGTTGACGACACTCGCCACACGTTTATCAAGGGCGATATTTGCGATCGTGAGGCTGTATTGGCGGCCGTTCCGGAAGGTTGCGACGCGATCTTTAATTTTGCGGCCGAGTCGCACGTCGATAGAAGCATTCATTCCGCGGATGAGTTTTTGCGCACTAACGTGATCGGGACGCAGGTGCTACTCGACGCGGCTCGGGCTCGCGGGGTTCGGCGGTTCGTGCAGATCTCGACCGATGAGGTGATGGGAACACTGCCGGATGACAGCGACGATTACTTTACCGAAGCGTCACCGCTGCGGCCGAACTCGCCGTATGCCGCGTCAAAAGCTGCGGCTGAATTTGTTGTCAGAGCTGCGCAGGAGACTCATCGTGTGGACGCCGTCGTCACGCGTTGCGGCAACAACTACGGCCCGCGGCAATTTCCGGAAAAGCTGATCCCGCTCATGATCGCAAACGCGTTGAATGACGAGCCGCTGCCCGTTTACGGTGACGGTCGCAACGTACGTGATTGGATCTATGTTGACGATCATTGCCGTGCGATCTGGGCAGTGTATGAAAAGGGGCGATCGGGTGAGGCGTACAACATAGGCGCTCGGAACGAGCAAGAGAACATTAACGTCGTTAAAGCGATCCTCGATGCGTTGGGGAAATCGCATGACCTGATCAAGTTTGTTACAGATCGCCTCGGACACGACCGGCGTTATGCGATCGACGCGACGAAGGTTGAAACCGAACTCGGTTGGAAGCCGCAGGTAACGTGGGAAGACGGGCTCGCGGCGACGATCAAGTGGTATCAGGAAAATCAGCCGTGGGTCGACCATGTCCGCAGCGGCGAGTACAAGGAATATTACAAGGCGATGTACGGTTCGCGCATATGAAGATACTCGTCACGGGAGCACGTGGGATGGTTGCGAGGGCGACCGCGGAGTATTGCGGGTCGATCGGCGATGATGTGGTCGCGCTCGCACGCGATGAGATGAACATCGCGGACCTCGAATCGGCCCGAAATGCGATCGGCGATCATCGGCCGGACGCGATCATTAATTGCGCGGCGTATACGAACGTCGACGGAGCCGAGAGCGATCCGGAGGATTCATTCTCGGCAAACGTCGTCGGGCCGTGGAACCTTGCCCTGGCCGCGCTCGAATTCGATTGTGGATTCGTTACCATCTCGACCGATTACGTCTTCGATGGCACCTTTGACGGTTTCTACACGCAGCGCCATCAACCGGATCCGCAAGGGATCTACGCAACAACGAAACGCCGCGGCGAGATCGAGGCATTGACGGCGAATGCTCGCACAATTGTCGTTCGAAGCGGCTGGATATACGGCAACGGCGGAACGAACTTCTTGAGCGTGATGGGCGATCTTCTTCGTGACGGCAAACAGATCAAGGCGATAAAGGATTCGTACGGAACGCCGACATTCGCCGGTGATCTTGCAAAGCGTCTGCGTGAGCTTGCGGAGTTGGATATGCCCGGCATTATTCACGTGACCAACGCGGGCGAAGGAACGTCGTACGCGGGGTTTGCGGAGAAAGTCTGTGAGGTCGGCGGATTCGATGCGTCGTTGATCGAACCGGTCTCGCACGCGGATCTGCAGCGGCCTGCGCCGCGGCCGGTAAGTTCGAAACTCGCGTGTTTATTTAGCGATAAGTTTGGCCTGCTGCCTATGCCCGATTGGGAAGACGGGTTGAAGAGGTTTCTCGGGAAATGAAAAGGAGCGGTCAAAGCCGCTCCTTTCATCTTAGTGCTTTCCGTTCGTCGCAGCCGATTCCATCACCGGCGTTGTCGAATCGTCATCCGCCGATTTGTAGTAATCGTAGTAGCCGCTGCCGTAGTAGTCGTACTCGATCGAGCCCGACTTCAACCCGTTCAGAACAACACCGTAGATGCGAGCACCGATCGTTCCGAGACGCTGCTTGAATCGCCGCATCAGGTGGATCGAGGATTTATTCGCCATCGCAACCAGGATCACGCCGTCGACCTGCGTGGAGAGGATCGCGGCGTCCGTGAACGAGATCGCGGGCGGCGAATCTATCACGACATGCTTGTACCGGCCGCGAAGGAACTGCAGCAGATTCCGCATCTCGTTAGACGAGAGCAGTTCGGTCGGGTTCGGCGGGATCGGCCCGCTCGTTATCACCTTGAGCCGTGGCAGATCGCGGCACTGTTTGATCAGGTTGTCAGTGTTCCGCTCGCCCGAAAGATAATTCGTCAGGCCCTTTGTATTCTCGAGATCGAAATAATTGTGAAGTCGCGGACGGCGGAGGTCGCAGTCGATGATGACGACGTCAGCGTCGGACTGTGCGAGTGTGATCGCGGTGTTGACGGCGGTCGTCGTCTTACCTTCGGACGGCTGCGACGACGTGACTAGGATCGATTGCGGCGGTTTGCCGGCGGATGAGAAAAGCAGCGACGTTCGCAGGTGGCGATAAGCTTCGGCCATCGGCGATTGGCGCTCTTCCAATGTTATCAGCCCGGTCGCGGGCGAAAGGCCACCGCCAGTTCCGTTAGCACCGGCAAGCATCTTTCGATTGCTGCCGACCGAATAGTGCGGAATGAGCGCGAGGGTCGGCAGGCCGAGGTGACGGCTGATGTCGTCCGATGTCTTAACCGAATCGTCGAGATAATCCATCAGAAACGCAAGACCAACGCCCGCGACGATCGATAGCAGGAAGGCAAGCAGAATGTTTCTCTGCCGAGCCGGACCTACATGAGTCGCTCCGCTCGCCTCGGCGGGGACCTTAATATTGTCGGGTTCGGTATTGGCGATCGTGAGTTCCTGCTCCTTCTGGCGTTGGATGTATGTATCGAGAAGCGTGCGGTTCGTGTCGATATTGCGTCTGAGGGTTGTAAGGTTTGTAAGCGCCTGGCCCTGGGTGTTGGCTTGAGCATACTCTTGCTCGTACGCCGAAAGGGCCTGCGACTCTTCTCTGCGTTTTGAGTCAAGCTGGGCTTTAAGCGAAACCAGAGCTCCGGCGACGGCGTCCTTATCGACCGACTTCTTCTGGGCCTCGATGAGGCCCGAGACTTCCTTCTCCATGGCAGTCTTCGAAGCCTTGAGGGCAGCAATGCGCTCATCGAGCTTCTTAACCTCGGGATACTCCTCGGTATATTTCACAAGGAGTTCCGCCCTCTCAGTCTGGGCCGCCTGGATCTCTTTGTCTTTTAATCGAAGGTCGTCCTGCAGTTTGGCCTGCCTTTCATTCGCCTGCTGGACCGCGGCCTGGTAACCGGGATGGTCGCGGATCTCGGGAATTGACGATCCTTCGCCACGAGCGTTGGCAGCTAGCGCAGTGCTGTATCGGCCCTCAAGATTTCGGCGCTCCTGCTGGGCCTTGAGATACGCCTCACTCATCGTACTTAGCCGTCCGGCGGCGATCTTTTGACCATCTTCGGCAAGCGACAAATTCGAACCCTTCATCGCCTCGATCATCTGCGAATCCTGCTCGTTAATCGTATTGCGCAGTTCTTCGATCGACTTCTCGAGGTCATCGACCGCCTTACGGGCCCCCGCCATTTCGCGGTCCGCGTCGTTCTTGCGGAACACCTTCGCCATAGCGAGGGCGACCTTTGGCGCAAGATCTTGGTGAGCACTCTTCACTCCAAGATTGACGATGTTCGTCCGCTCTATCTGATCAACGGTGACGCTAAACATACCCGCGATAGCGGCGGCTTTCGCGTCTTCTTCAGCGCTTAGCTGCTCCGGCTGGTCGGCGTCGGGTTTGCCGGTTTCGGAGATAACGGGCAACGACGCGGAATCGGCTTCAGGCTTCTTCTCACTCGAAAAGATGGATCGGAGGATGTCGCCGATGCCTCGCGACTCCTTATCAAGGATTCCGGCCTTGCGATGGAGGCCGAGGTCGATGATCGCGGCCTTCTTTAATTCCGGCCCCTGCAAAAGCAGAAGCTGGGTCTGTAGGTAGTTGGCATCGCCGCCAAAATTAATGTTGATCGAGTCTTTCGACGTTACCTTCGGCCGGCGAGGTTCGATTATTATCTGGGCGCTCGACTGGTATTCGTTGGGCTTGCTGTACATATACAGAGCCGCGACAGCCGTGACAAGGATCGCGAGGGCGATGATCAGGGGCAGGCGTTTATAGACGACGTTGAGATACTGCCTGATCGAGATCTTTCCTTCGAGCGATTCGTCGTCGAAGTAAGACGAATATGCCGGCGGGTAATTCGCCGGAACTGCCGGGTTGAGCGATGTGCCCTTCGGCAGCGGAGTTAAACGCTGATCCTGTTCCATACTGCTAGTGCGGGAGCCGGTAAATCCTTATCTTCAAAAAAATGCGCAAAACTGATTTATACCACAGCGCGTCCTCAAATACACGGAAATTCCGCTAAATGACTGATTTTAATACTCTTGTAAAGTTCCGCCGGTGCTCCTCGAAACCGTCCGAATTGTTCCGCCGAATTGCGTAAGGTATTATTAAAGTTTGCTTTCGAGCAAGTAAATATCGGAATAATACGCCTATTGGGGTAAGGTTTCCGCTAAATAACGCGAGTCTGTATGGTGAACGAATTCGATCTTGACCTTGGCATAAACGGTTTTAAGTACTCTGACCTATTCGATGCGGTAAAGCTGAAGGAGCTTGCCGAAAAGTTTTACGCGGAAGTCGATGAGAAAGAGCCGGTCCTCGGCGATGCCTTAAAGAAGTACATCGGAGCCGCCGGAGCCGGATACGAGAAGCGGGTCGAGTCAAAGATCCTTACCGACGCCGCTCCGTTTCTGTCGGATTTCGTCGCACGCCTTTTCAAGATCACGCGAGAAAGATCGGAGCTCGAACGAACCATCCTCGAACAGAACCCGGTTTGGAAATACAAGTTTTTTGTTCAGCGAAGGGCGATCAAGAAGTACAAGTCGCTGGAAGATCTCGCGGCGGTCAATGAGAACGAACTGAACGAAGCCATTCGCGAACTCCGCAACAAGGGTTTTGACGACGCTCTCGTGTTCGACGAAGAACTCGGCATCGCATTGATAGCGACAAAGCTCGCCGACGCGGAAGAGGAACTCGCGAAGGCTGAAGACACGTCCGACGCGACCAAGGCAACGGTCGAAGGGATCAAGAAAGCGTACACCGCGTTAGCTGATCGGCCGTTCGGGAAACTGTTCAACGAGCAGATCATCGAGATCCAGGAAACCGGCGATCTGCTTCAGGTGAAAGCCGCACTCGCGATCGTTGAACAGTGGTCGGCTCTGCATTTCTACAAGAAGGACAAGAAGTTCGCGGCATTCAAGGTACCGCACGCGCTCGATTATCAAAATCTCGTCCACCTGATCCACCCGGAGCCAAAGCTTCACAACATAATGCGCGGGCACGATCACGATATGCGCCGGCGCGTCGGGTTCAAGCTGACGGACGACCGCGGCACGATGCGTGATGCGTTGTACGAGATCGACTACTGCATGATCTGCCACGAACGCGAGAAGGATGCGTGCTCCACCGGGATGTTCGAGAAAGACGGCTCGGTTAAGCGGAATCCGCTCGGGATCAAGACCGAAGGCTGCCCGCTCGACGAGAAGATCTCGGAGATGCACATGCTCAAAAAGCAGGGCGACCCGATCGGCTCACTCGCACTCGTTACGATCGACAATCCAATGTGTGCAGGCACCGGCCATCGCATCTGTAACGACTGTATGAAGGGCTGCATCTTCCAGAAGCAGGAGCCCGTCAACATTCCTCTTGCGGAAACGGCGACGCTGACCGACGTTCTCAAACTTCCCTACGGTTTCGAGATCTACAGCCTGCTGACGCGTTGGAACCCGCTGAATGCAAAGCGACCGTACGCACTACCGTACAACGGAAAGAACGTGATGGTAGTTGGGCTCGGGCCGGCGGGGTACACGCTGTCGCAGTACCTGCTGAACGAAGGTTTTGGCGTGATCGGCGTGGATGGTTTGAAGATCGAACCGCTTCCTGCGGAGTGGACGGGCAAGCTTGGAAAGACCTGTCCGAAGCCGGTAAAGAATATCGACGACATCACCGAAGAACTCGACGAACGTATCCTGTCCGGATTCGGCGGCGTGTCGGAATATGGAATTACTGTTCGCTGGGACAAGAACTTTCTAACGATGGTGCAGTTGATGCTGCAGCGGCGTAAGCGTTTTCGTGCATACGGCGGTGTTCGATTCGGCGGAACGCTGACGATCGAGGACGCGTGGTCGTACGGGTTCGATCACATAGCGATCGCTACGGGTGCGGGGCGGCCGACGATCGTTCCGATGAAGAACAACCTGATCCGCGGTATCCGTCAGGCGAGCGACTTTTTGATGGCGTTGCAGCTGACAGGTGCGTTCAAAAAGGACACGCTTTCGAATCTGCAGGTCCGTCTGCCGGCCGTCGTGATCGGCGGCGGATTGACAGGTATCGACACCGCGACCGAGATCTTTGCGTACTATCCGGTACAGGTCGAGAAGATGCTGCATAAATATGAGGTGGTCGTTGCCGAGTTTGGCGAGACGCACGTGATGAAGCAGTTCGACCCGGAAGAGCTGATGACGATCCGCGAATTTCTCGAACACGGGCGTGCGGTAAGAGCCGAACGTGCTCGTGCAGAAGCGGCTGGCGAGCAGCCGAATTTTGTTCCGCTCGTGCAATCGTGGGGCGGCGTCTCGCTCGTTTATCGCAAGCGGCTGCAGGATTCGCCGGCGTATCGACTCAACCACGAGGAAGTTCAAAAGGCGCTCGAAGAGGGCATCAACTTTATCGAGTGTATGTCGCCGACCGAGGCCGTTCCGGACGAGTTTAACGCGGTGAAGGCTCTGAAGTTTGAACGGCTCGATTACGTCTCAGAAACTGGTAAGTTTGAGAAGACGGGCGACATTCACGAGTTCCCTGCCCGCACTGTTTGCGTCGCGGCGGGAACCTCGCCGAACGTTATCTACGAGAAGGAAAAACCCGGCACGTTCAAGATGGACGAATGGCGACAGTTCTTCCAGCCGTTCAAAGTCGAGCGCAATGGCGACGGGAAACTGCATGCGGTCGAGGCCGCGAAGGGTGAGACCGGATTCTTCACCTCGTACGAACGCGACGGTAAGTTTATTTCGTACTACGGCGACAACCACCCGAAATACGCCGGCAACGTCGTCAAGGCGATGGCATCGGCTAAGCACGGATATCCGCACGTTGTTAGCATTTTCGAGGACGAGCTTGCAAAGCAAGGATCGCTGCCGCAGGAGATACGCGATGCGATCTTCGACAACCTTGAAGCAACGCTCGACGAACAGCTTCGCGCGTACGTCGTAAAGGTCGAGCGGCTGACGCCGACGATCGTGGATGTTGTCGTAAAGGCTCCGCTGCAGGCGAGGAAGTTTGAGCCGGGACAGTTTTATCGTCTGCAGAATTTCGAATCGTCGGCGCCGATCGTCGATGGAACGCGACTCGTGATGGAAGGCCTCGCTCTCACAGGAGCGTGGGTCGATGAAGAGAAAGGCCTGCTGTCGATGATCGTGCTCGAGATGGGCACGTCATCGCGGCTGTGCTCGCTACTCAAAGAAGGCGAGGAAGTTCTCGTGATGGGCCCGACCGGAACGCCGACCGAGATCCCTGAAAACGAGACCGTCTTACTTGCTGGTGGCGGGCTCGGTAATGCCGTGCTGTTCTCGATCGCCAAAGCGTTTCGCGAAAACAAGAACAAGGTCATTTACTTTGCCGGCTACAAGAACGGAGCAGATCTTTTCAAGCGTGAGGAGATCGAGAAGGCGACGGACGAGATCGTTTGGGCGACGGACTTCGGCGTCGAGATCGAACCGGCCCGTGCTCAGGACGCTCACTTCCGCGGCAACATCGTCCAGGCGATGATCGCCTACGCCGAAGGAAAGCTAGGGCCGAAGGCAGTCGATCTGAAAGAGGTCGACCGCATCATCGCCATCGGTTCAGACCGTATGATGAACGGCGTCCGCGAGGCACGTCATACAACGCTGAAGCCTTATCTCAAACAACAACACGTCGCCATCGGCTCAATAAACTCGCCGATGCAGTGCATGATGAAAGAAGTCTGCGCTCAGTGTCTGCAGCGTCACGTAAACCCGCACACCGGCGAAGAGTTCTTCGTCTTCTCATGCTTCAATCAGGATCAGCACCTCGACTTCGTCGATTTCAAGAACCTCAACGACCGCCTAAAAGCGAACAGCGTTCAGGAGAAGTTAACGAACCTCTGGCTGGACCGGGTTTTCGAAAAGGGTCACGTAGCATCGGCAAAGTAGGTGGCTCGAAACCTCGGCGAGGCTTGCTAGGTCTTCGGTCAACAGGAGCGAACGTTCACCACGCCGCTCCTGTTTTTTTTCTGATCGTCTCCGATCCGCATTGCCCGGTTTACAACCCGCGTGCCCCTTGTCCCAAGCCAAAGCGTGGAGTCGGGTCGCCGTTATTAGCGATATGTGCAGCAAAGCCGGCATAGCTGCTCGGGTTGAATAAGGACAGGTCTGCCCTCTGCGAATCATATTGGGCCGTATCAAATTCAGAGATGTGAATATTCGCGTTGCCCGAGGTGTTGCTCGCGTCAACTGAATGCATACCCTCGTGAATCAGGACGGCCGCCCGCGAGTGTGGGCCGATCCGCCCGCCAGTCAGGTCATTGGTTACAGTAAAGCTTCTGAATGCGGGCCCGAACAGTATCTGCCTCGAGTTTGTATTTGCCTCTGCCGCTATTTTGACGCCGTTAACAGGAATTCCATCGAGGAACGAAGTAGCATTCGCGACAAATACCTGGCTAAGGTCTTGATAGGTTCGTGTAATGCGATCGAGATCTGCCTGCGTACGCGCCCGGCGGATCCCATCTCCGCTCGCTCCGGGGGGCAACAAGCGAAAATGTACGCGCAGAGCATTATTCACAAGCGCTGAGATCGAACTTTGATTGATAAATGCCAGTGCGAGTAATGCAGAGGTGACCTTTCCGAGGGCGAGGTTAACGTCAGTACGAGCAAGGGCCGCTCCGAACTCTCCGGCGCGCGATGCGTAGAACGAAGTATTTTCAGAATCGAGTCGTCGAACAACTTGTTGTCCTGCCACTCCCGTATCCACAGTCAGGCCGAATCGCGCCTCGCACTGTCGGACCGCCGCCTGTGTTTCACTCATATAGTTGTTGTTCTGCCGTGGCGGATTGCCGGAGATCCCGTGATGAGGGACATCAAATCCCTGCAGGATCAGAGCCGCCTGGAGAAGATGGACCTGCTGTCCGGCGGTCCCGGGCTTCATCGAGGGACTGCTATTCTCGGCCCGCTGAACCTGCGGGTCATTTTGCCAAGGTAACCATGAAAGTGCCATGTTTCTGTTCTCCTTTTTCAAAAAACGCGTGGGCAAAAAATCCGCACAAGCGGGGTTATGCTGCTTGACGCCGGAAGAGAATGACTTTTGCGGGAACCGTTATGACGAGATTGCGTCGGCGCGGATGCTCGGTTCGTCGAGCACCTGTGAAGCTTTGGGAATCTCAAGGCTATTGATCGGCCACGACCGAAACTCAAAGAATATTGGCAGGTTGGATCATCCCTACGACATCCCCTCGCCGGTTTTTGATCGGCATTGGAGACACCTCCGCAAGATCCTCGGCGGACAGAATTCCAAGTTGGCGTAGCACCTCGACGGCAACGACGGGGCGGGCTCGTTTGTCGTCGCCGTCTTCGATCTTGAGCGCGATAGCGAGGCCCGTTGGGTGTTTTTCGGACGGCAGTACGCCACAAAGCCAGACGCCATCGGCACCGACCTTTGAGATGATCTTGCCTTCAGCGGCCTGCATCAACATCGTGTCGAGCCGCTCGCTGCCGCCGATGAGTTCGGGGTGATTGGCCATCGCGGAGACAATACGCTCGCACGCCGATCTAGTCTTCTGGTCGAACTTCTCGGGGCGAATAAGATTCATAAACGCCGTGGCCATCGCGTAGAGCGGCAGCGCAAAATTGGGAGCACAGCATCCGTCGACAGCGAGCGGGATCTTGTTAACGGGTATCTCGGTGAACTGCGAAACTGCTTCGAGGACCTTTTGCTGTACGGGATTTTCGAGCAGTTCGTATGTATTGATATCGGCCTCTATATGCTTGGCAAACGCGAGCATCGCGGCGTGTTTGCCGGAGCAGTTATTGTGGAGCTGTGTCGCGTATTCACCGACTCGCAGCATCCGCTCGGCTTCTTTTTCGTAGAAGGGCAGGTGCGATCCGCAGTGCAGGTGAGCTTCGTTCAGGCCAATGCGTTCCAGCATCAAACCGGCGATCCGCACGTGACGCGATTCGCCGGAGTGAGACGCACACGCGAGGGCGATCTCTTCTTCGGAGAAATTGAATGCATCGGCCGCCCCGCTCGTGATGCACGGTATTGCCTGAAAAGGCTTGGCTGCCGAGCGAAAAAACGTAACGGCTTTAGGATCGCCTATCGAGACGACCGTATTTCCATCGCCGTCGATCACGATCAGATGTCCGCGATGTGCCGATTCGACCGTCTCGCCGCGGATGACTTTTGCTAGGACCTTTGGGGGCATAAAAGAAATTCAAACAGGATGCACAGGATAAACAGGATTCTTTACGCTGACAAATAGCATCCTATTCATCCTGTTTGAATTCCTGACGAAAGCCTAGGCGGCGGCGATCATTTCGCGTGCATTTTCGCGCGCCGCGTCGGTTATCTTTTCACCCGCCAGCATACGGGCGATCTCTTCGATACGTTCGGCCTCTTCAAGCTTGCGAACGGCGATCGACGTGCGACTCTTTGTCATCGTTTTTTCCACGACGTAATGCTCGTCCGCCTTTGACGCGACCTGGGCCTGGTGAGTCACGCAAAGCACCTGCTGAGCGTTCGCAAGCTCCTTCAATTTCGAACCAACCGCCTCAGCCACACGTCCACCGATGCCGGCGTCGATCTCGTCGAAGACAACGGCCTTTCCTGCCTGCTTCTCTTTCGCGGTCGTTTTTAATATCAACATCAGCCGAGATGCTTCACCGCCCGACGCGACACGCGCCAGCGGCTTGACAGATTCGCCGACGTTGGCGGAGAAGAAGAATTCGACGGTGTCGAAGCCTTTTGACGTGAAGTTGGACCCAGTCGCTATCGCTCCCGGTTCTGACACGCGGGCCTCGAACTTTGCTTTGTTAAGAGCAACCGCGAAGAGCGCGGATTCGACCTCTTTGCCAAACTTCGCTGCCGCCTTGGATCTAGCCGCAGATAATTCCGTCGCGACCGTCACGTAAGCATCCCGCGTCTGATCTACCCGCTTCTTCGCCTCTTCCTGATGAAACTCTGCATTCTCGATCGCGTCGAGCTTTGCTTCCGATTCGGCTAGATGCGTCAATGCGGCATCAACCGATCCGCCATATTTGCGGGCGACTCGTGTGATCTCGGCAAGGCGGTCTTCGATCTCAGCCAGGCGTTCAGGAGAGAATTCGAGATGAGTGGAGAAGTCGCGGACGGCGAATGAGAGGTCGGTCAAAACCGCTTGAGCAGCATTGAGTCCTTCTTTGTACTCCGCGAATCGCGAATCGTACTCGGCGAGTTCATCGATCTTGCGGACCGCTTTTTCAAGCGTAGTCACGGTCGCTTCGTCCGCATTGTAAAGGAGCGAAAGTGCATCGCCACTGAGAGAATTGAGTTTCTCGACGTTGTTGAGTCGCCGCTTTTCTTCTTCGAGTTCGGCTTCCTCGTCGGCTTTTAGATCGGCTTTGCGGATCTCATCGACTTGGAATCGAAGTATGTCCAAAAGCTGAAGCTTTTCCGATTCCCCACGCTGTAGATCGGCGAGTTCACGGGCAGCCTGCGACCAAGCATCGAACGCAGCTGCGACACGATCACGGAGTTTTCCGTTTCGAGCGTATTCGTCGAGCAGTTCAAGATGCGTGTCGGCGTCGAACAAGGAAGTCTGCTCGCCCTGGCCGTGAATGTCTACCAGAAATGAACCGAGGCGTTTTAGGAAAGCAGCAGTGACGAGCTGGTTGTTGACGAAGATCCGGTTCTTTCCTGCCAGCGATATCTCTCGGCGGACGATCATCTCGTCGTCAGCCTCGATACCTGCTTCGTTGAGCAGGCTGCTCAACGCCTTAGAAGGATGGATCGAAAATAATCCCTCGATCTGTGCGGCTTCGGCACCGTCCTTCACTAGATCGCTCGTCACCCGCTCGCCCGCGAGTGCGCCGAGCGAATCGACGATGATCGATTTCCCCGAGCCCGTCTCACCCGTGAGCAGATTCAACCCGGGCCCGAATTCGAGTTCAAGCGAATCGATCAACGCGATGTTTTTGATCTTGAGAAGGTTGAGCATGAAGTCCAAACTGCTCTTCCTAATTTAAGTCAGTTCTTTCCCGGAGCCAACCCACGGCGTACGGTCCGCGTTCGTTCGGATCTTGGCGACTTATACCTTAACGACTTATCCCCTATCACTTATTCCGAAATAATTGATAAGGGATATGTTATAAGCACGATTCCAGCTAGTTTCGCTTTTTCACTAGACCCTCGCCGACTGCCCATTTCCCGAGTGAAAAGACCGCGTCGGGTGGAAACTCTTTCTCGAGATCTGTCGACGCCCAGTTGACCTCGCGGCCTTTCTTATAAAAGAGCAATTCGCC
>Ga0247823_10002267_pt1 | contig 15945 bp, 8 predicted proteins | sample 13C_PalmiticAcid_2_FD_192426 | JGI IMG/M metagenome (GOLD analysis project Ga0247823, IMG submission 192426) | Soil microbial communities from agricultural site in Penn Yan, New York, United States - 13C_PalmiticAcid_Day30 | ecosystem: Environmental > Terrestrial > Soil > Agricultural land...
GATTGTATTCGCGGCGCCGATCTCCTATCGCGTCGAAATCCAGGCGCCTGACCCTCTACGAAAACTGCTGACCGAACACCTGCGCGTCGTCGATCTGCGCGACGATAAAAATATGGGACTCGACCAGCTGCGTAGCGTCTACCGGCGAACGCCCAAGGAGATCGAGGAGCTTGTCGCCACGGAAGGTTACTTTTCGCCCAAGATCACATCCGCGCTGGAGGAAAGCGCTGGCGTCTGGATAGCGCGTTTCACGGTTGACCCAGGCCCACCCACGCGAGTCAAAACCGCCTGGATCGATTTCACCGGCGGCATTATTTCCTCTGAAGCAGACGACACCCGACTTCGCCGTAGCGTGCGCGATGCTTGGTATCTCAATGAAGGGGCGGTTTTCCGGCAGGCCGATTGGGCTGAGGCGAAGCGATCCGTTCTGCAAAGGCTCTTGGCCGAACGGTTCCCAAAAGCACAAATTTCCTCGAGCGAAGCGCGGGTCGATGCACCCACCCACGCGGCCGATCTCCACGTTACGCTCGATAGCGGGCCGGCGTTCACCATCGACGAACTGGAAATTTCCGGGCTGCGCAACTATCGTCCCGCAATCGTGGAACGATTAAACACCATAGAGCCGGGCACGCCCTATAAGCTGGACGATATGCTTGCGCTTCAACAACGCTTACAGGACACCGGCTACTTCTCTAGCGTGCTGGTGGACGTGGATACCGAAACAGCGACGCCGGACAACGCGCCGCTTCGAGTCACCGTGGTGGAGCGCCGACCTCGACGAATCTCCTTCGGCGTCGGCTATAGCACCGACACCAAGAACCGCGTCTCGGTGGAATATGAAGACGTCAATTTTCTGGATCGTGGTTTACGCTTGAAGAGTCGTCTGCGACTGGAGACATTGCAACAGGAGTTTGCTGGCGAAGTGTTCCTCCCGCGCACGGGAGGCGGTTACGATCCGCGCGTCTTCGGCTCCTACGCCAATGAGGATATTCAGGGACAGATAACGCGTAAATACGGCTTCGGCGGCGCACTCAGCGAAACACGCGGCAATATCGAACGCGCCGTGTCCGTGCAGTATGTGTACGAGGACCAGATTCTTGAAGGGGCGCCGGGCAATATTCGCCAAGCGGTGTTCAGTAACTTTTCTTGGACACAGCGCGCCATCGATAACTTACTCTTCCCAAGCCGGGGCTATCTCGTCAATCTGCAACTTGGCGCTGCGCCGAAGGTCTTCGACAAATCCGAATCGTTCGTGCGCTCCTATGCGCGCGGCGCTTACTATTTACCGGTAGGCGATGCGGGGACATTCGTGTTTCGTACCGAATTGGGCTACGTCGCCGCTGAATCAAGCAAACAAATCCCCTCCGATTTTCTTTTCCGCACCGGCGGCGACGTTTCCGTACGTGGCTATCCCTATCAGGGAATCGGCGTGCAGGAAGGTGAAGCCGTTGTAGGGGGACGAGTGCTGGGAGTGGCAAGCGCCGAATACACGCACTGGATCACCCGCCAGTGGGGCGCCGCAGTCTTTTACGATACCGGCGATGCGGTCGACACATTATCCGACTTCAACCCCAAAAGCGGCTATGGCGTCGGCGTGCGATGGAGAAGCCCGGTTGGACCATTGAACCTCGATGTCGCGTACGGCGAGGACCGCAACGAATACCGCGTGCATTTCACTGCAGGGATAGCATTCTAAATGCGGCGCGCAATAATCTTTTTTGCGTTCCTGGCTCTTACCCTCGCCCTGTTGGCCGCAACCGTCGCATGGCTCGGAGGACGTGAAGGAACGTTGAAATGGACGGCGCAGCGACTCGTGGCGGCCACTGATGACGCGCTTCAGATAGAAGGCGTCCAAGGCACGCTTTACGGCCCTCTTAAAATCGAGCGAATCATTTTTGAGAACGCCGCGCAACGTATCGAGGCGCGCGAAATCGAACTGGACTGGGAGCCGCAAGCGCTTGTCCAGCAGTTCGTGCACATCAAACGCATCCATGCCGCCTCCGTGGAAATTCGCGGCAAACAAACAAACGATGAGCCGACCAAACTACCAAGCGACCTCCGATTGCCCGTCGACATTCAAATCGATGACGCGAAAGTTCATACGCTTTCGATCATCAACGATGACAAACCGCCGCTCGTGTTGCAAGACCTTACCGCAAGCGCGGAGAACCGTGACGGAAGACATACCATCAATCTGACATCGATCGATTCACCCTGGGGCAACGGTAACACTCGCATCGAACTCGGCGCGGATAAACCATTTCCAATAAACGCCACGGGCCATTTCGCCGGTCGCGCGCCGCGCGCTTTCACGCTGAACTTCAAAACAGGCGGATCGTTGGAGGCGATTCAGCTTTCCGCGAACGCCGCCACGCAAGGCGGCAAAGCATTGCTTGAGGCAAAAATTACGCCCCTCGCGAAAGCGCCAATCCAGGCGTTCACGCTCAACGCCAAAGATGTGGATCTTCACGATATCGACGCGGATCTGCCATTCACACTGCTCGCCGTCGAAGCAAACGGCAGTGTGGAAGAAAAAGGTGAGATAAGCGCGAACGTCTCCGCAACCAACGCAGCGCCCGGCATGATCGACGAACAGCGATTGCCGCTAAAAACGCTTCAAGGGAAGGTGACTGGCTCTCTCGAAAAATTCACTGCGCGCAATCTCAGTATCGATCTCGGAACGGCCGGGCAATTCACCGGCGATGGCGGCAGACAAGATGGCCGCGCCGAAATCACGATCACCACGCAAAATCTCAATCTGCTCGGCCTCCACAGCAAGCTACGCGAAACACGAGCCGCCGGGACATTGGTCCTCCTTGCATCCGGCAAAAATTTCTCCGAACAACGTTTAAAAGCCGATCTGAATGAGAAAAAACTGGACATGCGCCTCCGTCTCGACGCATCTCACGCCGGGAACAACATCACCATTAGCGCAGCCGAATTGACGGCTGCCGGCGGCGGACTCAACGCCAACGGCAGCCTCGGTCTCGCCGGCAAACGACCTTTCGAACTCGTTGGCAAACTCGCCCGCTTCAATCCGGCGGCCTTCGGCAAATTTCCCGTCGCCAGCATTGGCGGCGATGTGCGGGCCAGCGGTCATCTTGCGGACCCATTGCAAGCAACGACGGAATTCACGCTCGCCAATAGCACGCTACGTGGCCAACCGCTTTCCGGGAAAGGCAAAATCGAACTTGCCTCGAAACGCATTACGCATATCGACGTCGCGTTGAATCTAGCCGGCAATCAACTCGACGCAACCGGCGCATTCGGTCGCCCCGGCGATGAATTGGTCTGGCGATTGGATGCCGCCAATCTTGCGCATCTCGATCCCTCACTCGCCGGTCGCGCTCGCGGCAACGGCACGCTACGCGGCTCACTCGACGAACCAGCCGCCGCCTTTGATCTGGTAGGTAACGAGCTTCGTTTACCGGGCGCCGTTGCAATCGCCACGCTGAAGGCGAACGGCAATGTGGATGCGGGTAAAAACGGCGCGGTCGATGCGCACATCATCGCGAATGGCGTGACGCAAGGCCGTCTCGATCTTGCTCAGATGAAAGTGGATGCAACCGGGACTCGGGACAAACACACGTTGCAACTTAGCGCGCAAGGTCCGCGCGGCGTGGATTTTATCGCAACGCTAACAGGCGGATGGATGGCGAAGCAGGGATGGTCAGGACAAATCACCGAGCTTGCCAATCGCGGCGCCTACAATGTGGAGTTGCGCGCGCCGTCATCGCTTGCGATAGGTCCCGGCCGCTTCGAATTGCGCGATGCGCATTTGGCGGTGGCTGAAGGAAGTCTCGATATAGAAGTGATCAGTCGGGCATCGGGCAAGCTCTCCACCCGAGGAACCGTATCGGGACTTTCCATCGCCTATTTGCAAAAACTCTTTCCCGACCAAACACGCGCCGATGATGTGAAGGCTACATTAACGATAGGCGGACGATGGTCTCTAGAAGTCGGTGAATCCATCAACGGCAACGTGCGCCTCGCAAGGGAAGCCGGCGACCTAACCTTGCTTTCCGAGCCTCTGTTGCCGCTTGGCCTCAGCAAGCTGGACTTCGCCACCGATATCGTTCAGAACCGTGTTAAAGCGATCTTCGATCTTGAGGGAAAGACTGCCGGAACATTCAACGCGCGCGTCGAGACCCTGATGGCGCAGCGTAACGACGCGTGGGGTATACCTGGGGATGCGCCCCTTGCCGTGGAAGCGGCAGGCGATATTCCGTCACTCGCCTGGGCCGGTCTCTTCATCAATCCTGGTTACGCGGTCGATGGCCGCGTGCGTCTGCGCTTCAGTAGAACAGGCCCTGCGCGCGCGCCGCAAGTAAACGGCAGCCTCAATGGTGATGCGCTAACGCTGCGCGTGCCCGAATACGGCATCCATCTGCGCGACGGCGTATTGCGCGCAAATTTCGAACAAAACCGCATCGTGCTTTCGCAGTTCCGCATGCGCGCCGAGGAAGGTGAGCTTACCGCCAATGGCAGTTTGCAACTCGGACAGAATGGATCGGACGTCGTGGAGGGCGGCGCCGACATCCGTGCAGACAAACTCTTCATCTTGAATCACCCCGATTACCAGCTCGCCGTTACCGGCGACGGAAAGCTCGCGTTCGCGGGCGGCAAGCTGGCGGTAACGGGCAATGTGCGAGCCGATCGCGGCGCTATTCGCCTGCCGGATAAAAACCGCCCTACCCTCGCCGATGACGTAATCGTGGTCGGCAAGCCCGACGTGGAAATGAAGAAGCGCGGCGCATCGCCCCTTAGCGTCGATCTCCAACTTGACCTCGGTAATAACTTCGCATTACGCGGTCACGGAATCGATGCGTCCTTGCGTGGTGAACTACGTGTGAAAAGCGCCCCGCCCGGCTTACCCATCGGAACCGGCGTCATACGCGTCGCGAATGGAACTTATGAAGCTTACGGCCAGAAGCTGGAGATCGATCGCGGCGTGATTTCCTTCGCTGGGCCTATCGATAACCCCAGCCTGGATATTCTCGCGGTGCGTAAAAAACTTGATGTCGAACCCGGCATCTCCATCTCCGGCACAGCGCGGAACCCGCGCGTGAGATTGGTCTCCGACCCGCCGGTTCCTGACACCGAAAAACTTGCTTGGCTGGTTCTTGGACATGGACTCGAAGGCTCCACCGGCTCGGAGATGGAATTGCTTCCCGTGGCCGCCGCGGCCTTGCTCTCATCCAGAGGGGGCGGCAATACCACCGGCAACATCGCGAAGACCATCGGGCTCGACGAAATCGGCCTTTCACGCAATCGCACAGCGGCTACAAGCGGCGCCAATCTCGCCGAGCAAGGCGTGCTAACGATCGGCAAACGCCTCTCGTCCAAGCTTTACGTCACCTACGAAACCGGACTCGACGCCGCATCTCGCGTGGTGCGTTTGCAATACGAGTTGTCACGCCGCTGGTCCGTACGCGCGGAGACGGGGACGCAATCAGCGTTCGATTTGTTTTATACGTTGCGGTTTGAGTGATAACGCATCCGCACGATTGCACGTGCATATCGTTTCACAATTCCCTGGGTCTTTTGTACACGTACGAGAAAAATGTATTTCTTGAAAGGCTGGGCAACGCGATCGAATGGGCGGTAAGAAACCTGCTTTTGCCGAAGCATGGCGATGGGCGAACGTAAACCCCAAGTAATTTTTCCAATTGGCATTGCAAACAATCGCTCGATCGGAGGATGCTCCAACGCGAATGGTCCAGCGCAAAAACACAACGCCGATGGCGCCATTTTGGGTATTGCGCACTAATACCAATCCCAAATAAAAACGTAACATTAAATCGCGTCTTTCGTCGCCTAGCGTCGTTGCTCGTCGGCGCCATAGTTCACTATGACGCCTCCTCGCGCCTAGCCAGACAACAAAATCCATCAATTTCATTGTTACGTTTTTACTTGGGATTGGTATAAAAGGAAAACGGCGGTGAAATTGCTCCACCGCGCGTTTCTACGCGCTAAAAAGAAAGTCGGAATTAGCTGATTGAGCTGTCTTCAGCTAATACCGGTTTGCCATATTTATCGACGATGCTTTGAAGCTTTATCGTCGGTAGGAGGCGTGGTTGGCGCGGCGATTTGTCCCGAAACCTGTTTCAGACGTTCGTTCACATACTTATGAATTTCAGGCTGTAACACCTGCGCAATTGTCACAGGAATGCCTGGCGGCCGAATATCGGCGGGAATTCGCACGACCTGCCTGCCACCCGCTGTGGGAACCTCAGCGTAAATCGCATTGGTCTGAGACTGCGCGGTCACCATCATTTTTACAGGCAAACCACCTGGCGGCAATTCCCCAACCGTAACGCCCTTAGCTTGATAATGTCGTTTAACAACCTCGTCTGTCGGCGCAGCCCCTTGGCTCATCAGTTCGTGCGCCGACTGCTTAATGGTTCGTATGACGTCGCTAGGCGCTTTCGAGATTTCCGCCAAGTCTTTAGGAATGATCGCAGGCGGAATGCCAACCGGCCGCTCCGGCGAAGGCGGCGCACCATACACCCCTTTCGCCTCCAAATCCCTAAACACGTTTGCAGTTACATCAGAATAATCTGGCATTATCATCATGTTGGCTTGTACATCTGGTCCCTGAGAGGACTGCGATTGTTGGGACTGTTGTATCTCATCGCCAAATTGCTCCTCGAAATACGCCGCGTATACGTCGCTTACAGAAACAGTGGAGCTTCGATCTGGACCCGTTGCAGGCGCGTCTAGTTGCATCCCCGATAATCCCGTTGTCACAGCGCCTACACTCGGTCCCGATGGCAGCTGTAATGGCTGCTGACGAGTCGGCACGCTCACTTGCTGAGCCCTTGCGACTTCCGTGGATAGAACATTAAGTTCCATATCATTGTCGAGATGTGAATGCGGTCTTGGGTGGGGAATTCTCGCTTGCGCCGGATAGCGTTTCTCATATAAATCAGCCCCGAGATTCGCAAAGGTGCGTACAGCTCTTGTTAAGGGCCCCGCTACTAACGCCGTCAGTAGCACCGCAGCATAAACGCCGTAGGCATGATGAGAAAGCAGCCTATCGAATACGGGCAAGATCATTGCATTTACCACGAACCTCTTTTTCCACCTATCCAAAAACCTCGCAGTGTTGAAATCTTCCCCGCTTTTGAGTGTGAAATCAGTGAACCCCGGCTTTGCGTCTTCTGTAAAAAAATTTTTTCTAAATACATTTATGCCTCGATCGGTATAAATTTCGTTTACCTCGTCTGCTCCTTCTAAAGCCGCGGATAACACTCCGAGCACAACCACGGCCTGCCCGAGAATTTCTTTGGGGTCTTGTTCGCCTAAGTTGAATTTAGTATGAATAACCAAGGCAGCCCCCAGGCCAGCTATTAAAGCCGAAAGCCCCTGGTAGTTAATGTTAATAGCCGCTTGCCTTTCAGCCGTATTTTCCACAGGAACTACTGTTTGTTCACCATCCCCATTAGTAATAACTGGAGCCGACTTAATACCTTTATTTTTAAACAGCTCGATAGCCGCCTCTCTCACACCGGTAGCAACCCCCACCTCCGAGAGAAAGGCAAACGACGAAGCGACGAGCTCCTTTTGGAGCGCCCCGTATGCCGTATACATCCCTACCGTCCCAAGAAAAAGCGTGGACGCTATGCCCAAGGAAATTTTATTTATCGTATCTTGCGGCACCTCATGCTTCCCAATCACATCCACCAATGGCTTTGTATGTTTTGTAGCCCAAGAAAATATGGCTGTCGCTGCCACTAAAGTCGTAACTGCCCCATAACTGTAAACGCCCACCGCCTTTTGCCATTCGCCGTCTTTCATGGCCGCCTCGATACCCTTTTCCAGCAATATGCCGCCCCACTTGCTAACGCTTTTACCAGCGGCTAGGCTGGCGCCTGTGGCGACGAAGCCCTTGCTAAACTCCTGCAAAACAAATGCAACCGCCTTCCCGGTATCGTGCGTGAACTGCCGTTGTTGTTCAGGAGTAGGAGGCGTCGCAATATCAACCACTTGCCCATGTGGAATTAAGGGCACAAGAGAAGTAGTGGACCCAAAAGGGCTACTAGGGCTACTAGGGCTAAGAGGTGACGGCGGGACATTCAGGCTTGCTAGCGTATCTTGCCGACTAAAGGTCAAACCGAGCGGGAGACCCGATTCCAGGTCCCTAGCTCGCGTGGCGGCGTTTAATAAGTCGGGATCCCGCTCAATGTCGACGGTGACTACGCTGGTGTTCCGACGGTGCCTTACAGTACGTCCTGTGCCTTCGTTGCCATCGTTCATTTTGTTCTCCTTCAAGTCAGGTTTTCTAACAGTGCTTCGAACTGCACAAACAAAGTGGGCTTTTTGTCTTTCAACGATTACCGCCTTGGCCCGTCATTCGCTCTTTCCGACGATGTTTTATTTACATTTCCCTTTCTCAATTCCACGGCGCCCTTGGTTATTTCTCCTGTCACTGGGGCGCCAAATTCGGTAGCGTTTATCTTCTCGAGTAACGCCGGATTGTTTAACGCAATGACTTGGTAGCACGGTCCCGCTGGTGTTTGATCTGGCGCTCCGTTCACGAGCAAAAAGCTTTTCCCGCGCGCTTCGTGAAACATTGTAGTGGCGACCAAATTAGGTTTATTTAATCTCCCCAATGCCGGATCATCGTATCGCACCTGGACTGCCTCACTCTTGCTCATCCGTTGCGCCACCAAAAGTGGAACAATGGCCGATGCGGCATGGCTTATTTCGGAAGATTGCGGTTGAGTAGCGTCTTTATCCATAGCAGGAACAGACTGCGCCTGCTCCCGAGGATTACATATGGCGCTTAACCTTTGTTGTTGGAGGCTTTGCATTTCCTGAAGATGCCGTACTTTTATCAACTGCTCGGATCGATCCGTTAATGTCTCATGCACGCTGTTGATATCGGGAAGAACTTTATAACGCTGCGCCAATTCCTGGAATTCTTTATCTTGTTGTATTAGCCGTTTCGTTATTTCCATTACTTTTCTCAAGTACTCTTGTTGTCTGATTTGGTGGTCTCTCATTAGCTGAAAACTCGGCATCTGATTTTTCTTTTGGATCATTTCAGTCATATACGTCTGCCTTAGCGTTAGGCGATAGTACATAGTTTTCAACTCACGCATTGACGCCTCCATCCTCTCATCGGATGCATCGCTATGGGCCGATATTTCGCTTGCCCACTGATCCGTTTTGCTTTGCATTGTCTGGTGGTCCGCGGCAGTTAACTTTGTACTGGCAGTCGCAACGTATTCATGGAGTTTGTCTATAGTGACCACCAGATTCTCGGCTCTTTTTCGGTATTTTTCTCTTTCGCGGGCGAGATCATTGAATATTTGTTGGCACATATTATCCGTGTATAGAATGGCTTGGCGAACCTCGTTCGCTTCAGGAAGTTTGTCTTCAGGGGCGCCACGATCCGCTGCCGTTTGCAAGGAATAAACCTCCTCGACAAATGCGTTCGTCATCGGGTCTACTTTATTGAAAGACGATGGTTCACCAAGAAGCGGCCGTAAATCATCGGGGTCCGTCGATAAGTGAGACGAATCCTCTTCCACGACAGGCGCCATCGGATCCAATACGATTTGTACTGCGCGCTCGGCGCAACTCTTTAAGTCGTTGGGGTAGTTTTCTCTCGATGAAATCGTTGCCTTGAACGCCTGCAATTCCTTGTAGGCCTCAGCTATGGATTGCTGCCCCCTTTTTGATATGAAATCCTCCACGGGGGGGCGATGTAAAGTCTCCTGATGCCTGTGGTCAATGTCGGCCAAGTCTTGTTCAATTCCGTGGATATAACGTTCTCCGAATTGCTTCTGGAGCATAGGCTTCTCGTCCAAATGTTTCAGATATTCAGGTAGCGTATCGCGCTCTATCTGAATCGCATCTAGCCGCTCTTTCTTTCGCTGCATGCTCTGCATGAGCTTCTCTGCTTCGGTAAGTTCTTTTGGAGCCTCTGGGTCGGTGGTGTTCATTATTTTTCCCTTTCCTGATTGTTGCTATTGGTTGGCCAACTTAATTCGCGCTTCCTGTCAGATCGCTCTATATCATCTGACTGAATCCTTTTTCAAACAGGAGATGAATTGATTTTTTCACCTCTTAGGAATCACGCAAAACTTTCCCAGCAAGGAGCAACACTGCTGTGGCGGTCCTATCCATGTCGAAAAACGGACGTCGACATTAGGCCGCGGCGGTGAGCTCCAATGTATTGACCGCATGTTAGAAAATTCACCATATCTTTTGATATATGTTAACCAGCCTCATGGGAAATGATGAGCGTCTGTTTAATATCGAAAACAACGATTAACGGCTAGGCCCTTCATTTGTTTTTCCCAACGTTGTCTTCTTTACATTTCCATTTTCCAATTTCACTGTGTCCTTGGTTATTTTTCCTTCCACTGGGGCGCCAAATTCAGCGGCGTCTATGCCCTGGAGTAAATTAAGATTGTTTAGCGTGATAACTTGGTAGCGCGGGCCTCTTGATGTCACCCCGGGCGCTCCACTAGCGAGCAAAAAACTTTGCCCGTGCGCTTCATCATGAAACATCGTAGTGGCGGTCAAGTTAGGTTTATTAACCCTTCCCGAGGCAGGATCATCGTAACGAACCTCCGGCGCCTCACTCATATTCATGCTCTTCGCCACCAAGAGCGGAACGATCGCGAATGCGGCATTGCTTATTTTGGGAGATTGCGACGGAGTAGCGTCCTTCGTTAAAGAAGGCCCAGACTGAGCTTGCTCTCGTGAGCCACATATTGCGCATAACCTTTGTTGTTGGAGACTTTGCATTTCCTGAAGATGCTGTAGTTTTATCAATAGCTCGGATCGGTCTTTTAATCTCTCTTGTATGGTCTTTACGTCTGGACTGCTTCTATGGCGCTGCTCCAATTTGCGAACCTCTTCATCTTCTTTTATTAGCCGTTTCGTTATTTGAATTACTTGTTTCAAGTACTGTTGTTGCTTGATTTGATGGTCCCTCAATAGCTCAAAACTTGGCATCTGCTTTTTCTGGCTTATCATTTCAGTCATAAATGTCTGCCGTAGGGCGAGACTCAAATACATAGTCCGCAACTGACTCATTGGCGCACTCATCGCGTCCTTAAATCTAGTGCTATCAGCAAGAACGTCGCTTTTGACCCGATCTACACCCACGCCCAGCTCCTTCCTTTGGCCAGCAGTTATTTTTCCTGACATGCCAGCCAATAAAGTTGCGTGCGCGACGTCTAAACGCCCCACTAGATCGTCGAGTCGGGCTTTGTATTTTTTGGTTTCCTGATTCAGATATTTGTATATTTCGTCGCACTCTGTGTCCACATCTAGAATATCTCTACGAACCTCGTCCGCCTCGCGATGCATGTTTTCAGGAGCTCTACGATCCGCGACCGATTGCAAGGAATGAATCTCCTCGACAAATGCATTCGTCATAGGGTCAAAGGTTGTGTTGGATGTCGCTTTCTCATTGAAGGATGATGAATCACCAAGAAGCGGCTGTAATTCATCCGATTCCACCAATGAATCAGACGCGCCTCTTTGCACGCTGGGCGCCATCGCGTCCAGTACGTTTTGCACAGCGCCTTCGTAGCGCGTCTTTAACCATTCTGGGTAGTTTTGTCTCGATGAAATCGCTTGCTTGAATGCCTTCAAATCCCTGTATTCCTGAGCTACGGATGGATCGGTCCTTTTCGATACGAGATCGAGCGCGGGGGGGCGACGTAACGTCTCGTCATGTTTTTGGTCAATGTCGGCCAAGTCTTGTTTAATGCGTTCGATATAACGAGTATTGAATTGACCCTGGAACACTGTATTTAGCTGACCGAGATATTTGGGTAACTCTTCATGCTCTACCGTAAGCGCTGTTAGCCGTTCGTTCTTTTGTTCCGTGAGAACCTTGAGTTTCTCTGCATGCTCGCTAAGCGCCTGGGAATCATCTGGACCGACGTTCATTATTTTCCTTTTCTTCATTGTTGCTATTGGTTAGCCATCTTGATTAGGGCGTCATGTCAGATCGCGTCATATCAGCTGACCTGACGCTCTTTAAAACAAGAGATGAATTGATTTTTCATCTCTGTTGAAAAGTAAAACTGGCATTAGGCCGCATCGGTGAGCGCCAACATGGCGACCGCATGTTAGAAACATCCCACCATCTTGTTATGCAAGATGCTAACCAGCGCAACAAAAAATATAAGCGCATGATTAATATGACAATATGTCGCACTCAGCCCTACCTTGATTTCCAGAATTGCATAAATGGCGAAGGTGAACCTTGTGAAACTGCAAGGTGTTTTTGGCCGACCGAAATGAGCGTTGCCGAAGCCAGGTTGCGCAACCGTTTGAACGTGTGGATCGCACTCATCTGATCCTCAAAACATCAGCCACACATTCCTGCGTGGCGAATGACGTTCCCGTGATGTGCTCCTCACGGCGGTTTGCAAGTTCTCTGACGGAAGCCAAGGTGGGGCCGAAAACAGAGTTTCGGTGAAGGCTAATGGGAGCAAGCGAACGTTAAACGCAGCGGCTGTAGCCAAAAGCGCAGTCGTGCGAATAGGAGTAGTAGGGAGTTCGGGAAAGCATGCTCCCCGCCTGCGGAGTGGCTTTAGCGTGCAAACGCAAACGCGCCCTGCAAGAAAGTTGAGCATCGCAGGCGAAGATTGCCTCCCTGGAAACGAGAAAGCCGCTGTCACCATTTGACGATCACGACCTCTAGATACTTGCTTGGCGTGACCAACGCAGACTTGCTTGCAACGTCGAACTTGCTCGTTCGCGAGCATATCGCCCGCTTTGGCGAGCGACTCGCCAACGATATGCAAGGTGGTTCCAATAACGACGAAATATCCACTCGCCCAGGTGGCTTGCTGCTTTGCCTTGATGGCGGCGAAGTCGGGTTGTATGGGAGTTAACTCGCGAGCGAACGCGCGCGTATTAGAAACGTTTCTCCCAGATTGCGGCTAACTCCTAATCTAGGCTACTTGCTGCGCTACTCATTCGCCGATAGCGCTAAAAAATAATATGACACTGATTATTTTTAAAAAAAGAAAACAAACATTCATTCATTGCAACCGTACATCAGTGATGGGACGCGCATATCGCAAAAATAAAACAGGGACACCACGACGGCTTTGCCCAAGAGATGACGTTACGGCGAAAAACGATTTATCTTCTAATCCCCTCACCAGAATGCCTTCTCTGACTTTGGCTATTTGCATCGACTTTTGTTAAGTTAACACCACCGCTCTTTGTAATGCTTCCCGTTACTCTCGAGCGGAACTCAGTCGCGCCGATATCTACTACATATTTACGATCCACCACAGCAACCGTCGCCGACGGCGCGTCCATCTTGGCGGCTTTATTTTTCGTCTGACCGCCAAAAACGAGCAAATATGTTTTTCCATTCGCAACGTCGTCGAACATGGTATGGGCGGTCAAGTCGGGTTTGTTCATATTCTCCGGCGTGGGAAATCTGATATTCCCCACGGCATCATCGTCCCGATACGTCGCAACCAAGATTCTAACAATACTGAGTGTGACAGGGCTTAAGTCGCCAACTTGTCTTTCGGCTTCGGCTACGTATAAGCGGTCATGCACGGAAGGTCTTTGAATCTCCTGCGACGGCTGGCTCAACTGGCCCAATCGCTGTTGATGTAAGATCTGCGCCTCCTGCACACACTGTATCTCCAAGAGCCGCTTGTGTTGCGCTTCAATTTTAGTCAGCGCCTCTTCAGCGCTAAGCGCCGGCCGCTCTCGCAGTTTTAGCGCTTCCTCATGCCACGTGGCGTCTTCCTCAAAAAATTTTCGTTCCAGCGCTATCTGTTGCGTTAAAACTCGCCATTGCTGAGCTTGCAGTTTAGTTAAACGCTCGGCGCCAGGCGTGCTTTCGTTGTCGTTTATAAATCCCGCGATCTCCAAAGAAAGTGTTCGCGTTTCAAGTGCGGCGGCCCTTATCGATTTTTCTCGGGATTCCGTCTCCTTATCGACATCAGCGCGCAGCTTCTTCCCGTTGTCGATCAACTGTTCGCGCTCCCTCATCAATTTAGCTTCGATAGAATTATCTCCAAAATAATCCCACACTGTGCTTCTACTCCGATCATCCTTTGCAGCATTTTTAATACTCTTTTCCACGGGATCCAATTCATCCTCTTGCCGCGATTGCAATACGGCTTTACGCGCCTCACAACGAGCCTTACTCTCGTCAAGTTGGCTTTTAACAAGCAGTCGCTGTGATCGCGCTGCATTTGTCCAATTATCGACCATAGACCACCCTAGCTGCGTGATCTTATAAGCGGACTGCTCATCAGCTTCTTCAAGCTGCTGGGGCGCTTGATCCAATTTCTCCGGCTGCTTACTTTCCAACATTTCAAGAAAACTCTTGATTCTTTCCTGACAACTTGCAAGTAAATTCGCCTGTCGCTCCGACGACAGATGTTTCATGGACGCATGCAAGCTTCCGTATTCCTTACCGATATGCTCGGTTCGCGCATCAGTCAGTTTTTGGAGCTCACTACGCTCAGCGATGATATCAATCTCGGTCATGTTCATATTGTTGTCCCCTAAAGCTTTATAAAACTTAACCCATGTCAATGACGAACCGCCTAAACGATGGGAATCGAACAAACCTCAATGAAACGGAGCCTATCGAGATCATTGTCGCAGCGCGCAACCTTGACGACAACAAAGAATGTGGACCAGTCAATCCTGCATAAGGTGATCTAATCCGACTGAAATGGGACGTCGCTGAAGCGATGTTGCGCAATCATTGCGGGGATCGCACAGAATTCATCCGATTCGCAAAACGCCTTCCACGCATTACTGGGTAACGACGGACGCTGCCGTAATATGCATCTCACAGCGGTTTGCGACTTCGTTTACGTATGGCAGCCAAAGTCGGCCTAGAAAAGCGTGCGTATGGATAGGACGTTGAGCATCGCGAGCCCGAGATGCTCAACGCAAACGAAGTCGTCACCTGCTGTCAGCGTTTAACGATCACGACCTCTAGATACTCGCTTGGCGCGACTAACGCAGACTTGCCCGCCACGTTGATTCGCTCCAACAGCGCAACGATGTCCCGCTCCAGCATCGCCTGCTTTTCCGCATCCAACGCGGCGAACGCCTTATGCGTCGGTCCATAATAATCGCGGAAGATCTGGATCCAATGCGCGCTCGAGGCGTAGCGAAAATTGAAATGCTTGCGCACGCAACGGATGTCCGCGGCCAGCGGCCCGAAAAGCGCCACGATGTGCGGCTCGGTTCCCCACAGCGCCGGGGACTTGAGTCCTGCCGGTGGGGGAAGATAGGCGCCGATGACCTTGAATAGCTGGCCGATGAAGCCTTCAGGGGTCCAGTTGGCAAGGCCAATGCGGCCGCCATCCCGCACCACCCGCAACATTTCGCTGGCCGTACGAGTGTGGTCTGGCGTGAACATGGCGCCGAAAGTGGATAGAACAACATCGAAGCTCGCATCGGCGAATGGGAGATCCTCCGCATCGGCGGCCTGGAAGGCGACTTGCAATCCTTCCGCCGCCACGCGTGCGGCGCCTTTCTCAAGCAAAGCGGGAACGTAGTCGGTCGACGTTACTTGCGCGAAGCGGCGCGCGGCGGCCAGGGTTGCGTTGCCGTTCCCTGCAGCAACGTCGAGCACCTGCTCGTTCGCGAGCACATCGACCGCTTCGGCGAGCGACTCGCCGACGATCTGCAAGGTGGTTCCAATAACGGCGAAATCTCCGCTCTCCCAGGTGGCTTGCTGCTTTGCCTTGATGGCGGCGAAGTCGGGTTGTGTGGGAGCTAACTCGCGAGCGGGCGCGCGCGTATCGGTTGCATGCATCATAATCTCCTTAAGGGGTGGATCGCCTCTATCAGCGAACGCTTTGCAGTATGTGCGTTACACTCCTTCTCCACCCGTCCGGGAGTCGCCAAAAATTGATCGTGCGTCTTTGATCGCAGGGACTCCATAAAAATTATGGCTCTTTATGTATGTGT
>Ga0247823_10002268_pt1 | contig 15943 bp, 15 predicted proteins | sample 13C_PalmiticAcid_2_FD_192426 | JGI IMG/M metagenome (GOLD analysis project Ga0247823, IMG submission 192426) | Soil microbial communities from agricultural site in Penn Yan, New York, United States - 13C_PalmiticAcid_Day30 | ecosystem: Environmental > Terrestrial > Soil > Agricultural land...
GTCACGCTCCACGCGCACTCCCGCACCGCCCGCACGCACATGGCCCGCGCCTCCTCGGCGAGGTTGTCGACCAGCAGGCACGAGAGGTCAAACACGCGCCGCGCGAGCGGCTGCGTGTCCGTCGTGGTGGTCGTGGTGGTCGAGGTCGTCGAGGGCAGGTGCAGCGCGTCGAGCTCCTGCATCAGCCCCGCGCACGCGACCAGGATCTTGGCGCGCACGTCGTTGGTCGGCTTGGAGAGGTCGAACGAGTGCGCGTGGAGCGTGACAAAGTTGAGGGCCAGCGGGAGCCAGTGGGCGAGGACCGCTATTTTCATGTTGTTAATAGTGTTGTTGGCTTCGTCGTGGCTGTCGAGGTCGGTGTCCATTGCGTCCGGATGGTTGTTGTTGAGGTTGTTGTCTTGTGAGGGTGCGGCGAGGAGTTCCCAGAGGTCGACGAGCTTGTCCACGACGGACTGAGAGAGCTGGGGTTGGCGCACGCCGGCGGGGCTGCCGCGCATGATGGCGTCGATGACCGAGAGGAGGTTCTCGGCCATTTGGAGGCTCTGTGTGAGCGCAATGTCGGTCTTTGGTGGGCTGCGCAGCGAGGGCAGGAGCTCCAGGAAGCGAGTCTGGGCGCGGGTTTTGAGGTGTTGCGTGATCTCCGAGCTGAGGCAGCTCAGCATGCCGACCCACGAAATGTTGCCGGCGCTGATGGCCTTGTCCATGGCGTTGGCGAAGAGCTCGACGTGCGACTGCTGCCGGTCGGCGGCTTCTTGGCTGCTTTGCTCGTTCGAGCTCAGGCTCAGCGCGAGCTTCACCTGGCAGAAGGGCAAGGTAAACTCGTTGGTGAGCTCCAGGACCTGTTCGAAAGAGACGTGTGTCTGGCCGACGGCGGTGGGGATCAGCAACTTGGTTGTCAAGCTGTCGATCCAGCCACTGGCGTGCGGGTTCGAGCTCCGAACACCCAACGCTCGTGCGACCCCAGTCGCGTCCCTCAGAACGAGGCGCTTGAGCAACTCCAGGAGGCTCTCCTGGACCGAGTCAGACTCCAAAGGTAGGTCCTCGAGATCGTTCTGCCCCCTGGCGTAAGAGTATTCGGCCGCGGCCAGGAAAATGAGACCAAGAACCTCCTTTGGGCATTCTCGAATGGCCTGGTCTTGGAGGATGGAGAAGCGGTACACCTCGTCGGCTGTGAGGAGGTCGTCCTGTCGAATTGGCGCGGTGAGCAGCTGCAGGACCTCTTGCATGTACCTTGTCCGGTATGTGATCTGGACTACCTGAGGCGTGGCGGAAGCGCCCCCGGTAGGTGTCCGTGTGATGCCAGTGGGTTGACCAGCGGGCAGGTCCGAGGCTGTTGCAAGGATAGCACACATGTCCAGGCACCCCACCGAGACGAGTAGTGGAAAGATCCTGAGGATGGAAGGGCGGTTGCCGAGCGTCCGAAGAGACAAAAGCCATTTGACCATGAGCCCGTCAAAGTTCTGGGGATTGAAGAGGCGTAGCCGGCCCAGCAAGGCGCTGTAGGCCCGCTGCTTGTCTGCCGCCTTGTCCCAACAGGCCTGCAAACGCTGTACCACGGTCTGGAACAGCCGCTCCATGGTGTTTCGGTCCAGGCTCGACCCGCCGGCGAGCAGCTTCTCAATCTCCTCGTGCAAGTCGCCGGCGTCATCCTGTAGCTGAGCGACCATGTTATCCGAAACGGGCGAACACGCATCTACTGGATTTTGGCGGTCGTTCAGCGCCAAGTCCTTCTTTAGCTGAGAGGCAAGCTCTTCCAGTCCGGGTATCCTCGGGGCGAGGGCAACGAGCGAAGCCAGAAGTGGGCGAAGTACAGTTCCTTGCTCGCAGACGGCAGTCTTGAGTCTCTGATGGAGACTGCGAAACAAGGGCAACGTATCGCCCAGGGCGGAGAATATGAAGAAGTGCCGGCTGACAGTGTCGGCAATGGCCGCCAGAACCTCGACAGTAGCGTGCTTTGTGAGCGTCTTCAGAATGTCCCCAAGCATGGAAAAATCCTCGGCTGCCTCGAGCACGGATCGGACAGCGTAGAAGACGGCGGGCGAGATGTCCGGAGCCTGCCCGCCTTCTTTTTCCTTCTCTTCGGCGTGCGCAGCAAAGGTGGCCCGAAGCCAGCAGCCAATTTCGGCCTTGAGCGCCCGGTCCGCGGATGCGATCTTCTTTGTGAGCTTGGAGAGTGAGAACGGCTTCTGCCCCAGCATCGGGTCGGCAGGGTCCATCGGCATCCCCAGCGTATGCTTTAGGTGCTTGATCGCCAGCTCGACGTTTTGTGCCTCATCCGCCACGCTAAAGGAGGCGCGTCGGAGGGTCCCACCTCTGAGATTCCGCTGAGACATGGCGAGAGCGTGGGTCGGGAGCTCGGCAAGGAGACGGGTCGCGCCTGGCCCGTCCGGCAACACATCCTCTGGGTTCCTTACCCCGCCACGGGCAATGAGCCATTGGACATAGCGAGGAACCGAGAAGATGTCTGACCGGACGATCTCGCAGACGACGTGGTAGAGGGTCGATTTGCGCTCTTGCTCTTCGCACCCATCCACCTCGAGGAAGTCCAGCACGGCCAGGGTGGGATCGAGACCCAATGTGCTCCAGTGCTGTAGGATACGGCTCGTGACATAGATCTTTGCCAACCCAGGCCGGTAGAGGGAAGTGCACCACTCAAGCAGAGCTCTGGCCAGAGATTCCTTGTCCTTGGAAACACCCCAACACTGCGCAGGGAGCTCGGCCGGCATGGGGGCTTGGAGGGTCCCGTCGAGCATTCGCACCAGAATATGCCGGGCGGCGGGTTGAGACCTGTTGGCGGCCGCCGCAAGGTGCTCGTTGCGAAGGTTGATGGACCCAAATGAGTTGTGCCGAGCCTCGTCGCCCGCTGGAAGACAGGCTTTCAGGGCATCGCGGTACTTGCACCAGGTCGACGGAGAGACAAAGTTCTCGGGACTGCTCAAGATCAGCGTGTTGAGGCACTGCGTCAGATTTTGCAGCAGGGGCTGCAGAATGTCTCTGTCGGGATGATTATATATCTGTGGTAGTATGAGTATTCTGCCACCGCAGCGCGGACGTGTGAGGAGACGCTTACCAGGTGGTGATGGCTGATGAGAGCGGTGACCAGCCTGCGGCCATATTTCCTCAGCTTGAGCAAGTCTTTCCAATACAGTTGGGTAATGAGCATCCACATGGGAAGCCTGGGCTCGGAGCTGTTTTCGAGGTTCGAGACGAGCCATTCCGAGTAATGCTCGCGGTCAAGCAAATGTTCAGCGTACAGATGCGCTGCCAGTCGGGTGCTGCTGGGACGTTAGCTTGGGCCCCCAGGCAGGTGAAAGGGACAAACTCACGTGTAGTGCACCTTGGATTTCCAGCCTTCCTCGTCAAACGAGAAAAACACATGCTCAACAAACTGCTCAACTGAGACGGTCCACTCTCTTATCCATCTGGCCTCCCCACCCATCACCAGAGTGCTGACGCCCTTTCGTTTGGTCGCGCGGATCTCGTTTGCGCCAACACATTTTATCAACCAAACCGCTCGGTCTGTCGGGACATTTTTGTTCATGCACTGCTCCAAGAGAACTCTCCCGCGGATACCGTGGGGTATCGTCCGGCTGAGTCGTCGGAGCGAGATGGCGGGGTTCGCGAGGTCCTTCAGCCAGGCCTCCCGCTTGGTGTCGGTGAGGGTAACGCGCGGAGGGGGTTTGAAGGTCGAAGGCGCCGTGATCTGTCCATTGTGCCTCCTTTGCCCAAGCACCGCAGTGAAGACAGATGAGAGGGCGGTCAGACCAGTCTTGTGCTTCAGTGCCGGAAACAGTATCCCCTTGGCCGACTGGGTCTCGGCGGTGGAGAACAACCCCTTATCATAGTATCCCTGCCGGATGACATTCTCGGAAAACTGGTCTTCGGGATGGTTTCCCGTCCATGGGAAGAAATCTGCGTATCCAACCGTCGGTGGAGCAGCCAAGCCGCCTGCCTTCGCCTGGGTTTCAGCATGAGTCGAATAGCGTGGAGCGGCAGGCGGCGGTTCGACGGAGAAGGGCTTCGGGCGATTGTCTTTCTTGGCTGGGTTGGTATTCGCCGGCGGCGGCATCTGGCGACGTGGGCCACTGGCGACGAAGGGCGGGGGCCGTCGAGGCAAGGGCAACGGGGCGTCGATCTCGATGCTCAGCGGATGGGCCGAGAGATGGGGGCTCATGTCGCCCAGGTCGGAGGAGTCGGTGGGGGGCATGATGCGAGACGGCGTAAAGGCCTTCGAGGACTCGGCGGCGCTCGGAGAGTCGCTGACAGGGGCATGCGGGATGGAGTCGGCCGGGTCGTGGGAAAGTTCCAGCTTGAGGCGCGAACCGGCGCGGCGCTGGGCGCCGTGACGAACGGAAGCGGCATCGCCGGGGTCGGCAGGGCTGAGTTCGTAAAAGGCGGCGTCCTTGCGTACGGGAGATGGCGGCGGGTACTGCTGCTGCTGCTGTTGCTGCTGCTGCTGCTGGGGGATGGCGCGCGGGTGGGCGGCCTGGCGCTGCGACAGGGTCGGTGCACCCCCCGTGTGCTGGGGCGGTCGCTGCTGGACGCCCAATGGGGGCCGGGAGGTCATCGCAAGAGGGGGAGCGACTGCGCCATGCCGCAAGACGTCGATGGTGATGGATCGGTGGTGTCGGGCTGGGGAAGGTTGGAGATATCGGATGGCAACACCGATGGTGATGGGCTGAGGTCGGACCCGCGGCGGCGCTGCCCACTGAAGCCGACCCCTGTCGCGACGAGATGCTGTGGAGTCGTGGTCGCTAGGCCGGTCTTCGGGCGGAAGCAACGGCTGACAGGACTGGTCGGGTAGCGATTCGGCGGTGCTGCAAATGGGGACTGGGCATCGATGTGGGAGCGCAACAACCGTGTGCGACAGACCTCGAGGCCCAGGAACGTGAGATGTGAGCGAGGTGCGAGGTGCGAGGTATGACGGGTTCGATTAAAGAAACTCCAGCAGGGTCGCAGGCGGTCGGGAGGTCGGCAGGCAGGGCCCGGGTATTCTGAGGCCTGGCCTGCTCGGGTCGGGCTGCGGGCCCGCGAAACTCTTGGGGGATGGCGTGCACGCTGTTGCCAAATCGGGGCTGCAGGGGGCGCAAGATTACGGTGCTGCCATCGTCTGCACACCGTGCTTCCCTGCAGCAGGACGTTCTGAGCGTGATGCCTGATACAGCCGTAGACATCCATGGTCTGAATTTGGTAATGGCTTTGAACGCTATCTCATAGTGACGACCCCATCAGTCCCGTCACACGCAGTAAATCTTCGGCATCTCACTTTGAAACGCGGAATATTGCATTCATTCGATGTATCATCGAAGTGGCATGGGGGTCGTTGTACAGTGTCGAACCTGCCGACAGGTTTCTCGCTTGTCTTGGCGGCCCGGGATGCGCCCTCTGTCGCATCAGGCCTGGTCTATCAGATGCTGTGGTTCGCTGCTTGATATCGTTGGTCATCAGACTTCAGCTGCCACCAGTTCTTATTGATCCCGCGACGGATGGGGGGAAATATGCCGCGGGATATGAGGATGCCGATCTAGCAACCGGGAACGGCTCAATGGGCAACGGGAACCTGGCCTGGGTGTGTTGGGCATCTTTTGTGCAACCATCCACCTCTGCACGGGTTCAGGATTGACGACGGCCAGATCGCGGAGATTGCCGCCCGGGCCGCTGTTCTTGAAGCTCTGCCCGATTCTGCGAAGCCACCGCAGCCAAGTGAGCGAGTCTTGCAGGTATCGGTTGATTCCACTTTGAGCGGCTGAGTGCGGGGCGAAGATGTCTGATACGCTTTGACAGCTCGTTTTTGCCAACCCCCAAGGAGCTTGTTACAAATGGCAGCACGAGAGCATCTTAAACGAGGTTTGCAGCCCTGGGGCATACCCGGTAGCGGAGGTTGGACCAAGAGAGAGACACGTATCCAGCCACGTCAAGGGACTCCTACAGCAATGGAATCTCGCTAAGAAGTCGAGCCTCGCGCGCTCGGGGTGTTTGGTCGGTGATACTCGATTCAAACTCGCCGGGTTGTCGCTCCGGACACTCCGCTGGCGGGTGTTGAGGTCGAATTGCGATTGCAGAGAGGAGCAGCGGGGCGAGGGGCATTCTGCAAAGAGTTAGCGTGCTGCTCCGTCTTGGAAGCTCTTCCGCGCCCCCGGGTTCTCGATTGTGGGGCGGCCAGCTAGGGGGGGTGTGCAGTGAGCTGGAAATGGAATCGGATCCGAATCGACTGCAGACCTACGACACATCCCATCGCCGTGCCACACACACTCAGCCGTCAAGACGATAAACCGCGCCAGCCATTCGCCATGGAGTCCAAGCAAGAGAAAGACATGAGGCAGCCGGACTTGAGTAAGCATTGGGAGCGCCCGCATGCGATGGGCAATTCCAAAGGAGCGCCCGTGAGCTGACCTCGACCGCGCCCACAGTCATCCCGTATCAAGAGCCGGCCGCAAAGGGCGACAATGTCGAGTTCCAATCGACGCTGTCATCGACCCTTCCTATGGCCGCCATTTTTATGCGGAACAAGTACATTGGGTGGTAAGCGCAAACCCAATTCCACGGCGACGCCCCTCTCTCTACCCCCTTTCCTCCAGCTTTCCGACTTGCGCATGCATCTGCGCACCGCATACACCATCCACCATCCGTCATCCTACGATACGCTGACGCATCAATGATTCAGGGCCGCCGTTGTCTTCAGCTTACAAAGTTGGTTGGGCGAGAGCGAGGAGACCAAGAAGAGCAACAGCACGCCAGGATACTTCAACGTCGGCATGTCGCGTAAGTTCCTCCCACGCCCCTGGCCCGGTTGCATCGTCAGCTAACCCAGCCTGCGCTATTCAGTGATGTCTTTGGCCGTTACATACCTCCCTCTCTTCCTCCCGCCCACCGGCGCCCAAAAAGGAAGCGCCACTGGTGCCCCCGCGCCGGCCCCGGCATGATTCGAACGACGACGCGAGTGATTTGGGAGGGGGCGAGTGGCAGATGACAGCATCCACAACCCGAGAGTGTCTACATGGGTTAAGCTGGCGGATGGGCCAGCTTGAATGCTGAGAGCGTGAATCATGGCGAGGGGAGGCTGTACGATATACCCGTCACACTTAATATGAATCGCTGTAGTCGGCTCGAGATATCAAGAGGCACAACAAACGCCGGGTGTGGAGAATGGCGCGGGGCACCGCAATTCGCAGCCCAAAAGACCAAACACAACACTGGCTCGACTCGATGCTTGTATTAGAGGGCCAAGGCGCCCAAAGAGGTATACACATGTTGAAGTAGGGTATCGAAGAAGAGAATCCACCCCAAACATCACCCAAGACTTGGGGCTTTGCTCTCGTTTACTCAGAGTTCCCCGAGCTGCCATCACCACCCGGTCCACACAGCTCGCCGCATCCCTTGAGAGAGCGAGCCTCCCTGAGCGCACACCTCCCCCAGGTCACTGCTTCCACCCGGAGATGCACCACCACATCCCGATTCCACAACAGACCCTGCTCTTCCATCACTGGGACAAGCCGGTTGGAAACACGGTGGGAGACCGAACCTAGCTACTCCGGAGAGGTCTACACGTGAGATTCGTTAGCAACCTCCGCGATATGTCATCCCTCGTGCCAAAGGCAAGAATGCTCACCCGCATCCCTGAGGTGTCGTGACGCCAAAGAAGCAGTCGCCATCATTCTTGGGAACGACCTGGTCGGCCTTGATGGGGATTGTAACGACGCCGGCGCTGACAAGCGAGGCGCACAACGAGAGTGCGGCGGCGGCGAAGGCGGCGGGCTTCATCTTGACAGATCGGATTGCGCCACTTGTCGGAATTGAGATTTATTATGGAGCTTCCGGAGCCCTGCTGGAACCGAGAGAAATGGAATAGGAAAATGTGAAGGTATTCAGACCAGCTGCTTCGTGGGAAGAAGAGAAGAGAACGGAAGGACTGCCTTGAGCCTGCGAGCGAGATGCCGATCAATCAATCACCAGAATTAGACACAAAAGGAAAAGAAGAGAAGGAAACCAATCGATTGGAGAACACTGGATGCCGAGTCGCACCGGGCGGCAAAAGACCCCAGTGGCCACCTGAAACTCGCCGCTGCGACTCTGCCCGGTGGTGGTCGGCTCGGGCGGGGCCGCGACCACAGGCACTTTGGACCACTCACTGGCTGGCGAGTTTCAGGCTTGAAACTGGGGTCAGGCGACAAATGGGAGACGAGACGGGGCAGCTCACTTGGCAGATAGTTCACTCGACAACAAGGTAAGAGCAGATTTGGACTCATAAAACTCTAATCTCACCCGCAATGGGATGCTCCTCAAAAACAAAAAGAGTCTGTCAAAAGGAAAAATAGAGTTTCGCAGCTGTGGGAAACCTTCAACATGGGATCCAGAACCTCAACGGCCTGGTGGAGCGGCCAGAACGCATTTCAGACAATCCAAGGTCTTGGCAGGGATGGCTGGGCCCAGGGCCGAGACACAAGGCATTTCGCGCCCAGCTCTGGGGACCTGAGCAACAACATTTAGGGACAGATTACGAGGTTTGTCTTTTGTGTTCCCAAAAACCGGGCAGTAAATATGTTGATGAGTCGAGAAAGCACATCTTGACACAAGCCTACATGTGCCATGGTTTCGGCCGCCACCAACAGAGAGAAACGGAAGTATCGGGCGTAAGAAACACATGTGTTGGTGTAACAAAGGTGCTCAAAGCCGCCGTTTGGGTCCCAAATTCACAGCTTGCCGTCGTCTCCTCCCCTTTCACCTCCGAGTTCCAGGTTGAACCAGGAGCCGGTCAGCCCCACACCGGACTCCGATCCAGTCTCCACAAATATCGGCAACCGGAGCTGGCCCTCAACCGGAACGGTTCCGGCTCGGCAAGTATATTTGACAAAGCATTAAACAAAATGAAGTACACGTCAACTCGATAGCCCACTCAGAACTCCACATTCCATGACCCGGCATGCCCTCCCCCCACCTTCACCCTGCCACTCTTCCCAGAAGTCAACCAACTCCTACCTCATAACGCCTTCCACTCGACGGCGCCACACCCTAAAGTTCTGAGTCGAGGAGCCTAGAGAATAGAGATCCGACGCATGGTCCATCAAGCTCCCTCCCCGACGGTCGATCAGAGTCTGTAGCGAGACTTTATGCGTCACCCAGTCCTCCGGTAAAGCCCACTCAAAAACGATCTCGTGAAGAAACAATCTCGAATACAGGAGCCCGAGTTGCTTTGCTAGGTCTTCGGCACGATGGGTTCGAGCGAAAGTCTTCCGGTGATGATTTTTTGACCTCGATGAAGGCAATCTCGTCACCCTTTGCCCGAGATGAGCTGCCCGGGACTGTGTGTGGAATACGCTCGAGTATAAACGGTGCAGTTGGCCATGACGAGGATGCTTAAGGATCAGATGCCGAAATAATAGGTCGTTCGCAGTGAGGTGTCCCTCCAGATGCCCGCAAGGCTGGGCTCATGACAGTGGTGGATGAGGGGTCGCTGCCTCAGAGGTTACCGGTAATTACTGCCAGACGCAGGACCATGGGCCTACCAGATTGATAGCCAGGTCAGGCAGACTGAGTGTTAAAGTTACCACCAACACCGCTTATCCAAGCATCGTGGTCCCTGTTTCCGTCACTGCCCGACACAGAGTGTCCCAACCTGGTTGCGGTCAACACAGCACGTCTCCAACAATCCATCCAAACCCCAGCTACCCAAGAGTCTGATAGTGACAAAAACAAAGATATGGCATCCACCTCAAAAAGCAATGCTCCGTTTGAGCTGTCCCAGCTCGCACATGCAACAAATCCAACTGAACCCTCGCCAAGAAACGCCCAGACAGTCTGAAGCCCCGGCCTGATGCCCCAGAATGCGAAAGCCAAAGATGCAAGAATGCAATTCCCGTTTCCATCATGAACACGTCCTTTCGTATGTCTGTCCAACCATCGTCATCTCATGCCGCCAACCCCCCTGAATCCTCCATCTCCATGTGATGTTCAGGGAAAAGCGTGTTGAAACCTTTACACCGTCCCGCCGGCCTTCAGCTGCCTCTTGGGCGAGTATATCCGGAACTGCACAAAGATGATGCAGTCCTCAACCATCGTTCCCAGAGAGCCGAGCAGCCACGGCAGTGCCCGGATGAAGTAGTCCCTTTCCTGAGAATACACCATGACACTCGCGCCGTAGGTGAAGTTTCCCGTCAACGAGAGCAGGAAGAACAGCAGCGCGAGTCCCTCGCACGACTTTTCGCGGTAGTTCTTGATGATTTGCGGGATACGCGCACTGTCACGTCCCCATCGTGTCAGCACACCAAACTCCACAGACAAAGAGTCGAGGGAAGAACTTACCACAGATAACACAGCGCGCTCGCATACCCCAGCACCATCCCCACCACCGCCACGGGCTCCTTCATCAGCTCCCCATCATCTGGCACAGGCTCTCCGTCACCAACACTCCATGCGCCGATCTTGTAGCTCACGAACCAACCCGCGGCACCCACGGTCCAAACTGCAATCAAGCTCATGGTGTTGTGCAGCCAAGGATTGTTGTCGGGTGTGTCGTCCTCGCCAGTGATGATACGTGTCAGGGGGTCGACCAAGCCCGTGCTCTCGCGGCGGCGCACTTCGTGGCGGCGGTGAGAGCCGGGGAGACCGCCCGAGTCGCTCCGCGGGCGGGTGCGGCGGTCGTTGCTCAGCAAGGGGTCGGACTCGGTCGGGGCGGAGTCGATTACGGCGGAGGACGTGCTCGCGTCGAGGTTGTCGTCGCCGGTGGCCTCGGAGTGGTGCCTGTGGTGGTGATGATGGTGATGATGATGGTGCTCAAGGCGGGCGGCACGGCGGCGGGCGTTGATCGTGTTGTAATAGGTGCATTGGCTAATTAGGATTAAGTCGGCGACGCAAAAGTAGCAGGCGAGAGCTATTGTGGAGGGCGCCAGGCTAGTGAATAGGGCGCCTGCAGAGGTTAGTAGACGGCCGATGGCGGAGCGGTGTGGGTAGGGTTCAGGAAGGTGACAAGGCTTGTCCATTGTCTAAGGGCAGGCTCTAGAGAGGGAGAAAAGGTCAGATGGCCACGAACCTGAGAGGTTGGCGATATCGCCCAGCAGCCAGATCATGAGGAACTTCATCGATAGCGCGTCTGCGCTCTTGGCCTTGTAGTTGGCGATCAGCTGTGGGAGCTGTGAGACGTGTCAGCCATTGGTTGTCCAAATGCGCAGTTGCTTGCCTGCCTACCAGAAGACATATCCAAGCTGCCAAGCTGACGCTGCCAAAGATGCCCGAGAGTGCCTCGCCCGCACCGGGCCCGCGAAGCAGCTCCGGGGCGGAGGCGAGAAACGACAGCATGACCGACGTTGGGATTCGGGACAATAAGTGTGGTTCTGGAACAATGTCGGGAGAAATTCAAACCCAAGCCGTGGCCATACAAGAGTCGTCGCGGGAGCGGACTTTGACAGGTCGAATTGGTTCGGTGAAAAGCTTTGGTGTTGAAGTTTGCACGTGTGGTTCGAGTCATCCACCGAGTGAGGTCACCCGAGCAGGTGCGCCTGGACCCTTATCGCGAGGCACCGATCCGCGGAGAGATAAGACACATCAACCCCAAAACGGAAAGTGAGGATGCCCATCGAGTTTGTGTCCTTTCCTTTGGTTGGGCAGAAGAGACTGGGCAATTTGGATCACCCAAAAGCCCTGCATGCCTGCTGCAAGAAGAGGGAGACGACGCTGCAAGTGATCGAAGCCGGTGGCATCGAATTTCGAACCTCGATGAGGCACCCCGCATTCAGCTGCTGCAGGAGTGCAGCTCCTTTGTCGGGAGTGGGGCGGTGTTCTGTGGGGCAAGACAGGCTGACCTGGTCTGCCAGTCAAATTCGGCGAATTACACACTGGTGTGGGGGAGGTGCAGGAGGTTTGCAGGAAGAAGCATCGACAACGAAGGGTGATGTCTTGGATATTCATTGGAGTGCAAAGCCGGCGCATCGCCCGCAAATGCCCTCCTCCCGTTCCAGTAGGAGCTCGCCAACGTCGTCAACAATCACCACTGGTGAGGGCAAGACGACGCTCGCCTGGGCGGTCTGGCCCATGGCCGAGCTTCACGCATCCACGTGGGGCTGGCCTTGACTCTTATCGCGTCCCATTGGTTAGGCTGTTCCTCCGACAACCACTTACAGGGGGCTTGATGTCTCGGCTGTCGCCAGCCAGCCTCGCGCGGCTGACCATGATCAGAGGCAGCGGCTTGTTTTCGAACATTCTCTGTCTTGGTCTTGGAGGTTTCTGTAGACCTAAGCAACATACCCCTGAAGAATCAGTGGCTAGGTTTGACGCGCAAGGTCTGAGATGAAGCTCTCATCATTCGCCATGGGCACGGCTGCCCTGCCGGGGGCGGCCGCATGGGGTGGTATGTCACCTCCTGAGGCCCTCGAGGTTCCGATGACATCTAACATGGAATCTCACAGGCTTTGGACACATCAGTGTCGCGTACCTCGCATCCAACTTCGTCTCGCCCTCCACAACCACCTTCTTCCAATCCCTCCTGCGCAACGACACGGGCGACTACCTGGCCGGCATCGCGACCTGGGCCGACTCGGTGCGCTACACGAAATGGGGCCGCTTCACGTCCGACTTTCACTTCATCGACGCCAAGGACGACCCGCCCCGGTACTGCGGCGTCGACTTTGACCGCGACTGCAAGAAGGACCGGGGCTGCGTCGTCAGCGCCCTGCACAACTACACCACGCGCCTGCTGGACACGGACCTGCGCGAGTCGGAGCGCGCCATCGCCGCCAAGTTCGTCGTGCACTTCATCGGGGACATCCACCAGCCGCTGCACACGGAGAACGTGGAGCGCGGCGGGAACGGGATCCCCGTCAAGTTCGACGGGCGCAACTACAACCTGCACCATGTCTGGGACACGAGCATCGTGGAGAAGCTGGTGGGCGGGATCCGCAGGAAACCCTACGAGGCGGCCAAGAAGTGGGCGGATGAGCTCACGAAGGAGATCAACGAGGGCAAGTATGCCTCGAAGAGGATTGGCTGGCTGCGGTCCGCCAATCTGTCTGATCCCATCGCTACTGCGATGGAGTGGGCGACGGAGGGCAACGCTTACGTCTGCACGACAGGTGAGTGTCGACCTTTTCCATTTTCGAGGGGAATCCCCCATAATGCCGACGGGCTAACTCGTCTCTTAGTCCTGCCTGATGGCCCGAATTCCATCAGAGGCCAGGAGCTCGGGTCAAAATACTACGAAGCGGCGGCCCCGGTGATCGAGGTGCAGGTCGCGAGGGCGGGATATCGGCTCGCTGCTTGGCTGGACCTGATCGTCGCGAGCCTGAAGACGGAGTCACCGTCGCAAGGCGATCTGTAATGGCACAGTTATTGTTTGTTATAGGAGATATGCTGATCTAGGATGGGAACCGATCCTCCCGCGGGACGGTAGTTGGAGCGGCACATCTCTGCTCAGAAGCGGCTCACATGATCGTACAGAACTGTAAAAGGCCGCCTTTCCAGAAGTGATCATCGTGATAGGTAATCGCATATGAAGTTCGGGCTTGGTTGGAACCGGTAGATGCCTTTCCCCAACCGCTAGAAAACGCCTCGTGCGTGATCTTCCCGCCGAAGCCATTGATCATGATGCGATGCCAAGCTTTGAGTGACGGCAAGAGGTCGCGCCGAGCATTTTCCGCAGTAACTCTTGTTTCGTTCTGGCGATCTCTGGTCTTGGGCCCGTGGCAACTGGGGCAAGCAGAGTCGCGCATGTTAAACGCTGACAAGTTGCCCCTGAGCAATGGCTGGTTGCGAGTGTCGACTGAACCGACAAAGTTGCCCGCTTGTGTTGTCTCGACCTTCCATCCCATGTGGAATCAAATGGAAGCGTTGGTTCAGACGAAGAGTTGCATCGTTTCAAAAAAGCGAGCAGTTCTCAGTTTAGTCACAGGGTGAGAGGAGTGGGAGATGCGAGGAGGTGGAGGAGCATTGCGTCGTCTCAAGATGCACAGGGGTCTGCTTCAAATCTTGGCGCTTGGGGATGGGTGCCAGATTCATGGTCTTCGATGATCGGTAATCGGAAATCTCCGCATTTGGAAGATACACTCTTCTGTCAAGTGTGCTGTGCTGTGAATGGTAATCCATCATTCAACCCGACCATCCGGTCACCGTGGAGGTCTATGTCGTCACAAGAACTCCCAGCCCTGATGTGTACGAGAGGAACGTGGCCCGCCAATCCCGGCCCTCTGCTAGACAACCAAACCCTCCAGTAAGCCAGCTGCCGTCTGAAGAATTAAGCGGTCATCCCATCTCCTATTTCCTGCACTAGATCAGGTTGCCGAATGCCGGAATACACACTCAATGTTGGGATGGCAGCTGGCTTGAAACGTGAGGCTGGGCACCCCTCGTGAAGGATGGGGTGTTTCGGTGAGGTTGCGTCGGGATTTCTAGAGGTCGGACTCTACGCGAAGCACCGGTCTCGTCGTAGTATCCTGGTATTTACGGGATTCAATCCGGCAGGAGGTGGGTAAGAAAGCAGGGTCATGAAAAGGAAACCCGCTCAGTGTTGCACACTGCGGGTATGGCAGGTTACCTGAGGAATGATCCAGGGCCCCAGGTCCCATGTTGGAGTCTCATGGGACCCTGGGCGAAACTAACTCGGTTTACCCTCCAAAGGCTGCAATGTTACCATGTGCGGGTTTAAGGTTTCAATGTGGGTTCTGCTTGGAGAACGATGGATTCCACGAGCTCAAGCACGAGGTATGCCCCGGCGCGGATCGGTATTCTTGGCCTTCGCCTGAAGTGCTGGGCGTGAGGAATTGGCCGTTCAGTTTGCTAAACTCGGCTGGCAACATGAAAACTGGCCACAACTTGGCCAGGACCTTCGGCCGGTGATCTTCCAGCCTCAACGGAGATACTGCAAATCTCGTTGATCGTTGATGGCGACGAGGTGAACAGGCAAGCAAGCAAAGCGCCGCTCTTGCCGAACGCTGAGCACAGGATGTGTCCTGACACAGACGACGGCAGCCGAGGCCAATGCGCAGACGGCGACGGTGAAGATCGCAACCTGCTGTGTCGTTCTACAAAGTTGCCGATACCCGTGGACAGGGAATCGCCGGGCGGCTCTCCTGGACGGCTTCTTGCCGGACGGCGGCGGTTGAATGAAAGGGACTGCTGGTCGGGCGCGGGGCCGAGAAGCGCCTGGAGGCGCAAGTGGGGAATGGCCCCACGACAGGGAGCGGGAGTTTATGCTCGCTCGCTTGCGCTTCATCCCGAGACAGAGGGTGTCCGATCGCCCTCATCAAGGGCCGCTGATTGGCCCAAGTTGGGACGGGGCAGGGGCTGGCCACTGACATCTGGCACAGAAGCCGCATCAACTTCAGCCCAGCATCCTGGCATCCCCAGCGCAGTGGCATCCGTTGCACGCGCTCTGATCGAGTTGGCGCTGCGAACCTTGCACTGGCGTTACAGCGACACAGCGCTTTTCGTCCGTCTTCCGGCCGTTGTTGCCTGTGTGGTTGTGTATCGAAGCAGTCCACGCCCGGCGTCTCTCCATTTGGTTTCTGGGCGCATCGCTGGCCGACAATCAAGGCCGTTGCTGGAGCTGACCTGGCGTCTTCCGCGTTCGACTGCCGTGGTTGGACCAGAGTTGAGTTGACCACCGCAGAGACCACCGTTCCCTCCGATCTCTTGCGGTGCTTGATCTCATCTGCAAGGCACACTTTCCTTTTCCGTCTGTAGTGCAGATTCCGTCGTACCTGCCCCAGACCCGCCACCAGCAGCGGCCACTGCATCGATGCCCCTGCACGCCGTGTCTGAACAGCCAGGAGCTCTCCAGGGTCCCTTCCATCCCAACTCGACTTCCAAATCGTTGGACCGTGACCCCCCAGGCACCTGCCAGAGTTTGGCCAGCCCGAGCCCTGCAGCAAGGTTATCTCAGTTCTTGCAGGGAACAAGTTCCCCCTCAGTCCCCTTCTCTGTCAGATGATTCTGACATACCCCCCTACCAGGACCCCCC
>Ga0247823_10002269_pt1 | contig 15937 bp, 9 predicted proteins | sample 13C_PalmiticAcid_2_FD_192426 | JGI IMG/M metagenome (GOLD analysis project Ga0247823, IMG submission 192426) | Soil microbial communities from agricultural site in Penn Yan, New York, United States - 13C_PalmiticAcid_Day30 | ecosystem: Environmental > Terrestrial > Soil > Agricultural land...
GCCGATGATGACCTCGGCCGCGCGCAGGTCGGCGATCTTCAGCCACTCGCCGCTGCGCCTGCCGGGGAAGTAGCGCGAGGTCAGCCGCTTGGCCACCACGCCTTCCAGCGACTGCTCACGCGCGGTCTCCAGCACCGCCGGGCCGTCGCCCGCGAAGCTGGGGGAGGTGTTCCAGTGGGTGCCGCGCAGGTCAAGCCCGTCGAGGAGTTCGCGCCGCTTGTCGTAGGTGAGCGACACGCACGGCTTACCGTCGAGGTGCAGGACGTCGAACACGATGTAGGTCACCGGGATCTCGGTGGCGAGCCTGCGCGCGATCCTGTCGTCGGCGACGTGCATGCGCTTCTGCAGCGCGGAGAACGACGGCTTGCCGTCGGCGAACGCCACGATCTCGCCGTCGAGCCAGCACTCGGTGCTGCCGAGTTCCTCGCCGAGGACGCGCAGTTCGGGGTAGCTGGCCGTGATGTAGTTGCCGACCCGCGAGAACAGCCGGATCCGCCCGCCCTCGATCCGCGCCAGCGCGCGCACGCCGTCCCACTTGAACTCGTAGGCCCACAGCTCGTCGTCATCGTCCGACGGCAGCGACCCCGCGGTGGCCAGAGTCGAGGGCGGCCGGATCCGGCTGTTCTCCCGTGTCGGCAACGACATCACCAACAGCTACCCGGAGCTGCGTCCGCTCGGCGAGGAACTGGGCAGCACCGAGGTCTGGCTGGACGGCGAGATCGTCGCCTTCGAGGACGGCAAGCCGTCGTTCTCCGCGCTGCAGAAGCGCATGCACGTCAGCGAGGACCGGATCGCGCGCAAGCTGGCCGCCGACATCCCCGTGTCGTACATCGTCTTCGACGTGCTGCACCTCGACGGCAAACCGTGCGTCTCGCTGCCCTACCGGGACCGCCGCAAGCTCGTCGAGGGCCTGGAGCTGCGCGGACCGCACTGGAACACCTCCCCCAGCTATCCGGGCGAGGGCCCGGCGGTGCTGGAGACCGCGCGGGACCAGTCGCTGGAGGGCATCGTCGCCAAGCGGCTGACCTCGCGGTACTTCCCCGGCCGCCGCACCGCCGAGTGGCTCAAGATCACCGACCTGCGCGCGATCGAGGTGATCATCGGCGGCTGGCGGCCGGGCGAGGGCAGGCGCAGCGACGTGTTCGGCTCGCTGATGCTCGGCGTACCGACGCCAGACGGTCTGCACTACGTCGGCCAGGTCGGCACCGGGTTCACCGACCAGATGCTCGACTCGATCATGGGTCAGCTGCGCAAGCTGGAGCGCAAGACCTCGCCGTTCCACAACGAGATCCCGCGTGAGCGGGCCAAGGGCGCGCACTGGGTGCGGCCGAGCCTGGTCGGCGAGGTCGTCTTCCGCGACTGGACGAACGACGACCGGCTGCGCGCCCCGGCGTGGCGTGGGCTGCGCTCGGACAAGCGGCCAGAGGACGTCGAGGAGCGTGGTCCCGATGGCCGATGACGTGATGGTGGCCGTCGAGGGCCGCAGGCTCAAGCTGTCCAATTTGGACAAGGTGATGTACCCGGGCGCCGACTACACCAAGGGCGAGGTGATCAACTACTACAGCCGGATCGCGCCCGCCCTGCTGCCGCACCTGGCCGAGCGACCAGTGACGTTCCGGCGTTTTCCCGACGGTGTGACCAAAGCGGGGTTCTTCGAGAAGAACGCGTCGAGGCACGCGCCGCCGTGGGTGCGCACGGTGACGATCGAGACGCCCGGCAGCAGCACCGGCGCGGAGAGCCTGGACTTCGCCGTGCTCGGCGACCTCGCGTCGCTGGTGTGGGCGGCCAATCTGGCGGGCCTGGAGCTGCACGTTCCACAGTGGACGATCGGCGCGCGCGGCGCGGCGCGGCGGCCGGACCGGCTGGTGTTCGACCTCGACCCTGGCGAGCCCGCCACGGTCGTCGAGTGCTGCGAGGTGGCGCTGCGGCTGCGCGAGGTGCTGGCCGACGACGGGCTGACGGCGGTCGCCAAGACCAGCGGCTCCAAGGGAATGCAGCTCTACGCGACGGTGACGACCACGACGGCGACGCAGACCTCGGAGTACGCGAAGCGGCTGGCCGAGCGACTGGAAGAGGAGCTGCCGAACCTGGTCGTCTCCCGGATGGCCAAGGACCTGCGGCGGCGCAAGGTGTTCATCGACTGGAGCCAGAACAACCCGAACAAGACCACGGTCGCGCCGTACTCGCTGCGCGCGCGGCCCGCGCCGACCGTGTCGACCCCGGTGACCTGGGACGAGGTCGCGGCGTGCCGCACGGTCGACGACCTGACGTTCACCGCCGACGAGGTGCTCGACCGGGTCGACGAGCACGGCGACCTGTTCGACGTGCTGCTGGCGAAGGGACCTCGGCTGCCTAAAGGCTGAGCGGCGCCGCGCCGAAGGCTAGGTGTTGAGAAACGGCCCCGCACCGAAGACGAGCTGTCAGAGGCTGAGCGGCGCCGCGCCGAAGGCGACGTTGAAGCGGTCGCACCAGATGACGACGCTGGCGATGCCGGTCAGGTCGGCGTCGGCCGGGACGGTGTAGTTCTGGTTGCCGTCGGTGGCCTTGAGCTTGCCGAGCTTGACGTAGTGGCCGTCGTCGTAGGCGCCCCAGTCGCTGCCGGACTTCGCGGCGCTGAGCCAGACGTGCACGTCGGGGCCGTCGGAGGTGGAGAAGCCCTCCAGGCGCAGCAGGCGGGTGCCGTTCTGCTCCAGCAGGCGGGCCATGCCGGAGGTCTTGTGCTCGCCGTCGACGAACCTGCCCTCGGCCAGCACCTTCGGACCCACCTGTGTCACCACGGGTGCCGCCACGGTGGTCGTGGTCGGCGCGGGCGCCGCCGACGCGGTTGTCGTCGGTGCGGGGCTGGTCGGAGTGGCGGTGGAGGTCGCGATGACCTCGAAGCCCGCGGGCAGCGCCTCGTCGACCGTGCTGTGCGTGAACAGCTTCCATGGCTGGAAAGCCCACAAACCACCGGCCGCGAGCACCAGCGCGATCGCAAGCACCACCCAGGTGACCTTCCGACGCAACAACTTGCGCATCAAACTGGCCTTTCGCTTAACGATTCACATTCCATGACGACGATCCCTGGCTTTCTTCTCCATTATGCCCACTCATCTACAGCGTTTTCCTTACCGAGTGGTTACGCTGCGATTCGTGACCGCCCAGATTCCGGACGTCCCTGACGCCGAGCAGCCGTCCCCAGCGCCGCGCGTGGACAGTGAGGTCGGCCCGCTGCGCACGGTGCTGCTGCACCGGCCGGGCAACGAACTCAAGCGCCTCACCCCGCGCAACAACGACCAGCTGCTGTTCGACAGCATCCCCTGGGTCGACCGCGCGCAGGACGAGCACGACACCTTCGCCGACATCCTCGGCGGCCGCGGCGTCGAGGTGCTGCGGCTGTCGGACACCCTGGTCGAGGCCCTGGCCGACGAGCGCGCCCACGCGGCGGCCGCCGCCACCGCCGTCGACCGGCGCAGGCTCGGCAACGAACTGGCCGAGTCGCTGGGCAGCTACCTGTCCACTGTGGACGCCAAGGGTCTGGCGGACGTGCTCATGGCGGGCATGACGTTCGAGGAACTCCCGGCGGCCGAGGGCGCGTCGCTGGTGCGCAAGATGCACCACCCACACGACTTCGTCGTCGACCCGCTGCCCAACCTGCTGTTCACCCGCGACTCGTCGGTCTGGATCGGCGACCGCGTCGCCATCGCGTCGCTGTCGATGCCCGCCCGCATCCGCGAGACCGCGCTGCTCGACCTGATCTACGCCTACCACCCCCGCTTCCGCGCCGCGGGCCGCGCCTACGGCGCCCACTCGGCCCCCGTCGAGGGCGGCGACGTGCTGTTGCTGGCCCCGGGCGTCATCGCCATCGGCGTCGGCGAGCGCACCACCCCCGCGGGCGCGGAATCGTTGGCCCGCTCGGCTTTCCGCGACGGGCTGGCGCACACCGTGCTCGCCGTGCCGATCGCCCAGGACCGCGCCACCATGCACCTCGACACGGTGTGCACCATGGTCGACCGCGACGCCGTGGTCATGTACCCGGCGGTCCGCGACACCCTCGTCGCCTACACGATGACCCCCGACGGCCTGGGCGGCGTCCAGGTCGAAGGCCCGGCCCCCTTCCTGGAGGCAGCGGCCCCGGCGATGGGCATCGAGCGGCTGCGCGTGATCGACACCGGCCTCGACCCGGTCACCGCCGAACGCGAACAGTGGGACGACGGCAACAACACGCTGGCCGTGGCGCCGGGTGTGGTGGTGGCGTATGAGCGGAACGTGGAGACGAACGCCCGGCTGGAGGACGCGGGGATCGAGGTCCTGCGAATCAGCGGGTCGGAGTTGGGAACCGGACGAGGCGGCCCACGCTGCATGTCCTGCCCGGTCCGACGTGACCCGATCTAGCTAAGACCAAAGTCCTAGGACCAAAGTCTTAGGACCGCTCGTTCGGGCGAAGATCGCGGGAATTGTTGCGGCATAGGGGTTCTTGGCGCCGATGCTTCCTCGGTGACCTTGCACGCCTTCGTCGATGAGTCCCGCCGCGGCAGTACCTACTTGCTCGCGGCGGCGCTCATCGAACCCCAACACCTCGCGCCTATCCGGACACTCATGCGCGGCCTGCGCATGCCGGGTGCCCGCCGGATCCACTTCAAACACGAACGCGACACCGTCCAGAAGGACATCGCGGCGGCGATCGTGGAGGCGGAGGTGCGGGCACGGGTGTATGTGGGCCGGGGCAAGTCCGAGGCAGTGCGACGTGCCGCACTGGGCACGCTGGTCGGCGACCTGGCGTCCTTGAACCCGCACAGGCTCATCCTCGATACCCGGGGTGAGGCGGCCGACCGAGCCGACCGAGGCGTGATCGCGTCCGCCAAGGTCAGGTCGGCCAGGTTCCCTTACGAACACCTGCGCTCGTTCGAAGAGCCCGGCCTTTGGTTGCCGGATGCGGTGGCATGGTGTTGGGGCGCGGGCGGTGAGTGGCGCAAGCGCATCGATCCAGTGATCGACGCGGTGCGTGACGTGGTCCCCAGATAGCGCGAAACCCGGACGCTCGCCGTCCGACGAGACCTGCCCGGGTTCACTTCCTCGGCCTAGCGGCCTCGGCTGACCCTCACTCTACCCGACCGGTCGCTCACCGCACGTCGCTTGATCAGGTGATCCTTGCCTTGGTAAGGGTGCGCTGAGGCGAGCAAGGGCGAAAGTCCGGGCGTATCGTCGCCGCATGACTTCCCGGTTCGACAAGCTTCTGCAGGATCAGATCCGCAACGAGTTCACCGCGTCGCAGCAGTACGTGGCCCTCGCCGTGTGGTTCGACGGGCAGGATCTCCCGCAGTTGGCCAAACACTTCTATCGCCAGGCGCTCGAGGAGCGCACGCACGCGATGATGATCATCCAGTACCTGCTCGACAACGACGTCGACGTCACGGTGCCCGGGATCGACCCCGTGCGCAACGACTTCAGCGAGGCCTCGGAGCTGATCGCGCTCGCGTTGGAGCAGGAGCGGCAGGTCACCGACGACGTCATCGCGCTGGCCAAGGTCGCCCGTGACGAGGACGACTACATGGGCGAGCAGTTCATGCAGTGGTTCCTCAAGGAGCAGGTCGAGGAGGTCTCGCAGATGTCGACGCTGCTCAACGTCCTCAAGCGGGCCAACGGGAACCTGTTCGACATCGAGAACTACCTCGCCCGCGAGAACGTCGGCGCCACGGGCAGTGACCCGATGGCCCCGCGCGCGGCGGGTGGACCGGTCGGCTGATCCAGAACGGACAACGGGGCGCCGTCACCGTGAGGTGACGGCGCCCCGTTTCGTCACAGGGTGAGCGACCAGCTGTTGATGCGGCCGGTGTCCTGCGCGGCGACGTCCTGGACCTTGAGCTTCCAGGTGCCGTTCGAGGTCTCGCTGGACAGGTTCGCCGAGTAGGTCGTGACGATGTTGGCGGCGCTGTCGCTGGACGAGTTCTTCAGGCGGTACGCCGTGCCGTCCGGCGCGACGAGGTCGATCACCAGGTCACCCCGGTAGGTGTGGGTGATGTTGACCGCGATCTGCGCGGTCGCCGACGGTGCGGTCGCGCAGCCCGAGATGGTCACCGGGCTCTCCACCGCGGCGGCGTTGTCCGGGATGTTGACGACCGTGGTCGACGACGCCGTGCAGCCCGGGGTGGGCGGGGTGACCTCGATGGCCCGCTTCCAGATCGTGTAGGCGATACCGTCCACGGCCCGGTTGAGGTGGGTGGCGCTGATGTTGTTCGTGGTGTCGCACGCCTGGTGGTAGCAGGGGTCGTAGGCCGAGTTCGCCGTGCCGCCCCACTTGGTCGCCTGCGCCGAGGTCTTGCGCGCGCTGGCGCCCATCGCGTAGCCCGAGGTGGGGATGCCGACCTGCTCGAAGGAGTAGTCGTCGGAGCGGCCCGCGCCCTCGACGTTCTCCTCCGGGGAAATGCCGAGCGAGTCCCAGTACGCCTTCATCGGCGCGGCGGCGGCGGTGGTGATGTGGTTGATGAAGTAGCCGCCGTTGGTCGAGCCGATCATGTCGAAGTTGTAGTAGGCCTTGATCTTGGCCCGCTCGGTCGACGACAGGCTGTTCGCGTAGAACTCAGAGCCGTTGAGGCCCTGCTCCTCGTCGGTCCACCAGCCGAAGCGCACCCGGTTGACCATGGTCGGGTTCTTCGCGGCCAGCACCAGCGCATTCTCCAGCAGACCACTGGACCCCGAGGCGTTGTCGTTGATGCCGGGGCCTGCGGAGACGCTGTCGAGGTGCGAGCCGAACATGTAGACGGTGTTCGCGTCGCCGTGCGGCCACTCGGCGATCAGGTTGTTGCCCGCGCCGCTCGTGCAGCCAGAGGTACAAGTCTGCTCGGAGACCGTGTAGCCGGCCGCGGTGAGCTTGCCCTTGATGTAGGCCACCGAGTCGCGGTAGCCCTGGCTGGTCGAGCGGCGGTTGCCGCCGTTGTTCGTGGCGATGGTGTTGAACTGGGTCAGGTGCGCCTGGACCTTGGCGATGTCGATGTCCGGGATGCCCGGCGTCGGAGTCGTGCTGGTGACGGTCAGGGCATAGGTCGCGGTCTTGGTGACCGAGCCGGTGCCAGTGATCGTCACGTTGTACGTGCCCGCCGCAGCCGAGGCCGTGGTCGCCAGGGTCAGGGTGGACGAGCTGCCCGAGGTGACCGAGGCCGGGGCGAACGAGGCTGTCACACCGGCGGGCAGGCCCGACGCGGTGAGGTTGACCGTCTGCGCGCTGCCGCTGGTGGTCGTGGTCGACACGGTGGTCGTGGCCGACGAGCCTGCCTGCACGCTGCCCGAGGTGGGCGACGCGGCGATGGAGAAGTCGTTGGCCGGGGTGCCGGTGCCCAGGGTCAGACCCCAGCTGTTCAGCGTGCCCGTGTCCTGCGTCGCGGCGTCCTGCACGCGCAGCTTCCAGGTGCCGTTCGCGACCTCGCTCGACAGGTTCGCGGTGAACGTCTGCTTGATGTTGTCCGTGCCACTGCCCGTCCGGTTGTGCAGCACGTAGGCGCTGCCGTCCGGCGCGATCAGGCTGACCACCAGGTCACCCTTGTAAGTGTGGTTGATGTCCACCGGGATCGAGCTGGTCGCCGAGGCGTTGCCCGAGCAACCCGAGATGACGATCGAGGACTCGACAGTGGTGTTGTCGGGCAGGTTCACCGGGGTCGTGTTGGTTCCGGTGCAGCCCGCCGCGGCGGCGGGCAAGGCGACGGCGACGACACCGGCGCAAGTCAGCGCTGTGGCCAGTAGAGCGGTGGACATGACTCTCACGTCATGACTCCTTCCACCCGTTGTGCGGGTGTGCAGGGTGCAGGGACTGCCGAGCGACCCGAAAGAGACGGCCCTCACGCCAGGGTCGGTCGACGTTCGCGAGGCTAGGTCCCGCGAATCGCCGAGGATGCCGGGAGATCCCTTGTCGTCAGACGTCTGTAATTAACTGGGAACGCCGCCACCTCCAGGTCGGAGGTGACGGCGTTCCGTCAGTAATTCAGTCGCTTAGAGGGTCAGCGACCAGGTGTTGAGCGTGCCGGTGTCGGCCGACGCGGCGTCCTGGACGCGGAGCTTCCAGGTGCCGTTCTTGACCTCGCTCGACAGGTTGACCGTGAAGGTCTGGTTGATGTTGTCGGCGCTGCCACCCGCCCGGTTGTGCAGCACGTAGGCGCTGCCGTCCGGCGCGATCAGGCTGACCACGAGGTCACCCTTGTAGGTGTGGGTGATGTTGACGGGGACCGTGCTGGTCGCCGACGCGTTGCCCGAGCAGCCCGAGACGACGATCGAGGACTCGATCGTGCCGTTGTCCGGGATCGCGACCGGCGTGGTGTTGGTGCCACCACAGGTGGGCGGCGGGGTGCCGCCACCGAGGTTGACACCCCAGCTGTTCAGCGTGCCGGTGTCCTGCGACGCGGCGTCCTGGACGCGGAGCTTCCAGGTGCCGTTCGCGACCTCGGTCGACAGGTTGACCGTGTAGGTCTGGTTGATGTTGTCGGTGCCCGAGCCGGTCCGGTTGTGCAGCACGTAGGCGCTGCCGTCCGGCGCGATCAGGCTGACCACGAGGTCACCGATGTAGGTGTGGCTGATGTTGACCGGGACCGTGGCCGTGGCCGACGCGTTGCCCGCGCAGCCGGAGACCGTGATCGAGGACTCCACCGTGGTGTTGTCCGGGACCGCCACCGGCGTGTTGTTGGTGGCCGAGCAGCCACCCGACGTGCCGCCGATGGTCAGCGAGTACGACGCGGTGCGGGTGACCGTGCCGGTGCCCGTGACGGTGAGGTTGTAGGTGCCAGCGGCCGCCGCGGCGGTCGAGGTGAGGGTCAGCGTCGACGACGCGCCAGAGGTGACCGAGGTCGGGTTGAACGCCGCGGTGACGCCCGAGGGCAGACCCGATGCGGACAGCGCGACGTTCTGCGCCGTACCCGACGTGGTGGTGGTGTTGACCGTGACGGTCACCGAGCCGCCACCGGCCGGGATGGTGCCGGAGGACGGGGACGTCGCGACCGAGAAGTCGTTGGTCGCGGTGCCACAGGTGGGCTCACCGGTCTGCGCGGGAACCGAGATGGCGTTCCACGCGGCCTTGGTGACGTCGAAGTTGGCGCAGTCGCCCGGCCACAGGTTCTTCGCCGCGTTCAGGGTCGCGACACGAGCCTTGGCGTGGTTCCAGGTCGAGGTCTTGGCGAGCAGGCCGTTGTAGAAGATCTTGGCCGCGTTCTGCACGCCGATACCGGTCACGGAAGCCGGGCCACCGGAGCAGATCGGCGACGCGGGCTTGCCGCCACCGGGGTTGCTGCCCTCGGCCAGCAGGTAGAACCAGTGGTTCTGCGGGCCTGCCGCCGCGTGCACCTCGGTGTTCGGGATCGACGACGAGTAGCAGTTCGGGTCGCCGAGGGCCGAGGGGTTGTACATGTTGCGGATCGGGCCGTCGCCGACCAGGTCCGCGAGCTCGCCGACGAGGTAGTCGGGAACGTCGTTCGGGTTGTTGGCGTAGGCCTCGGTGACGGCACCGAAGATGTCACCGGTGGACTCGTTGAGGCCGCCGTTCTCGTTGCCCGAACCGGCGCCACCCGGGGTGGTCTGGAAGATCGCGTGGCCGAACTCGTGGGCCACGACGTCGATCGTGGTCAGCTGGCGCTGGTTGTCCTGCGAGTGGCCGAAGTTGGTGTAGCTGCCGTTCCAGTACGCGTTGACGTCACCGAGGCCGACGCGCGCGGGGAAGCCGCCGCCCGTGCCGTTGATGCCGTTGCGGCCCAGCCACGACGAAAGCATGTCCCACTGCTTCTGCACGCCGTAGAGCGTGTCGACGCAGGCGGTCTCCATGTCGGTGCCGGAACCGTTGCCCCAGTTGTCGTCGGTGCCGGTGAAGGCGGTGCCGCCCTGGCCACCACAGCGGATGCCGGAGCGGGAGGTGTCGGTCATGGAGAACGACGAGCCCGAACCGGACGTGCCGATGGTGACCTGGCCGTAGTACTTGCCGTTGCCGGACCCTTCCTTGACGTCGTCGACCTGGTCGATGACGGCACCGGTGAGGGCGTCGACGAAGACGTGCATGACGCTCGGGCCGTGCTCGGTGCGACCGTCGAGGACGACCTCCCAGGCCAGCTTCGGCGTGCCCCACGCGAGCACGACCAGGCGGGAGGACTTCTCGGCGTCGACCTTGGCCAGGCTCCGCTTCGCGGTGGCGCGGGCCTGGTCCTGGCTCACCTGCGGCGCATTGGCCACGTCGAGGACGCGGTCCTGCGCCACGGCGGCGGAGACCACGCGGGCCGATCCGTCGGTGGTGACCACGAAGTCGCCGCCGACGACCGGAAGGCCGCGGTGCTTGCGCTCGTAGGCGATGTAGTTGAGTCCGTTGGAGCCGTTGGTCACGCCCGCCTGGACGACCTCGTCCTGCGAGCTGGTGAGGAACCGCGCGCCGTTGCCGCGGACGTAGCCGTCCGCCGCGCTGACGGCGGCGGCTTGGGCCTGCTGCGCCTGGGTCTGGGACTGGCCGGGCGCCGCGGCGGCCGGAAGGGAAACGATTAACGCGCTCACTGTCGCCGCGGTGGCTAAGAGAGCGCTCGACATGCCTCGTCTCACGTCGAAACTCCTTTCACCCGGGGTCCGCCGGGTGATCAGGTGGCAGGGGCCAACAGATCGATCCCTCGTCCTCACACAAGATCGACCTGCTGTTAACTGAAAAAGTTAGAACCCGCCTGACCACGGGGGATGCCGGGAGATCCCTCGCTCGGTTGCCAGTTGGCAATCGGGCGACAAGAGGGAAGCAGACAAAAACGGCGAAGGCGCCGCCACCCGAAGGTGACGGCGCCCCCGCCGTGGCTGAAGCGAGTCGTTAACAGACTTACTTCACGTCGCTGTTAATCAGAGGTTCAGCGACCAGTTGTTGATCACGCCGGTGTCGTTCGTCGCGACGTCCTGCACCCGCAGCTTCCAGGTGCCGTTGGACGTCTCGCCCGACAGGTTGACGGTGAACGTCTGCTTGACGTTGTCCGCGCTGTCGTTGCTCGACGAGTTCTTCAGGCGGTACGCGCTGCCGTCCGGGGCGATGAGGTCGATGACCACGTCACCACGCCACGTGTGGTTGATGTCCACCGGGACCGTCGCCGTGGCCGAGGGGGCCGAGGAGCAGTTGGCGATGGTGATGGAGGACTCGACCGTGGTGTTGTCCGGGATGTTCACCGCGTTGGTGTTGGTGCCCGAGCAGCCCGGGGGCGGCGGCGGGGTGCCACCGCTGACGGCCTGCTTCCAGATGGTGTAGGCGATGCCGTCCGCCGCGCGGTTGAGGTGCGTGGCGCTGACGTTGCCGGTGTTGTCGCAAGACGCGTGGTAGCAGGCGTCGTACGCGGCGTTCGCCGTGCCGCCCCACTTGGTGGCCTGCGCCGAGGTCTTGCGCGCGCTGGCACCCATGGCGTAGCCCGAGGTCGGGATGCCGCCCTGCTGGAAGGAGTAGTCGTCCGAGCGGCCCTGGCCCTCGGTGTTCTCCTCCGGCTGCAGGTTGAGCGAGTCGTAGTACGCCTTCATCGGGGCGGAGGCGGTGGAGTTGATGTTGTTGATGAAGTAGCCACCGTTCTTCGACCCGATCATGTCGAAGTTGTAGTACGCCTTGATCTTCGAGCGCTCCGTCGACGACAGGTTGTTGACGTAGAACTCAGAGCCGTTGAGGCCCTGCTCCTCGTCGGTCCACCAGCCGAAGCGAACCCGGTTGGTCATGGTCGGGTTCTTCTCCGCCAGGACCAGTGCGGCCTCGAGCAGCGCGCCCGAGCCGGAGCCGTTGTCGTTGATGCCCGGACCGGCCGAGACGCCATCGAGGTGGGCACCGAACATGTAGACGGTGTTCGCGTCACCGTGCGGCCACTCGGCGATCAGGTTGTTGCCAGAACCGCTGGTGCAGCCGGAGGTGCAGGTCTGCTCGGTGACCGTGTAGCCGGCCGTCTGCAGCTTGCCCTTCACGTACGCCAGCGACGCGCGGTAGCCCGCACTGGTCGAGCGGCGGTTGCCGCCGTTGTTGGAGGCGATGGTGCCGAACTCGTTCAGGTGCGCCTGCACCTTGGCCACGTCGATGTCCGGGATGCCCGGGTTCGGCGTGGTGCTGGTGACGGTCAGGGCGTAGGTGGCGGTCTTGGTGACCGAGCCGGTGCCGGTGATCGTCACGTTGTAGGTACCCGCGGCGGCCGAGGCCGTGGTGGCCAGGGTCAGCGTGGACGAGTTGCCCGAGGTGACCGAGGTCGGGTTGAACGAGGCGGTCACACCGGCGGGCAGGCCCGACGCGGTGAGGTTGACCGTCTGCGCGCTGCCGCTGGTCGTCGTGGTCGACACCGTGGTGGTCGCCGACGAACCCGCCTGCACGCTGCCCGAGGTGGGCGACGTGGCGATGGAGAAGTCGTTGACCGGGGTGGAGCCGTCGCCGACCTTCAGCGACCAGTTGTTCAGCGTGCCGGTGTCGTTGGTCGCGACGTCCTGGATGCGGAGCTTCCAGGTGCCGTTGGCGACCTCGCTCGACAGGTTCGCGGTGAACGTCTGCTTGATGTTGTCCGCGCTGTCGTTCGACGACGAGTTCTTCAGCCGGTAGGCCGTGCCGTCCGGGGCGACGAGGTCGATGACCACGTCACCGCGCCACGTGTGGTTGATGTCCACCGGGATCGTGCTGGCGGCGGCGGCGTTGCCGGAGCAGCCCGAGATGGTGATGGAGGACTCGACCGTGGTGTTGTCCGGAATGGACAGCGGCGTGGTGTTGCTGCCCTCACACGAGCCGCCGGGGCCGCCCTGACCGATGGTCAGCGCGAACGTGGCGGTGCGGCTGACCGAGCCCGCGCCGGTGATCGTCACGTTGTACGTGCCCGCCGCGGCAGATGTAGTTGCGGAGAGCGTCAGCGTGGACGAGCTGCCCGAGGTGACCGAGGTGGGGTTGAACGCCGCGGTGACGCCCGAGGGCAGGCCGGAGGCGGACAGGTTCACCGTCTGCGCCGAACCGGAGGTGGTGGTGGTGCCGATGGTGCTGGTCACCGAGCCGCCACCGGCCGGGATGGTGCCGGAGGTGGGCGACGCCGAGATGGAGAAGTCGTTCGTCGGCGTGCCGGTGCAGGTCGCCTCACCCGTCTGCGCGGGAACCGAGACCGCGGCCCACGCCGCCTTGGTGGCGTTGAAGTTGGTGCAGTCGTTCGGCCACAGGTTCTTCGCCGCGGCGAGGGTCGCGACGCGTGCCTTGGCGTGGTTCCAAGTGGACGTCTTCGCGAGCAGGCCGTTCATGAAGATCTTGCCCGCGTTCTGGATGCCGATGCCGGTGACCGTGGAGCTGTTGCAGGTCGGGCTGTTCGGCTTGCCGCCGCCGGGCGCGGAGCCCTCGGCGAGCAGGTAGAACCAGTGGTTCTGCGGACCGGCCGCCGCGTGCACCTCGGTGTTGGGGATCGAGGAGGAGTAGCAGTTCGGGTCCTGCAGCTGCGACGGGTCATACATGTTGCGGATCGGGCCGCTGCCAACGAGGTTGACCTCTTCGCCGACCAGGTAGTCACCCGGGTCGTTGGCGTTGTTGGCGTAGTACTCGGTCAGCGCGCCGAAGATGTCGCCGGTGGACTCGTTGAGGCCGCCGTTCTCGTTGCCCGATCCCGCGCCACCCGGGGTGGTCTGGAAGATGGCGTGGCCGTACTCGTGCGCCACGACGTCGATCGGGGTGACCTGGCGCTGGTTGTCCTGGCTGTGGCCGAAGTTGGTGTAGCTGCCGTTCCAGTACGCGTTGACGTCGGCAAGGCCGACCCGCGCCGGGAAGCCGCCACCGGTGCCGTTGATGCCGTTGCGACCCAACCAGGCCGACAGCATGTCCCATTCCTTCTGGGCGGCGTAGAGCGCGTCGACGCAGGCGGTCTCGAGGTCGGTGCCGCCCGCGTTGCCCCACGCGTCGTCGGTGCCGGTGTAGGCGGAACCGTTCTGGCCACCGCACTTCAGGCCCGAGCGGGTCGAGTCGGTCATGTTGTACGAGCTGCCGGAGCCGGACGTCTGGATGGTGACGTCGCCGTTGTAGTAACCGCGGCCGGTGCCCGCCCGGACATCGTCGTACTGGTCGATCACGGCGCCGGTCAGGGCGTCGACGAACACGTGCAGCACGCTGGCCTCGGTCGCGGAGCGGCCTTCCAGCACGATCTCCCACGCCAGCTTCGGCGTGCCCCACGCCAGGACGACCAGGCGCGAGGAGCGCTGAGCGTCCACATAGGGCAGGTGGCGCTTGGCGGTGGCGCGGGCGGCCTCGACGGTGACGCGCGGGGTCACCGCGACGTCGAGGACCTGGTCCTGGGCCACCGTCGAGCTGACCACGTTCGCGTTGGCGTTGGTGACGACGACGAAGTCGCCACCGACGACGGGCAGGCCGCGGTGCTTGCGCTCGTAGGAGATGTACTGCAGTCCATTGTGGCTGCTGTCGACCTTGACCTGCTGGACCTCGTCCTGCTGGCTGGTCAGGAATCGCTGGGAGTTGCCCCGCACGAAGCTGTCAGCCGCGGCGACGGCGGCGACCTGCGCCTGCTGTGCCGCGCTCTGCGTGGGTGCCGCCCCAGCGGGCAGGGATACGACCAGCGCACCGGCCGCCACAGCGGCGGCCAAGAGCGCGGTCGTCATGGATCGTCTCACGTCGAACTCCTTTCACCCGGGGTCCGCCGGGTGATCAGGTGTGCAGGGATCGGCGAGCCGGCCAGAGCGACGCCCTCACGTCAGTCCGGTCCGCCTTCCGCAGCAAGTTAGGTCCGAGTGAGGTCGCCGCGATGCGGGGAGATCCCTTGCACGGTTCACAGTTGAAGGTCAGTCCGCGTGGATATGCCTGATCAACTGGGTTCGGGAGCGTATTCCTAGTTTTCGATAAATGCGGGTAAGCGTCGCCTCGATTGTCTTGCGGCTCAGGTAAAGCTGATCGGCGATCTCCTGATTGGCGGCGCCTTCGCCGACCATCGCGGCGATCCGCGCCTCGGACGCGGTGAGCACGCCCCCCGTGTCGCCGACCTCGCCGAGCCGGACCAGCAGCGCCTGCGCCTCGGCCAGCCACGGGTGCGCGCCGATCGCGGCGAACAGCTCCACCGCGGTCTCCCCCGCCGCCCTGGCCGCGGTGTAGTGCCTGCGCCTGCGCTCGACCTTGGCCTCGACCAGCAGGCAGTGGCCTTCCTCGATGACCTGGCCGAGCTCGTGGAAAACCTCGCGCGCCGAGCGGATCAGGTCCATCGCCCGCTCCGGGTCCCCGGTCGCCGCCCGCAGCGCCGCCTCGGCCCGGTCCAGCGACGCGGTGAAGCCGGGCCCGCTGTCGTTGGCGGCCACGGCCCGGGCGGTGTCGATCATCGCGTCGGCCTCGGCGGTCTCGCCGAGTGTCACCAGGCCGGTGACCAGATCGGCGCGCCAGCGCTGGATTATCGGGTCCTGGATGCCGAAGGCCGACTCCTGGGTCTGGATCTGGCGCAGCGCGTCGACCCCGCCCTGGCTGTCGCCGTCGCGGAGTCTGGCCTGGGCCAGCATGTGCAGGTGCCTGCGCTGGTAGAGCAGGTCGTTCTCCTCCTGGCAGGCCCGGACTCCGCGCTCCGCGCAGGACCGCGCGCTCGCCAGCGTCCCGCCCGCGAGTTCGGCCGCGGCCCTGGCCAGCCACGCGGGTCCCGGACTGAGCCCGGACTCGGCGGCCACCCGCACGGCGCGCGCGGCGTAGTCCAGCGCCTCGCGGCAGCGGCCGAGCCGGGAGTCCACTTCGGACAGAGCGCGGAGCACGGCGTCCAGTTCCTCGGCACCGCCGCGTTCCACCACCGCCAGCAGGCCAAGCAGTTCTTCGCGCGCCTCACCGAGCCGGTCGTCGAAGGTGGCGAACCGCGCGGCGGTGAAGCGGGCGCCCATGTGCCACAGGCCGTCTGTCGCGGGCACGCCCAGCGCGAGCGCCGAGTCGAGCAGTTCCCGCGCGTCGGCCCGGCCGACGGTCCGGGCGGCGTGCGCCCGCACGGCCAGCGCCATGGACTCCACGACC
>Ga0247823_10002270_pt1 | contig 15935 bp, 14 predicted proteins | sample 13C_PalmiticAcid_2_FD_192426 | JGI IMG/M metagenome (GOLD analysis project Ga0247823, IMG submission 192426) | Soil microbial communities from agricultural site in Penn Yan, New York, United States - 13C_PalmiticAcid_Day30 | ecosystem: Environmental > Terrestrial > Soil > Agricultural land...
CAACCTCTACTCCTCGATCAAGTACTACCTCACCAAGATCTCGCGCCAGCAGCTCAGCGAGGCCGAGAGCCGGCGCTGGACCGACATCATCAGCTTCACCATCAACATGGAGCAGATCGGCGACACCGTCGAGCGCGTGCTGCTGGACATCGAGGACAAGAAGATCCGCAAGGGCCGCAGCTTCTCCGAGGCCGGCATGGCCGAGATCACCGAGCTGCACGCCCGCCTGCTCGACAACCTGCGCCTGGGCATGAGCGTGTTTCTCAACGGCAACGTGCGCGACGCGCAGAAGCTGGTGGAAGAGAAGGTGCGCTTTCGCGACATGGAGCGCGAATACGCCGCCACCCACCTGGACCGGCTCTCGGGCATGACCCCGCAGAGCATGGACACCAGCTCGCTGCACCTGGACCTGATCAGCGACCTCAAGCGCATCAACTCGCACATCTGCTCGATCGCCTACCCCATCCTCGACAGCGCGGGCGTGCTGGCCCCCAGCCGCCTGCGCGAGCCCACCCCGCCGTCGCACGCCAGCCGGCTCTGAGCAGCCGCACGGCTGCAAGCCCGGGAGGGCTGTGCTACGCTGGCCGTCCGTTTTTGCGCCCGACACAGGAGACAACATGCCCGGACTGCTGCCCCACATCGACCCCGACGGTCTGCTCGAGTTCTCGGTCGTCTACACCGATCGCGCGCTCAACCACATGTCCAAGCGCTTCCAGGGCGTGATGACCGACATCTCGGCCATGCTCAAGCGCGTCTACGGCGCGCATTCGGCCGTGCTGGTGCCCGGCAGCGGCACCTTCGGCATGGAATCGGTGGCGCGCCAGTTCGCGCACGGCAAGCACGTGCTGGTGATCCGCAACGGCTGGTTCAGCTACCGCTGGACGCAGATCTTCGACATGGGCGGCATCCCCACCAGCCACACCGTGATGAAGGCGCGCCGCACCGGCGAGGGCGCGCAGGCGCCCTGGGCGCCGGCCCCGATCGACGAGGTGGTGGCCACCATCGCGCGCGAGAAGCCCGCCCTGGTGTTCGCACCGCACGTGGAAACCGCCGCCGGCATGATCCTGCCCGACGACTACCTCAAGGCCGTGGCCGACGCCGTGCATGCCGTGGGCGGCCTGTTCGTGCTCGACTGCATCGCCTCGGGCGCCATGTGGGTGGACATGAAGGCCACCGGCGTCGACATCCTCATCTCGGCCCCGCAGAAGGGCTGGAGCAGCTCGCCCTGCTGTGCCATGGTGATGCTCAGCGAGCGCGCCCGCAGCGCCATCGACGCCACGCAGAGCACCACCTTCGCGATGGACCTGAAGAAGTGGCTGCAGATCATGGAGACCTACGAAGGCGGCGGCCATGCGTACCACACCACCCTGCCGACCGACGCGCTCACGCGCCTGCGCGAGACCATGAAGGAAACCGAGGCCTACGGCTTCGAGCGCGTGCGGCAGGAACAGCTGGCATTGGGCACGCAGGTGCGCGCGCTGCTGGTGCGCCACGGCTTCCCCAGCGTGGCCGCGGCGGGCTTCCAGGCACCCGGCGTGGTGGTAAGCCACACCACCGATCCCGACATCCAGTCGAGCAAGAAATTCCTGGCCCAGGGCCTGCAGACCGCCGCCGGCGTGCCGCTGCAGTGCGACGAAGGCCCGGACTTCAAGACCTTCCGCATCGGCCTGTTCGGCCTGGACAAGTGGCACGACGTGCCGGCCACGCTCCAGCATCTCGAGCGGGCGCTGGCGGAGGTGACGCCGAGACAGGTGCAAGCGGCCTGACGGGCGCGCCTTGACCTCGCGGGATCGGGATGCGATGGCGTCCTGCTCCGCGAATGTCCCCCGGCGGCTGGTGCCGCCGCCTCCTTGACTTCGCTGCGCAGAACGCCACCGCACCCCGATCCAGGGGCAGTGCGTCGGCGCTGCAGCGTGAGGCTCAGGGCAACAGCACCGTGCAGCCGGTGGTGGCGCGCGCCTCCAGGCTCTGGTGGGCGGCCTGCACATCGGTCAGGGCGAAGCGCTGGTCGATGCGCACCTTCACCTTGCCGCCTTCCACCACCGCGAACAGGTCGTCGGCCATGGCCTGCGTGCGCTCGCGGCTGGTGATGTGGGCGAACAGGGTCTGGCGCGTCACGTAGAGCGAGCCCTTGGAGGCCAGGATGCCGGGCGCGAACGGCGGCACCGGGCCCGAAGCGTTGCCGAAGCTCGCCATCAGGCCGAAGGGGCGCAGGCAGTCCAGCGATTTGTCGAAGGTGTCCTTGCCCACCGAGTCGTAGACCACCTTCACGCCCTGGCCGTTGGTGATGTCCTTGACCCGCGCCGCGAAGTCCTCGGTGCGGTAGTTGATGGCGTGCACCGCGCCGTGTTCCAGCGCCAGCGCGCACTTCTCGTCGGAGCCCGCGGTGCCGATCAGTTGCAGGCCGAGCGACTTGGCCCACTGGCAGGCGATCAGGCCCACGCCCCCGGCGGCGGCGTGGAACAGCACGAAGTCGCCCGCGTCCAGCCCTTCGACCGGGCGGCAGCGCTTGAGCAGGTACTGCGCGGTCAGGCCCTTGAGCATCATGGCCGCGCCGGTCTCGAAGTCGATCGCATCGGGCAGGCGGCAGACGTTCATCGCCGGCATCACGCGCACATCGCAATAGCTGCCCGGCGGGTTGGCGGCGTAGGCAGCACGGTCGCCCGCCTTCAGGTGGGTCACCCCCTCGCCCACCGCCTCGATCACGCCCGCGCCTTCCATGCCCAGCGCCAGCGGCATGGGGAAGGGGTACAGGCCGGTGCGCTGGTACACGTCGATGAAGTTCAGGCCGATGGCGTGGTGCCGGATGCGCACCTGGCCCGGTCCGGGCTCGCCCACGTTCACGGTGTCGATCACCAGTTGTTCGGGGCCGCCCACGGCGTGGATGCGCACGGCGCGGCTGGTCTGTTCGCTCATCTCGTTCTCCTCGGGGGTTCAAAGCGGCCATGCTGCCACGAAACGGGGGGACCCCCGCCGCACCCGCACATCACCCCCAGGCCATGGCCGGTCATGGGCTCGCGGGTACAGTGCGGGCCATGTCCGAAAACGCCAGCGTCCGCCTGAACCCCACCACCCTCCTGCTGCTCGTCCTGCCCCCGCTGATGTGGGCGGGCAATGCCGTGGTGGGCCGCATGATGCAGGGCGTGGTGCCGCCGGTCACGCTGAACTTCCTGCGCTGGACCCTGGCCTTCGCGCTGTTGCTGCCGTTCGCCGGCCGGGTGTTGCGCCCGGGCCCCGACGGCCTTTGGCCGCACTGGCGGCGCTTCGCCCTGCTGGGTCTGCTGGGCGTGGGCTGCTACAACGCCTTCCAGTACGTGGCCCTGAAGACCTCCACGCCGATGAACGTGACCCTGGTCGCAGCCAGCATGCCGGTCTGGATGCTGCTGCTGGGCCGCGTCTTCTATGGCGTGTCGATCTCGCGCCGCGCGGCGCTGGGCGCACTGCTCTCGCTGTGCGGCGTGGCCGTGGTGCTCTCGCACGGCAACATCGACCACCTGCTGGCGGTCAAGCTGGTGCCCGGCGACGGCTGGATGCTGCTGGCCTCACTGCTGTGGGCCTGGTACAGCTGGTTGCTGGTGCGCCCCAAGCCCGGCACCGAGCCCGCCCACATCAAGGCCGACTGGGCCGCCTTCCTGCTCGCGCAGATCACCATGGGCCTGCTGTGGTCGGGCCTGTTCGCGGCGGGCGAGTGGCTCACGCTGCCCCCGATGGCCGAAGACCAGTCCCCCATCCAGTGGGGTTGGCCGCTGGTGGCCGCGCTGGTCTATGTGGCCGTGGGCCCGTCGCTGGTGGCTTACCGCTGCTGGGGCGCCGGCGTGGCGCGCGTGGGCCCGGCCATGGCCTCGTTCTTCAACAACCTCACGCCGCTGTTCGCCGCCCTGCTTTCGGCCACCCTGCTGGGCGAGCCGCCCCGGCTCTTCCACGCGGTCGGCTTCGTGCTGATCGTGGGTGGCATCCTGGTCTCGTCGCGCAAGTAGTCAGGCCAGGCGGAAAGCCGCCACCGCCTGCACCAGCTGATCGGCCTGCGACTTCAGGCTCTGCGCCGCGGCGGCGCTTTCCTCCACCAGCGCGGCGTTCTGCTGCGTGGCCTGGTCCATCTGCGTCACCGCCTCGCCCACCTGCGACACGCCGTCGCTCTGCTCGCGGCTGGCCGCGCTGATCTCGCCCACGATGTCGGTCACGCGGCGGATCGAGCTCACCACCTCGCTCATGGTGCTGCCGGCCTGGTCCACCAGCGCCGTGCCCTGCTCCACGCGGTCCACGCTCACCCCGATCAGGCCTTTGATCTCCTTGGCCGCCGCGGCACTGCGCTGCGCCAGGTTGCGCACCTCGGCCGCCACCACCGCGAAGCCCCGTCCCTGCTCGCCCGCGCGCGCGGCCTCCACCGCCGCGTTGAGCGCGAGGATGTTGGTCTGGAAGGCGATGCCGTCGATCACGCCGATGATGTCGGCGATCTGGCGCGAGCTGTCGTTGATGCCCTTCATCATGTCGACCACCTGGGTCACCACATCGCCTCCCTGCGTGGCCACGTCGGACGCGCTGATCGCCAGCCGGTTGGCCTGCTGCGCGTTCTCGGCATTGAGCTTCACGGTGGAGCTCAGCTCCTCCATCGAGGCCGCGGTTTCCTCCAGCGCCGAGGCCTGCTGCTCGGTGCGCGCCGACAGGTCGTGGTTGCCCTGGGCAATCTGCGAGCTGGCCGCGGCCACGCCCTCGGCGTTGCCACGCACGCTGCCCACCACGCGGGTGAGCTCGGCCTGCATGGTCGACATGGCCTGCAGCAGCTGGCCCATTTCGTCGCCGCCGCCTGATGGCACGGGCTGGCTCAGGTCACCGGCGGCCACGCGGGCCGCCACGCTGCGGGCCAGCTCGGCGGGGCGCGTGATCGAGCGGCCGATGACGATCGCGAAGGCCACGCCCGCGCCCAGCAGCGCCACGATGGTGCCCAGCACCCCGCCCAGTTCGCCGCGCTGCTCGGTGTAGCGGTGGTCGATTTCCACGCCCAGTTCCTTCGTCGCGCGGTCGCTCAGCGCGTACATGCCGTCGATCGCCGCGGTCGTCGCCTTGAAGTAGTCGGCCGAGGCGTACTGCAGCACCGGCGCCTCCACGATCTGCTCGCGCGCCAGCTTGAGCGCGCCTTCGAATTCGCTGCGCGCCTGCGCATGCGCGGCGGCCAGGCGGGTCTTGAGCGTCGCGTCGTGCTCGAACGCCTTCTCCAGGCTGATGTCGAGCTCGCGCACCCCCACGCGCGCACGCTCCACCAGGCTGGCGATCTGCGCCTTCTCTTCCGGCGTGGCCGACTGGCGCACCAGCAGCGCGGAGCCGCGCGCCCGCGCCTGGCCCAGCATCTCGGTCAGGCGCGGCATCTGCTGCAGCGTGCCGATGATGAGGAAATAGGTGGACTTGTCCGGGTCGGAGGTCAGACCGAAGTGGTCCGACACGCGATCGTTGAGTTCGATCAGGCCCGCGATCATCGCGGTGTGGCGCGCGAAGCTTTCAGGCCCCGCGACACCACGCGCGGCCACCGCCTGCGACAGCGATTGCCACTGCTCGGCGATCGCTTGCCAGTCGCGGCGGATGCGCGCGTCGTTCACGCCGCTGGCCAGCAGCGCCTCGAAGCGCCGCACCGCCTGCTGCACCTCGTCGGCGCGGGCCTGGCGCTGGGGTTCGGCATCGGCCTTGCCACCGAGCACGGTGGCCGTCATGCCGCGGTGGATCTGCGCCAGGCGCACCACCTCCAGCAACGCGCGCGAGGGCGCCAGGCCCTGGCGCTCCGACTCGATGGCGGCGAGCCCGCTCAGCGCATCGCGCACGTAGGCCGTCAAGGGCACGGCCACCAGCAGCGCGGCGATGAGCCCGAGCAGGACGAGCTTGTGGACCAGGCGCAGGTTTCGGATCAGGGAGGACATGGAGGCCGATCGATAAGGGTTGAACGTGGTCCAACCATCGACGCTCATCCCTGCAAATTGAGGCAGAAAATCACGACTTTTCCAGCGCGTTTTTCATTCGGAAAAACCGCATGGAAGTGGTGCAGGAAATGCGCCTCGGCGGTGCGTTTTCACCGCCTTTCGACACCCTCGCACAAGCCTGGTGCAAGAGCGCCGAACCGCCTCAGAAGGTGCCTGGATAGGCCCCGCCGTCGGCGAGCACGTTCTGGCCCGTCATGTAGGCCGCGTGCACGCTGCACAGGAAGGCGCAGATCGCGCCGAACTCCTGCGGGTTGCCGAAGCGCTTGGCCGGGATGGTGCTGCGGCGCGCGTCCATTACCGCGTCCAGCGGCTGGCCCGCCTTGCTCGCGGCGCCGGCCATGGTGGTCTTGAGGCGGTCGGTCTCGAAGGCTCCCGGCAGCAGGTTGTTGATGGTCACGCCTTGTGCGGCCAGCGGGCTGCGCGCCGCGCCGGCCACGAAACCCGTGAGGCCGCTGCGCGCGCCGTTGGACAGGCCCAGGATGCCGATGGGCGCCTTCACCGCACCCGAGGTGATGTTGACGATGCGGCCGAAGCCGCGTTGCGCCATGCCGTCCACCACGGCCTTGATGAGCTCGATCGGCGTGAGCATGTTGGCGTCCAGCGCTTTGATCCAGTCGTCGCGCTCCCACGAGCGGAAATCGCCCGGCGGCGGGCCGCCCGCGTTGTTGACCAGGATGTCGAAGGCCTTGCCCGGCCCGCCCGCCACCGACAGCGCGGCCGCGCGGCCATCGGGCGTGGTGATGTCGGCCGCCACCCCTAGCACGCTCACGCCCGGCGCCGCGGTGCGCAGCGCGCCCACCGCCGCGTCGAGGTCGGCCGCACCGCGCGCCACCAGCACCACGTTGACCCCCTCGGCCGCAAGCGCCTGCGCGCAGCCCAGGCCCAGGCCCTTGCTCGCGCCACACACCAGCGCCCATTTGCCCTTGATGCCCAAATCCATGTGAAGCTCCAGAAAGAAGTTATTTTTTCGATGCCGAGCCGAAGCGCGTCACCAGGAAGACGCCGCCGAGCACGAGCACCGTGCCCGCGACGATCCAGCGGTTGAAAGGTTCGTCCAGGATCAGCACGCCCATCACGATGGTGGACATGGGGCCGATCATCCCGGTCTGCGCGGCCAGGCCGGCGCCGATGCGCTCGATCGCCATCATCACCATCACCACCGGCGCAAACGTGCACAGCGTGGCGTTGAGCAGCGACAGCCAGATCACCTCGGGCGCCACGGCGGCCGCGCTCATGGGCCGCAGCAGCACGAACTGCAGCAGGCACAGCACACAGGCCACGCTGGTGGCCAGGCCCACCAGTCGCATGGAGCCCAGCCGCTTGACGAGTTCACCGCTGTACACGAGATAGATCGCGTAGCTCACCGCGCTGGTGAACACCAGCACCGTGCCCAGCAAGGCATTGGGCCCCTGGAAACCGGCCTCGTGGCCGAACACCAGCACCACGCCGGCATAGCTCACGACCATGGCGATGGCCTGCAGGCCGGTGACGCGCCGCTTGTAGATCACCCAGCCCAGCAGCAGCACCAGCGTGGGGTTGAGGTACAGGATCAGCCGCTCCAGGCTCGCGCTGATGTACTGCAGACCCCAGAAGTCCAGAAAGCTCGCGAGGTAATAACCGGTGAAGCCCAGGCCGAACACGCCCAGCCAGTCGCGGCGCGTGAGCGGCGCCGGCTTCTCGCCGCCGGGCCGGTGGCTGGCCCACCACGCCAGCGCCAGGAACAGCGGCAGCGCGAACAGCATGCGGTACATGATGAGCGTGACCGCGTCGACCCCGTAGCGGTAGGCCAGCTTGACGATGATGGCCTTGCCGCTGAACGCGATGGAGCCTGCGCTGGCGAGCAGCAGGCCGGTGGCGAAATGGGGCGAGTGAGAGGGAGCGGAAGGCGCGGCGGGCATCCGGCCGATTATCCGGGCGGTGCGAAGGGCCCGTGGCGCACGGGGCTTCGTCTTTGGCGATGGCAGACCGCGTCAGTCCGGCGCATGCCGGCGCGGCTGCAGCACCACGACCAGCAGCAACAGCACGGCCGCCATCAGCAGCAAGGCCGATACCGGCCGCTCGATGAACACGAACCAGTTGCCGCGCGAGAGCTGCAGCGCGCGCCGCAGATGCTCTTCCAGCCCCGGCGCGAGCACGAAACCCAGCAACAGCGCCACGCCTTCGCAACCCAGGCGCTGCAGCACGAAGCCCAGCAGGCCCAGGGCCATGACCAGCCACACGCCCCAGCCGTGCGGCCCGAGCGCGAGCGCGCCCAGGCCGGCGGCCACGAGCAGGCCCGTCAGCAGCGCGCGGCGCGGCAGGCGCAAGACCGCCAGCAGCGCCGGCGCCCACCAGCGCGCCAGCGGCAGGTTGAGCAGCAGCAGGAACAGGTTGCCCACCCACATGGACACGAGCAGGCCCCAGAACAGTGTGGGCTGCGTGCCCATGACCGATGGGCCCGGCTGGATGGCGTGCAGGCCCAGCGCACCCAGCAGCAGGGCCATCACCGTGTTGGGCGGCAGGCCCAGCGCCAGCATGGGCAGGTAGGCGGTCTGTGCGCCGGCGTTGTTGGCGGCCTCGGGCGCGGCCACGCCGCGCAGGTTGCCCTGCCCCAGCGGGGGCGTGCGGTGGCGCGAGACCACCGCCTCCAGCCGGTACGCCGCCAGCGAAGACAGCAGCGCACCGCCGCCCGGCACCACGCCGAGCACGGCGCCCAGGCCGGTGCCGCGCAGCAGGGCCGGCAGCGCGTCCTTGAGTTCCTCGCGCGTGGGCCGCGCCGCCATGCCCGAGAGCACCGAGGTGCCCGAGGGCGTTTCGCGCACGGGCGCAGCAGGCGCCAGGGCGGAAAGGCCCGCCAGTTCGGCCGCCACCGGCGCGACCACGAAAAAGCCCAGCGCCAGCGCGATGAAACCCACGCCATCGGTCAGGCCGTGGTGGCGCCCCATCCAGGGCTCCAATGCCTCCGGCACGAAGCGGGCGGAGCCGGTGTACCCGTCCCAGCCCGTCAGGCCCAGCAGCAGGCCCAGCACCGTCATGGCCAGGGCCTTGAGGAAGGAACCCGAGGCCAGCACCGTGGCGCCGACCAGGCCGACGACCAGCAGCAGGAAACGCTCGGGCGCGGCGAACTGCAGGCCCAGGGACACCACCGCCGGCGCGAGCAGCACCACCAGGGCCACGGCCAGGCAACCGGCACCGAACGAGCTGAGGGTCGCCGTGGAGAGCGCCACGCCGGCGCGGCCCTGCAAGGCCATGGGGTGCCCGTCGTGGCTGGTCATCACCGACGAGGCCTCACCGGGCTGATCGAGCAAGATGGCCGGCAGCGAACCGCCGTACTGCGCGCCGTAGTAGACGCCCGCAAGCACCAGCAGCGCGGGCAGCGAAGGCAGGCCCAGCGTGGCGGGCAGCAGCAGCGCGATGGCGGCCACCGGCCCCAGGCCCGGCAGCGCACCGAACACGCTGCCCACCAGCACGCCCAGCGCGATCAGGCCCAGCGACTGCCAGCCCCACACGGCGGCCAGACCCTGCGCCAGCGCGTCCCACCAGGAGAATTCCATGCCCTTGTGCCCTCGTCGTCGTGTTCAGCGCAAGGCGCGCGTGGGCCACAGCGGCAGATCCAGCCCCAGGGGGCCGATCCAGAGGGCGCACACCGCCGCCGCCAGCGCGATGGCCCACCACCACGCGCGCCCGCCGGCGCCACCGGGCTCACCCGGCACGACCGCCAGCACCAGGCCCGACACGCCGGCCGCCAGGCCCAGCGTGGGCCAGCCCTCGAACCAGGTGCCGACCCAGGGCCACTGCCCGGGCCCGCTGCAGAAGGCCAGCCAGAACAGGCCGCCGAGCACGCGCAGCAAGGGGCCCCAGCCCCAGTGGCGCACGCGCCCGCGGCCCACGGCTTCGAAGGTGAGGGCCTTGAACAGGATGAGCAGGCCCAGCAGGCTGAGCATCAAGCCGAGCAGCAGCGGCACATAACCCGAGCCCATGTCGGCGGCCGAGCCCAGCGGGTGGCGCGTCGCCGCCCAGCCGAAGCCGACGCCCAGGGCCAGGAACAACAAACCGGCCAGAAAGTCCTGCAGGTTCTTGATCATGGGTCGTCGTGACCGCGCGGGTGGCTCACTGCACGGGGGGCGTGCAGGCCAGCACCTCGTCCATGGTGGTCAGGCCTTCGGCCACGCGCGCCGCCCCCGCCAGGCGCAGTGGTCGCATGCCGTCCTGCACGGCCTGGCGGCGCACGGCGTCGAGCACGGGTTCGCGGCTGACCTTGTCCTTGAAGGCTTCGGTGACCGTGAGCAGCTCGTACAGGCCCATGCGGCCCCGGAAGCCGGTCATGCGGCAGTCCACGCAGCCCACCGCCTGGTAGGGCCGGTAACTGCCGCTGACCTGCCAGGGCTTGACCAGCTCGGCCAGGGCGGCCCGCGAGGCGGTGGTCTCGTCCGCGTCCTGCGGCTTGCGACAGGCCGGGCACAGCGTGCGCACCAGGCGCTGCGCGAGCACGCCCAGCACGGTGGCGTTGATGAGGTAGGGCGGAATGCCCAGCTCCATCAGCCGCATGATGGCCGAGGGCGCGTCGTTGGTGTGCAGCGTGGTGAACACCAGGTGGCCGGTGAGCGCGGCCTGCACCGCCATCTCGGCGGTGGCCAGGTCGCGCACCTCGCCGACCATGATGATGTCCGGGTCCTGCCGCATCAGCGAGCGCAGGCCCTGCGCGAAATCGAGGTCCAGGTGCGGCTGCACCTGGGTCTGGTTGAAGGCGGGCTCGATCATCTCGATCGGGTCTTCCACCGTGCTCACGTTCACCTCTTCCGTGGCCAGGCGCTTGAGCGTGGCGTACAGCGTGGTGGTCTTGCCCGAGCCAGTGGGGCCGGTCACCAGCACGATGCCGTGCGGGTGCCGCGTGAGGCCTTCCCAGCGCTGCGCGTCGTGCGCGGCGAAGCCCAGGGCGCTGAGGTCCTTCACGGTGGACTCGGGGTCGAAGATGCGCATGACGAGCTTCTCGCCGAAGGCGGTGGGCAAGGTGGACAGGCGCATCTCCACCTCGTCGCCGCGCGCACCGCCCACACCGGGGCGCAGGGTCTTGATGCGGCCGTCCTGCGGGCGCCGCCGCTCGACCACGTCCATGCGGCCCAGCAGCTTGATGCGTGCGGTCATCGCGTTCATCACGCCGATGGGCATCTGGTACACGGGGTGCAGCACGCCGTCGATGCGGAAGCGGATCACGCCCTGCTCGCGCCGGGGTTCGAGGTGGATGTCGCTGGCGCGCTGGTCGAAGGCGTATTGCCAGAGCCAGTCCACCACCTGCACCACGCCCTGGTCGTTGGCGTCGAGCTGCTTGTTGGCCTTGCCCAGCTCCACCAGTTGCTCGAAGCTGCCGAAGCCGCCGCCTGGCGCGCCGCTCTTGCTGGCCGCGCGCACCGACTTGGCCAGCGCGAAGAATTCGCCGGTGAAGCTCTTGACGGATTGCGGGCTGGCGAGCACCAGGCGCACGCGGCGCCGCGTCTGGCGCTCCACCTCGGGCACCCAGTCGCGAATGAAGGGTTCGGCCGTGGCCACCACGACCTCGCTCGGGCTCACCAGCACCGGCAACACCTTGTGGCGCTCGGCGTAGGCGGCGCTCATCACGTCGGCCACCTTGCCCACGTCGACCTTGAGCGGGTCGATGCGCATGTACTCCAGGCCGCTGCGTCTGGCGAGCCATTGGGTGAGCATCTCCACGTCGAGCACGTGCTGGTCGGCCGCGCGCGACATGCCCACCACCGCCAGCCGCTGCAGCGGGTGCTGCGAGCTGTGCGCCGAAGCGCAGCGCGTGGTGGTGCGATCGGCTTCCTCGGCGGAGATCACGCCGTCCTCGCGCAGCCAGCCCACGAGACTGCGCCAGTCCAGCGGGCCATCGAAGGTCATCTGCGGCGGAGGCGTCGGCGAGGTCTTCATCATGCGTCGATCAGGATACCGGTTTGAACAGCCGCAGCCACTTCACAGCGGGTAAACCCCAGCGGGCCTGCACCGCTTCGGCGCGCGCCAGCAGGGCCATGCGGGTGGGCCGCTCGGCGGTGCGTTGGGCCAGCACCACGGTGTTGCCTTCGCGCGTGGGCTTGAAGGCCCAGACGGCGTCGGTGCCGAAGGCGGCGCAGATGCTTTGCAGCGAGCGTTCGTAGCTGGCGTCGCGGCCGAAGAGGTTGACGGTGAGGCAGCCTTCGTCGGTGAGCACGGTGCGGCAGTCGGCGTAGAAGTCGGGGCTGTCGAGCACGGGCGCGGCGGCTTCGTGGTCGTAGAGGTCCACCTGCAGGGCGTCGTAGGCACCGGTGTGGTCGGCGCGGCGGATCTCTTCGCCGGCGTCGGCGAGCAGCACGCGCAGGCGTGGCCCGTCGGCGGGCAGTTTGAACCATTGCCGACACACGGCGACCACTTGCGGGTTGATCTCGATGGCGGTGGTGTCCATGCGCAGTTTCTTGAAGCAGAACTTGGTAAGCGCGGCGGAGCCCAGGCCGAGTTGCAGTGCGCGGCGTTTGGGCACCGAGTCCGGATCGACGAAGAGCAGCCAGGCCATCATGCGCTGGACGTAGTCGAGTTCGATGTCGAACGGCGACTCCAGCAGCATCGAGCCCTGGATCCATTCGGTGCCCAGGTGCAGGAAGCGCACTTCGCTGTCTTCGGAAATGGTCACGTCCGGCAGGGTCTGGACGGAGCGCCTCGCTCGTGCTGCGGCATTGGCACCGGCCTTCATGCCTGGCCCTCGCTGTTGCTCGGGAATTGTTCGGGGGAATGGGGGAAATGCTGCATCTGGGTGTCCGGCCTTGGGAGGACGATTATGAACACTGTGTCGGGTTGGGGTTTTCTCCGGCGGCGCCCTGCGGTTCGCCTGGGGTGGCCGACTCCGCTCATGTCCCCCGAACCGGCTTCGCCGGTTCTCCTCCTTTACTTCGCTGCGTCGGCCACCCCAGGCGAACCGCAGGGTTGGTATGCGGAAGATTGGCGTGCCTGCATGTTGTCGGCTCGGAGTGATAGGGCGTTCTGCGCAGCGGGGTAAAGGAGGAGGCGGCACCAGCCGCCGGGGGACACCCGCGGAGCAGAGCGCCCTATCGCTCCGGGCCCGCGAGGTCTCACCCCAGAAACCTCACCCACCTACCCCATGCTTACGCAGCACCTCAGCCCAAGCCGCCAGCTTGCGATCAAAACTCCAGCTCGCATTCGCCGGACTCGTGGAAGGCAGCCGATACACCGGCACCCCCAGCTTCTCCGTGTGACGAGCGTGCCGGAAACTCTCGCCCCCGTTGTGCGCAATCGCCTCCAGCTTCGGGCACTCCCGCAGCACCATCGAAAAATCGTTCAGCTCCGCGTTCAGGATGTCGGCGTCCAGGCTCCCCTCGCGCTCGCAGGCACCGTACACGTCCCACACCCCCAGCCCGTGCTCGCGCAACGCCGCCACCCGCTCCACATACGCCATCGCCGGCAAAGGCAGCGCCCACAAAGCCCCCAGGATCTTCCAGAAATGGTTCTGCGGATGGCCGTAATACTGCTGCGCCCGCAACGACGCCACCCCGGGGAAACTGCCCAGCACCAACACCCGCGTGTTCGCGCTCAACACCGGCCCCAGCCCCTGCAACCGGCTCATGCCAAAGCCCCCAGCCGCGGCAACGCCACCAGTGCATTCGCAGTGCTGGCCCGCATCAGATCCTCCACCGGCATGCCGCGCAAATCCGCCACCACCGCCCCGATGCGCGGCAACTCCGCCGGGCTGTTGATGCCCTGCACACGCCCGGCCTCGCGTTCGGCCGCCGTCACGTACAACCACTGCGGCGGAATGTCCGGCGCATCGGTCTCCATCACCAAAGCCGACAAGGGCAGCTCAGCCGCGAGCCGGCGCAGCTGCCGCGCGGGTTCGAAAGTGCACGCCCCCCCGAAGCCCAGCTTGAAGCCCAGGTCGATAAAAGCCTTCGCCTGCTGCTCGCTGCCGTTGAAAGCGTGGGCGATGCCGGCCACCGGCAACTCCCGCAGGTGCTTGAGCAAACGGTCGGCGCTGCGGCGCACGTGCACGATCACCGGCAGGCCGTGCTTTCGCGCCAGCCTCAGTTGCGCGCGGTAGAAACGGTCCTGCCGCTCGCGCATCTCGGGGGTGCACAGCTCGGGCACGAAAAAGTCGAGGCCGATCTCGCCCACCGCCACCAGGCGAGGATCGTCGCGGTGCTCGGTGAGCGCGGCGTCCAGCGCCGCGAGATCGTCGTCCGACGCCTGGGGCACGCACAGCGGGTGGATGCCCAGTGCATAGGCATCGCCCGAGCGGTGCGCCAGCAGGCGCACGGTGTCGAAGTTGAAGCGCGCCACGGCGGGAATGACGCACCGGCCCACGCCCTGCGCCGCCGCCTGCTCGCGCAGGTGAAAAGCGAGTGAATGGTCGGCGCCGAATTCGGGCGCATCCAGATGGCAGTGTGTGTCGATCCACATGGCGGTATAACGGGCCATTGTGCCGGCAAGCCGCTTGCCCGCCTGAACGCTCATTCGCAACAAGGAGGAAATCACCATGTCACACACCACCCGCCTCGCCTGGCTCACCGTTCCCGCGCTGCTGGCGCTCAGCGCCTGCGCCCTGCCGGGTGTGCCCGCCCCTGCCCCGCTGGTGGGCAGCGAATGGCAACTGGAAGACCTCGGGGGTCGCGGCGTGCTGGACCGCGTGCAGGCCACCCTGGCCTTCCCCGAGGCCGGTCGTGTGGCCGGCAACAGCTCGTGCAACCGCTTCTTCGGCTCGTACACCCTGATGCAGGACCGCGTGGCCTTTGGCCAGCTCGGCGGCACGCGCATGGCCTGCCCCGAAGCGGTGAGCGACCAGGAAGCGCGTTACCTGGATGCGCTGCAGAAGGCGCAGCGCCTGGAGGTGCAGGGCCGGACGATGCTGATGCACGTGCAGGGGCTGGACAAGCCGCTGCGCTTCACGCGCACGAAACCCTGAGCCCCCACGCTCCGCCGCTGCGCGGGTCGCTGCCCCCCGAGGGGGCTGATCCGCCTTGGGAGCGGCCCGGCGGCGGATCGCTTTAAGTCAAGACCCCCGCCGTCAACCGCAGCACGCGAGCACAGCGAGCCGCCAGCGCTTCGTCGTGCGTGACGACGATGAAGGCCGTGCCCTGGTCGCGGGCCAGTTCGAGCATGAGCTGGAACACGCCCTCGGCGGTGCTGCGGTCCAGGTTGCCGGTGGGCTCGTCGGCCAGCACGCAGGCCGGTTGTGTCACCAGCGCGCGCGCAATGGCCACGCGCTGGCGCTCGCCGCCCGACAGCTCGGCCGGCCGGTGGTGCAGGCGCTCGCGCAAGCCCACGCGCGCCAGCATCTGCTCGGCCTGCTGCGCTGCTTCGGCACGCGGCAGGCGGCGGATCCACAGCGGCATCGCCACGTTGTCGCGCGCGCTGAACTCGGGCAGCAGGTGGTGGAACTGGTAGACGAAGCCCAGGTGCCGGTTGCGCAGTGCACCCTGCTGCGTGGCGCTCAGGCCCGAGAGGGTCTGGCCCATCAGTTGCACGCTGCCGCTGGTGGGCGCATCCAGCCCGCCGAGCAGGTGCAGCAAGGTGCTCTTGCCCGAGCCCGAGGCACCGACGATGGCCACGGTTTCGCCCGCGCGCACCGCCAGGTCCACGCCCTTGAGCACGGTGACGTCGAGCCGGCCTTCGTGGAAGCGCTTGGTGAGGCCCTGGGCCTGGAGAACGGTGTCACTCATAGCGCAAGGCCTCTGCGGGGTTGACGCGACTGGCGCGCCAGCTCGGGTAGATGGTGGCCAGGAAGGCCAGCACCAGCGAGATCACCGCGACCGGCACGATGTCGGTCTGCTGCGGGTCGCTGGGCATGCGGCTGATGAGGTAGATGTCCTGCGGCAGGAAGCTCGCGCCCAGCAGGCGTTCGAGCGCGGGCACCAGGGTGTCGATGTTGAAGGCCACGCCCAGGCCGAGCAGCAGGCCCGCGCCGGTGCCGATGATGCCGACCATGGCGCCCTGCACCATGAACACGCCCATGAT
>Ga0247823_10002271_pt1 | contig 15932 bp, 18 predicted proteins | sample 13C_PalmiticAcid_2_FD_192426 | JGI IMG/M metagenome (GOLD analysis project Ga0247823, IMG submission 192426) | Soil microbial communities from agricultural site in Penn Yan, New York, United States - 13C_PalmiticAcid_Day30 | ecosystem: Environmental > Terrestrial > Soil > Agricultural land...
TCAAGGCCGCGTTCGAGCAGAAGCTGAAGGACGATCCGGAGTTCGCCAAGAATGCCGGCGCGCGGCTGGAGTTCTTCTACCGCCGCCATCCGGCGTGGGACGAACGCTTCAACCTGTATCCGGTCTACCGGACCAGCCGCGTTCCGTGACGAACGGGTGGGCTCCGGCCCACCCTATTCGACTTTCATGATGCCGCGTCGCGGGGCGAGGTTGCCCAGTGTGTCGGCGGTGACCGGTGCGCCCAGTTCGATCAGGACTTCGCGCTGCTGCGCGACCTGCGTGCGCAGCGTTTTTTCCTCGAACACTGCCAGCTCCGTGAAGGCGGGCAACGCCAGCGTGCGTTCGACGAAGGCCGCCGTGCGCGGCCAGCGCGTGGCGTCGATCCGGTAGCGCACGAACGCGGCATTGCGGAAGAACGCGGCGATGGCGATGTCGGCCACGCCGACCTCGCCGAACAGGAAGCCCTGCGCCGGCAACTGCGTCTCCAGGTAATCCAGCGCGTCCGGCAGTTCCTCCTCGCGCGCCTTGCGCACGACGTCCTCGTCCGGCGTTTCGTTGAACAGGTAACGCTTGACGCCCAGCTGGTAGAACATCCGCCAGATGATCACCTCGCCAAGACGCGAGTCGGCGAATTCCTCCAGCCAGCGCGCGCGGGCGCGATCGCGCGGCGCGACCGGATATAGCGCGGGGGTCGGCTGGAGATCCTCCAGGTATTCGCAGATGACGGTCGAATCGTTGAGCACGAAGTCGCCGTCGATCAGCACGGGAATGCGCCGCAACGGGCTCAGCCGGGAGAACGCATCATCACCGATGAAAGGTGCGAACGGGTCGATGCGATACGCAATCCCCTTCAACCGCAGGCACACCAGCACCTTGCGCACGTAGGGCGAAAGATAGTTGCCCAGAATCGTGACGGGTTCGCGCATGCGCGGGCTCCGGAGACAGCGGTAGTTGGCGTGCCGCGAGCCTGCGGGCTGCGGGTGGCGCGGTCAAGTTTCAGCCCAGCGCGGTGTCCAGCGCCATCATCAGGCAGAAGCCGATGGCCAGGCCCAGGGTCGCGAAACCACCATGCCCATGCCGGTTGGATTCGGGAATGACGCTGTGCGCCACCGCGGTCAGCATCGCGCCGGCGGCGAACGCCAATCCCCATGGCAGCAACACCGCCGAAATCCCGACCGCCCAGGCGCTGAGCACGGCCGCCAGGGGTTCGACCACGCCGGAGAACGCGCCGATGAACACCGCCTTGGCCCGCGCCATGCCGGCGCCGGCCAGGATCAGCGCCACCACCAGGCCTTCCGGCACGTCCTGCAGGGCGATGCCCATCGCCAGTCCCGCGGCCCCGGGCAGATGCCCTCCCGCGGCCACGCCGACGGCCATGCCTTCGGGAATGTTGTGCAGCAGAATCGCGAACACGAACACCAGCACGCGCGCCGGCACCAGCGGCGCATCCGGATGTGCTTCCACCGGCTCGTCCACCAGTACGCGGTCCAGGCCCAGCAGGGCGAGCGCGCCCAGCAACAGGCCGCCGCTGATCAACGCCGCCGCTCCCCAGCGTCCGTAGCCGATCTGTTGCGCCGCTTCCAGACCGGGCAGGACCAGCGAGAACGCGGTCGCCGCCAGCATCACCCCGGCGCCGAAACCCAGCAGGCCATCGGCCAGCCGCTGCGGCAGGCCACGCACCACCAGCACGGGCACCGCGCCCAGCGCGGTGGCGAGCGCGCACAGGGCGCCGCCGCGCCATCCCGCCGCCGCACCGGTGGCCTGTGCCGGCGCCGCCATCAGCGTCCACAGGCTGGCCGCCAGGATCAGCCCGGTGGCTGCCAGGTACGGCCAGGCATTGGCCTGGCGGAACGCCAGCGGTTGCAGCACGCGATTCATGATCGACGGGCTCCGGAATCGATGCGTCGGCGCACCGGATACACCCGGATACTAGCGCCGGCCCCGGCCAGCGGCCATTCGGCAGCGCCAATGGCCGCGTTCGGTCCGCCCTATCGGACGACCGGCGGCCTCACATGTATTTCCAGTTGCGCGGTTTGCCTTCGGCCAGCCATTCCACCGACTGGGCGATGCGGCGCTGGCGGGTATCCTCGCGCTTGGCCTCGGTCACCCACTCGATGTATTCGCGTCGCTGGCTGGGACTGAATGCTTCAAACGTCGCCAGCGCCTTGCGCTGTTTTTTCAGCGCGGCAAGAAAATCCGCCGGCAACTCCGGCGCCGCGCGCGGCGCGGACTGCTTGCGCGGTCCCGCGGACTTCACGCCTTCCTCGTTCAACTTCATCGCCTTGCGGATCAGCGGGACCAGTTGCTTCTTCGGCGGGATGTCGGCCAGGCGGGTCATCTTGCCGAAACTGCCCATGCCGTCGCGCGGCACCCCTTCGCCCACCACCAGCGCGTGCTTCCAGAATCCGAACGAGGCGTGCTGCTTGAATGCCGCCATGCCGCACAGGATGCCGCCGGCATGCATGAAGGTCGGCATGCCCCACTTCAGGGTTTCCTCCACCTGCGGGCAGGTTTCGTGGACGATCGCGCGCAGCTTTTCCAGGATCGGGCGCGCGAACCCGGCCGATTTGGCGATGTAGGCATCGACGCGGGGATCGTGCTGGCTCATCGCGCGGCTCCACGGGGACGAATCGCCACTCTAGCGTGTCCGCCACGGCACCGGAACGCCGTCACGGTGGGTGAAGCTTCACCCGCCTATGCTGATCGTTTCACCAAAGGAAGAAACAGGACATGGCCCTTCGTCTCGCGCTCCCCGCCGCCCTGCTGGTGGCCCTGGCCGCCTGCCAGCCCAAGCCCGCGACCGACGCGCCCGCTGCGCCGACCGCGGCCGCGGCCACCACGATCCGTGGCGAGGCCGCGTATCGCGAGCGCATCGCGCCGCCACCGGGCGCGGTGCTGACGGTCCAGTTGATCGACAACCTGCTGGCGGATACGCCGACCGCGATCATCGCCAGCACCGAAGTCAAGGATGCCAAGGGTCCGCCATTCGCATTCGATCTGCCCTATGACGCCGCCAGGATTCGACCGGAGGGCAGCTACGGCCTGCACGCCAGCCTGCGGGACGGCACCGGCAAGCTGTGGTTCGTCACCGACACGCGCACGACGGTGGTACCGGGCGATGGCCAGACCGTCCGGCTGGCCATGATCCGTGTCGCCGACGCGGCGGGCGCGGACGCGACCGCAAAGACCCAGTGGCAGTGCGGCGACCAGCGCATTGGCGCGGTCTTCGACAACGGCGCGGCCGACAACGTCACTCTCGATCTGAATGGCAAGCCGCTGGTGCTGCCGCACGCGGTGTCCGCCTCCGGCGCGCGCTACGCCGATGCCGCCGGCAACGAGTTCTGGACCAAGGGCCGCGAAGGCATGCTGACCCTGGCCGGCGGGGAAAAGGTGGATTGCAGCCAGACCGACGAAACATCGCCGTGGGATGCCGCGCGCGATCGTGGCGTCGCCTTCCGCGCGGTCGGCAACGAACCGGGTTGGCTGGTGGAAGTGGGCACGGGCAAGACGCCAACGCTGCATGCGGAACTGGATTACGGCGAACGCAAGCTCGATGTCGCCGGCGCCGAAGCCACCGCGAACGGTTTCCGCGGCCGCACCGGCGATGGCGTCGACGTCGCCCTGGTCGCAACCCGCAAGGCCTGCCAGGACGACATGAGCGGACAGGACTTCCCCGCCACCGCCGAACTGACCGTCGGCGACAAGACCTATCGCGGCTGCGGCCGCTTCCTGGTGGAGTGATCGCCATGCCGCGCCGTTCCCGCCAGCGTTCCGGCTTCCGCAAGCCGGCCATCATCATCGTCGTCCTGCTGCTCCTGATTGGCGGCTGGTTCTGGCAACAGCAACGCGCCCGCCACGACGCCGTGGGCGAGGCGCCGCCCTCGGTGGTCGCAGATGCCGGCACCCCGGCAGGCCGCTCCGAACTGCCACTGCCCCCCATCGAGTCCACCCGGGTGGGGGCCGATACCACGTCGCCCGCCGTCGCCCCGCCGCCGCCGTCCAGCACAGCCGCATCGGCATCCGCATCGGCCGCGGGCGACAGCCTGCCCGCGTTCCTGCCGCCCGAAGCGCACCGCACCCTGGCGCTGATCGCCCAGGGCGGGCCATTCCCCAACCGGCAGGACGGCACCGTGTTCGGCAATCGCGAAGGCCGCCTGCCCTCCCGCCAACGCGGCTACTATCGCGAATACACCGTGGACACCCCGGGCCTGGATCATCGGGGAACGCGGCGCATCGTGACCGGCGGGCAGCCGCCGGTGGAGTACTACTACACGGATGATCACTATGAAACCTTCCGCCGTTTCGACGTTCCCGCCTCGCAGGTGAGCCGATGACCGACTCCGGTTTTGACCTGGGCCTGGGCGACGCGCGCCAGGCCGGTGTGTTCTTCGTCACCAGCGAGGATCTGGATGCCCTGGCCGCCGCCGGCCGCGACGCCGCGCTCGGCGTGCGGCGGGTGGATCTGTCCGGCTGCGAGAACAAGGCGTCGCTGATGCTGCGGCTGGCCACCCAGCTGGATTTCCCCGACAGCACCGGCCGCAACTGGGACGCCCTGTCCGACAACCTGCGCGATCTGTCGTGGCTGCCGGCCCCGGGCTACGTGCTGCTGCTGGACCAGGGCGCGGAGCTGCGCCGGCGCGACGAAGCCGTGTTCGACACCCTGCTGGACGTGCTGGACGAAGCGGCGCAGTTCTGGGCCGGTCAGGAGGTGCCGTTCTGGGCCTTCCTGGCGCTGGACGAGGACGATTTCGACGAACTGGACGCGCAGGCCACCTGAACGACCGCCCGATCGCGCCTGATCGGGGCCTCTTCGCCAAGATCGCCCCGGCATCGTGCGATCATGGCGCATGAGCGAATTCAGCACACTGCCCCTCCTCGAAGGCCTGCGCCCCGGCGTCGAGGCCCTGGGCTACACCCATCTGACCCCGGTGCAGGCCGAGAGCCTGCCCGCCATCCTGGCCGGCCGCGACGTGATCGCGCAGGCGCCGACCGGCAGCGGCAAGACCGCGGCCTTCGGCCTGGGCCTGCTGCAACGGCTGGATCCGGCCCTGATCCGGGCCCAGGCGCTGGTCCTGTGCCCGACCCGCGAGCTGGCCGACCAGGTCGCCCAGCAGATCCGCAAACTGGCAATCGGCATCCCCAACCTGAAAGTCACCCTGCTGTGCGGCGGCATGCCGCTGGGTCCGCAGATCGCCTCGCTGGAGGCGCACGACCCGCACGTGGTGGTCGGCACTCCCGGCCGTGTGCAGGAGTTGATGCGCAAGAAGATCCTGCACCTGGGCGGCATCCGCACGCTGGTGCTCGATGAAGCCGACCGCATGCTGGACATGGGCTTCGAGGAGCCGATCCGCGAAATCATCGGCCGGACCCCGCCGGACCGGCAGAGCCTGCTGTTCTCGGCCACCTTCCCGGAGCCGATCCGGGCGATGGCCCGCAGCAGCCTGCGCGAGCCGCTGGAAGTCACGGTGGCGGCGCCGGAGGATGCGCGCACCGGCATCGAGCAGCGTTTCATCGAAGTCGAACCGGCGCGCAAGCAGATCGCGCTGGCCGGCCTGCTGGCGGCGGAGCGCCCCGAGTCGGTGGTGGTGTTCTGCAACACCCGCAAGGATACCGACGAGGTGGCGACCTCGTTGCAGCACTTCGGTTTTTCCGCGCTGGCCCTGCATGGCGAGATGGAACAGCGCGATCGCGAGGAGGTGCTGGTGCGTTTCGCCAACCGCAGCTGCAACGTGCTGGTCGCCAGCGATGTGGCCGCCCGCGGCCTGGACATCGACGACCTCGCCGCGGTGTTCAACTACGACCTGCCCAGCGACGTGGACACCTATGTCCACCGCATCGGCCGGACCGGGCGCGCCGGTCGCGACGGTCTGGCCATCAGTCTGGTCACTTCGCGGGAACGGCCACGCACGGCCGCCATCGAGGAGCGGCTGGGCCAGCCGGTGCGCTGGGACCGCGGCCTGCCGCCCGCACCGCGCGCGGGCAGCGCGCCCGGCGCGGCGATGAGCACGCTGCGGATCGACGCCGGCAAGACCGACAAGCTGCGCCCCGGCGACATCCTCGGCGCGCTGACCGGCGACGCCGGCCTGCCGGCCGCGTCCATCGGCAGGATCGCCATCTTCGCCACCCGCTCCTACGTGGCGGTCGAGCGCGGCAAGGCCGCGCAGGCGCTGGCCCGCCTCAACACCGGACGGATCAAGGGCCGCAGCTTCCGGGTGCGCAGGATCTGAAGCCGGCCTGCCCGGGCACCAAAGAAAAACGCCGGGGCAAGCCCCGGCGTTTTCATTTGCGACACGATGGTCAGCGCTGGATTACAGCGGCTGCACCTGGTCGGCCTGCATGCCCTTCTGGCCCTGCACCGCCACGAAGGTGACCGCCTGGCCTTCCTTCAGCGACTTGAAGCCGGTGCCCTGGATCGCGCGGAAATGCACGAACAGGTCCGGGCCGCTCTGCGGGGTGATGAAGCCGAAGCCCTTGGCATCGTTGAACCACTTGACGGTTCCGGTCTGACGCTCAGACATCTTTACTAACTCCTGAAACATGGTTTGGGTTGAAAAATCGCGGCGCCGGAACGTTCCGGACCGAGACTGAGTTTGCAGGCGTTGGTAAAGCGGGAAGATGTAGCAGATGTATCTACCGCATCAGGCTCACGATTCACGGTGACCCTGGCAAGCACAGTTCGCGCACTCTACCGGGCCTGCGGACCAAAAGCGACAGGTTTCCGACGCTTGGTGGCCTTTTTTCTTCAGTTTCGGGGGTTCCAACGGCTTTTGGAGGCGGATCCGGCCTCCGGCCCGTATCATGGCGCCCCTTTCCGCCCCCTCCCGACCCCCCATGGCGCTCAAGGCCACCGTCGTCAAAGCCGACCTCCAGATCAGCGATATGGACCGGCACCACTACGCCTCCTACCCCCTGACCCTGGCCCAGCACCCCTCCGAGACCGACACCCGGCTGATGGCGCGGGTCCTGGCATTCGCCCTGTTCGCCGGCGAACGGCTGGAGTTCGGGCGCGGCCTGAGCACCGAGGAGGACCCGGACCTGTGGCGCCGGGACTATACCGGCGACGTCGAACTGTGGATCGACCTGGGCCAGCCGGACGAATCGCGCATCCGCCGCGCCTGCGGGCGGGCCCGGGAAGTGGTCGTGCTCAACTACGGCGGCCGGGCCGCGGATCTGTGGTGGGACAAGAACGCGGCGGGCCTGGCCCGCCTGCGCAACCTCACCGTGCTGGACCTGTCCGCGGCCGACGTGGACGCCCTGACCTCGCTGTTCGCCCGCGGCATGCGCCTGAGCGTGATGATCCAGGACGGCGAGGTCCAGCTCATCGACGACACCCGGACCGTCACGGTCACTCCGGTCTACCGCCAGCGCGCGGAAACCACCGCGGCCTGACATGGCGCCGACCCATGACGTGATCGTCGTCGGCGCCGGCGCGGCCGGTCTGATGTGCGCGCTGACCGCCGGCCAGCGCGGCCTGCGGGTGCTGGTGGTCGAACACGCCAACAAGGTCGGCAAGAAAATCCTGATGTCCGGCGGCGGACGCTGCAACTTCACCAACACCGGCGCCGGCCCGGCCAATTACCTTTCCGCCAATCCGCATTTCTGCAAATCGGCGCTCGCGCGCTACACGCCCGCCGATTTCATCGAGCTGGTCGAGCGCCACCGCATCGCCTACCACGAGAAGGAACTCGGCCAGCTGTTCTGCGACGTCTCGTCCAAGCTGATCGTGAAGATGCTGCTGGACGAATGCCAGGCCACGCATGTGCGCATCGAGACCCAGTGCAGCGTCGAGCGGGTGCAATCGGTGGATGGCGGTTTCCGGATAGCCACCTCGCACGGGGTGTTCGCCGCGCCTTCGCTGGTGGTGGCCTCCGGTGGGCTGTCGATCCCGAGCATGGGCGCCACCGGCTTCGGCTACGAGCTGGCGCGCCAGTTCGGCCACACGGTGCTGCCGACCCGCGCCGGACTGGTGCCGTTGACCCTCAGCGGCAAGCACCAGGAACGCCTGCACGAACTCAGTGGCGTCGCCGTGCCGGTGGAAGCGCGCTGCGGCAAGCAGGCGTTCCGCAATTTCATGCTGATCACCCACCGCGGCGTGAGCGGACCGGCGATCCTGCAGATTTCCTCGTACTGGCAGCCCGGCGACGATCTGCGGCTGGACTTGCTGCCGGGCCAGGACGCGCTGGCATGGCTGAGGGAACAACAGGCGCAGCGCCCGGCGGCGGAACTGAAGACGGTGCTGTCCGATGCCCTGCCACGCCGGTTCGCCCAGCGTCTGTGCGAGGTCTGGCTGCCCAACCGGCCCATGCGCCAGTTCAACGAACCGCAACTGCGCGAGCTGGCCGGCGTGCTCGAATCCTGGCCGCTGGTCGCCAGCGGCACCGAGGGTTACCGCACCGCCGAGGTCACCTTGGGCGGTGTGGACACCGACGGTCTGTCGTCCAGCACGATGATGTCGCGGCATGTACCGGGACTTTTCTTCATCGGCGAAGTGGTCGACGTCACTGGTTGGCTGGGAGGCTACAACTTCCAGTGGGCGTGGGCGTCGGGGCACGCGGCGGGCATGGCCGTCTGAGCCACGCGTCAGGTCGGGAGCGCGTTCATCGCCTGCGCCGCCAGTTCGAACGAGCGCAGGCGCTTGCCGTGGTCGAAGATGTTGGCGGTGAGCATGATCTCGTCGGGGCGATGACGGTCGATGAAGGCGCGGATGCCGTCGCGCACGGTGTCCGCGCTGCCGATCACCGAGCAGGCCAGCGCCTGCGCCACGCCAAGTTTCTCGTGCGGCTGCCAGAACGCCTCGATGTCGTCGATCGGCGGTGGCACCAGGCCCGGTTTGCCACGACGCAGGTTCACGAACGCCTGCTGCTGGGTGGTGAACAGATAGCGGGCTTCCTCGTCGGTCTCCGCGGCCACCACGTTCAGCGCCAGGACCGCGTGGGGATTGGCCAGGCGCGCGGAGGGCTGGAAGTTGCGGTGGTAGATCATCAGCGCCTGGTCCATCGCGTCGGGCGCGAAGTGCGAGGCGAACGCGAACGGCAGGCCCAGCGCCGCCGCCAGTTGCGCGCTGAACAGACTGGAACCCAGCAGCCACACCGGCACGTCGATGCCGGCGCCGGGCACCGCGCGCACGGCCTGTCCCGGTTGCGCGGGCTCGAAGTAGTGCAGCAGTTCGTTGACGTCCTGCGGAAACTGTTCCGCGTTGTCGAAATAGCGACGCAGCGCGCGCGCGGTCGGCTGATCGGTGCCGGGCGCGCGGCCCAGGCCCAGATCGATACGGCCGGGATACAGCGAAGCCAGCGTGCCGAACTGTTCGGCCACCTGCAGCGGCGAATGGTTGGGCAGCATCACTCCGCCCGCCCCGACCCGGATGCGCGAGGTCGCGCCGGCGACGTTCCCGATCAGCACGGCGGTCGCCGCGCTGGCGATGCCGGGCATGTTGTGATGCTCGGCCAGCCAATAGCGCTGGTAGCCCCAGTCCTCGGCATGCCGTGCCAGATCGCGCATGTTGGCGAAGGCGCTGGAGATGTCACTGCCTTCGCAGACGGGGGCGAGATCGAGCAGCGAATAGGGAATCATGGCAACTCCTGGCAAACGATGCCTCCGTGGTGGGGGTATCGCGACCCGGTTTCCAGTCCGGCATTCGGGATAGTGAATCCCAGCCACCTTTCCTCATTGTGGGAGCGACGTCAGTCGCGAAGGAGTACCGGCAAAGCCTCATCGCGACTGACGTCGCTCCCACAAAGAACGGTTTCCCGAAGACGGCAAGGGCTCAATTCAACAGATCGAACGGACCGCCCTGCTCCAGTGCCCGCTGGTACGCCGGTCGCGCATGGATGCGCGCCAGGAAATCGGCCAGCTTCGGATACGCGCCCAGGCCCGCGCGCGCGGCGGCGGCTTCCACCGGGAAACTCATCTGGATGTCGGCGGCGCTGAAATTCTCACCGGCGAACCAGCGCGCCTTGCCCAGTTCGGCTTCCATGTAGTCCAGGTGCAACCGGACCTGTGGAGCCACGAACCCCTGCAGGGCCTTGTCGGCGATCGAACGGGCAATGGGGCGCGCGAAGAACGGCATTGGCGCCTTCTTCAGCCGCGAGAACACCAGGCTCAGCAGCATCGGCGGCATGGCCGAGCCTTCCGCGTAGTGCAGCCAGTAGCGGTAGCGCAGGTGCTCGCTGGTCCCCGGCGAAGGCGCGAAGGCGCGCGCGGCGTCATAGCGCTCGACCAGATACTCCAGCACCGCACCCGATTCGGCCAGGGTATGGCCGCCGTCCACCAGTACCGGCGACTTGCCCAAGGGATGCACCGCGCGCAGCGACGGCGGCGCCAGCAGGGTGTCGGGATCGCGCTGGTAGCGCACCACGGTGTAATCCAGGCCCAGTTCCTCCAGCAGCCACAGCACGCGCTGGGATCGGGAATTGTTGAGATGGTGGACGGTGATCACGAGGCAGCCTCCCGGGGCGATGGCGCATCTTAGTGTCCGGTCCGGCGGATGCGATACCTGCATGCAGGAGCGACGTGAGTCGCGACCGGAAATCAGAACGGCCAGCCGGATTCCACACCATTGAGGATTCCGGTCGCGGCTCGCCTCGCTCCCACGGCAGGGAATCCGGGCCGGGCCGACTGTTCGCGATTCCTGGACACTGCATCCAGCCCGCCCCGGCTGATGCGCGCGGGGTGGCACTCCTAGACTGCGGCTTCCCCAACCCGCAGGAATTTCCGATGACCGATCACTCCATCCAGGGCAAGACCGTGCTGATCGCCGGTGGCGCCAAGAATCTGGGCGGCCTGCTGGCCACCGACCTGGCCAGTCATGGCGCCGGCGCCGTGGCCATCCACTACAACAGCGCCGCCAGCAAGGCCGACGCCGACCGGACCGTCGCCGCCATCCAGGCCGCCGGCGCCAAGGCCGTCGCGCTGCAGGGCGATCTGACCAGCGCGGCCGCGGTCGAGAAACTGTTCGCCGACGCCGTCGCGGCGGTGGGCCGGCCGGACATCGCCATCAACACCGTCGGCAAGGTGCTGAAGAAGCCGATGGTGGAGATCAGCGAGGCCGAGTACGACGAGATGACCGCCGTCAACAGCAAGGCCGCGTTCTTCTTCCTCAAGGAAGCCGGCAAGCACGTCAACGACAACGGCAAGATCTGCACCCTGGTCACGTCGCTGCTGGGTGCGTTCACGCCGTTCTACTCGTCCTACGCCGGCACCAAGGCGCCGGTCGAACACTTCACCCGCGCGGCGGCCAAGGAGTTCGGCGCGCGCGGCATCTCGGTGACCGCGGTCGGACCGGGACCGATGGACACGCCGTTCTTCTATCCGGCCGAGGGCGCGGACGCGGTGGCCTATCACAAGAGCGCCGCCGCGCTGTCCGCCTTCACCCCCACCGGGCTCACCCACATCCAGGACGTGGTGCCGTTCATCCGCCACCTGGTCAGCGACGGCTGGTGGGTGACCGGGCAGACGCTGCTGATCAACGGTGGCTATACGACCAAGTAAGCCCGTGTCCGCTTGACCTCCGCGGTCGGCGGCGCCCTGCCGCCGACCGCTTTTCACACCGGCTCGGTCCAACGTCTTCGGGTGGCTTGGACGTTTCCGCCGCCGCGCCGCCATACTGGCGGCGTCGATTGACCACACGTGCCATGGACAGAATCGATCGCTACCAGATCTTCATGCAGGTCGCCGAACTCGGCAGCTTCATCGGCGCGGCCAAGGCCCTGGGATTGCCGCGCGCGACGGTTTCGGCGGCCATCCAGCAACTGGAATCCAGCCTGGGGACCCGGTTGTTCCACCGGACGACCCGGCAGACCCAGCTCACCGCCGACGGCATCCAGCTGCTGGAGCACATCCGCCCGATCGTCAGCGACGTGGAGGAGCTGGAAGCGCAGTTCCGCGATCGCCGCTCGCGCGTCTCGGGCCGGCTGTCCATCGATGCCCCCAGTCGAATTGTCCGGCGGTTGCTGATGCCGCAGTTGGACCAGTTCCTCGCCCGGCATCCACAACTGGAAGTGTTCCTGGGCTCGACCGACCGGTTCGTCGATCTGGTGCAGGAAGGCATCGACTGCGCCATCCGTGTCGGCGAACTGGAGAACAGCAGCCTGGTGGTGCGCCCGCTGGGAAAGCTCGCCTTGATCAACTGCGCCAGTCCGGCCTATCTGCAGGCGCATGGACATCCGGAACATCCGGATCACCTGGCGCCGCTGCACCGGATCGTGGGCTACTCCATCACCAGCGCCTCGCGCGCCGCGGAATGGGACTACGTCACCACGCACGGCGTCCCGCTCAGCGTGAACGCGCCAGCCACCGTCACCGTCAACAACGCGGAAAACTACATCGCCGCGTGCCTGGCCGGACTGGGCCTGATCCAGGTGCCCCGCTTCGACGTGCAGCATCTGCTGGACGAGGGACGTCTGGTGGAAGTGATGCCGGACCGGCGACCCGCGCCGATGCCGCTGTCGCTGGTCTACCCACATCGGCGCCAGCGCACCGCGCGGGTGCTGGCGTTCTCGGACTGGTTCCGCGAACTGGTCGCGCCGCACCTGTTGGCGGACGACCACGGCGTCTGAGGCTCCAGCTGGAAGGAACTGCGCTCAGGAACTGCACGACAACATCGAGCAGCCGGCGCGCTCGCGCGCCCAATCGGGCCGTCTCTGGGCGTAGCGTTCGTTTCCGGGCTGGTCGTCGTAGGGCTTCCGCATCACCTCCAGCAGCTCGGCGATGCCACTTTCGTCGCCGGCTTCGGCGCGTTCGATCACCTGCTGGGCGAGGTAGTTGCGCAGCACGTAGCGGGGATTGGCCAGGCGCATCCGCTCGCGGCGCGCGGCGGACGGCAGGCTGTCCGTCGCCACGCGTTCGCCCAGCCCGCGCAGCCAGTCCAGCAATTCCGCGCCGATGGCTTCGCGCCGTCCCGCGTCATAGAAGGCCGCATCGAAGTGTTCCAGATCCGGCACGGCCAGATCGGCGTCCAGCAACGCGCGGAAGAACAGGGTCATGTCGACTTCCCCGTTCCACAACAGTTCGTGCAGGCGGCGCATCCGCTCGGTGTCGCCATCGCGATGCGTTTCCAGGCCGAGCTTGCGCGCGGTGGTCTCGCGATCGGCGGCGGCATAGGCGTCGGCGTAGCGCTGCAGACCGTTCTGCAGCGGTTCGACCGAACCGAACAGCGGCGACAGCGCATGCGCCAGCCGGGTCAGGTTCCAGTACGCCACCTTTGGTTGCCAGCCGAAGCGATAACGTCCGCCGGCGGCATCGGTGGTGTTGGGTGTCCAGTCCGGGTCGTAGTTGTCGATCCAGCCGTAAGGACCATAGTCGATGGTCAGGCCGAGCACCGACATGTTGTCGGTGTTCATCACCCCATGCACGAAACCCACCCGCATCCACTCTCCCATCAGGCGGGCGGTACGCTCGCAGACGGCGGCGAACCAATCGCCATACAGCGCTTCGCCGGTTCCGATGAGCTCGGGGAAATCCCGACGGATACAGAAATCGACCAGCCGCCGCAGCAGATCCACGTCGCCCCGGGAAGCCGGCAGTTCGAAGTTGCCGAAACGCAGGAACGAGGACGCCACCCGGCAGACGATCGCGCCGGGCTCGGCTTTCGGATGTCCGTCATAGAACATGTCGCGGACCACCGCTTCGCCCGTCGCCACCAGGCTCAGCGCGCGCGTGGTCGGAATGCCGAGGTGGTGCATCGCCTCGCTGCACAGGAACTCGCGGACCGACGAGCGCAGCACCGCGCGGCCATCGGCGGTGCGCGAGTACGGAGTCGGCCCCGCGCCTTTCAGCTGCAGCTCCCAGCGTTGTCCGCGCGCGTCCAGGGTTTCGCCCAGGGTGATCGCGCGGCCATCGCCAAGCTGGCCGGCCCAGGCGCCGAACTGATGACCGCCATAATTTGCCGCGAACGGCTGCATGCCCGGCTCGATGGCGTTGCCGCCGAACACCTGCGCGAACGACGGATCCGCCAGATCCGCTTCACTGAAGCCCAGCGTCCGCGCCATCTCGCGCGACCAGGCGATCAGACGCGGCGCGGCCACCGGCGTCGGCGTCACCGGCGACCAGGCCGCGCCGAGCACTTCCCGCCGCCGCGGCCCCTGCTCCGGATCACCCGGCAGCTCGCGCACGAAGGCGTTGTCATAGCGCAGTGCCCGCATGGCGATCACGCCTTTCCGGCGACCAGCGGCTTCAATTCCGGATCCAGCGCGACCCGTTCGTCGAACACGAAACAGCCGCCTTCGTAGCCGTGTCCACCGACCTCCTCGAAGTAGCCGAGGATGCCGCCGTCCAGTTGCAGCACGTTGTCCATGCCATCGGCGCGCATCCACAGCGCGGCCTTTTCGCAACGGATGCCGCCGGTGCAGAAACTGACCACGGTGGCGTCCTTCAGCGCGTCGCGATGCGGCGCCAGCGCCTCGGGCAGTTCGGTGAAGCGGGTGATCGGCAGGGTCAACGCGCCGGTGAATGTCCCGTGGTCGACTTCCTGCGCATTGCGGGTGTCCAGCAGGACCACCTTGCGGCCGTCGTCGTCGACGCCGCCCTGCCGCAACCAGCGTTGCAGGGTTGCCGGCGACACCGCCGGCGCGCGGGCGGCGAGCGGCGAAGCGTCGTCGCGACGGAAGCTGATGATTTCCGGCTTCACCTTCACCTTCAGGCGCGCGAACGGCGAACCCGCGCTGTGGCTGTACTTGACCCGCAGGCCGGCGAAACGCGGGTCCGCGCGCAGCGGCGCCAGGAAGTCCTCGATGGCGGCCTCGCCGCCGGCCAGGAACAGATTGATGCCCTCCCCGGCCACCAGCACCGTGCCGCGCAGGTCCAGCGCCTCGCCGCGCGCGCGCAGCGCATCGGCGAAGGACTCGGGGGCATCGATGGCGGTGAAGTGATAGGCGGCGATGTTGACGATCATCCGCGCATTTTACCCGCGCCCGTTCCGCCTCCCGTGGACCTCGACGGAATAATTCAACCAAAAGGTTGACAATTCGACAGGACAAGAGAATTATCAACCTTATGGTTGAATATTCTCCCGCCCAGCTCGACAGTCTGTTCCACGCCCTGTCCGACCACACCCGCCGACGCATGCTGCGCAGCCTCGGCGGCGAGGCCCGCAGCGTGGGCGAGCTCGCCGCTCCGTTCCAGATCTCGCTCGCGGCCGCGTCCAAGCACATCAAGGTGCTGGAACGGGCCGGCCTGGTGACCCGCACCGTGCAGGGACGCACCCATCTGTGCCGGCTGCAACCCGAAGCGCTCGCCGCCGGCCAGGACTGGTTGCGCTTCTACGAACAGTTCTGGAATGAACGCCTGCACGCTCTGGCCGAAGCGCTCGCCGACACGCCGGTCTCTCCTCCCCCCGCCTCCCCTCCAGCGCGCAGGAAGACGCCATGAACCCCACCGTCGACGTGCAGGTCAGCCGCGCTTTCGCCGTGCGCCCCGAGGCGGTCTTCGATGCCTGGCTGGATCCGGCCTGGCTGGGCCGCTGGATGTTCGGTCCCGGCGTGCGCGCGGAGACCGTGCTGCATCTGCGGACCGAACCGCGCGTGGGCGGCCGCTTCTCGTTCCTGGTGGAGCGCCAGGGCCAGCGCATCGACCATATCGGCACCTATCTGGAAATCGATCGCCCGCGCCGACTGGTCTTCACCTGGGCCATCCGTGGCGAATCCGATGACGACGGCAGCACGGTCGCCATCGATCTGACCGCCACGCCGGAAGGTTGCCTGCTGAGCCTCACCCACACCCTGCCCGCGCAATGGGCCGACTACGCGCCGCGCACCCGGCAGGGCTGGACCACGATGCTCGACACCCTGCATCGCCTGTTCTGATTCCCGCCACCGCTCACGGACGCTGTCGCACGAGGCGCGCCCGCCCCCCAAGAGGAGATGCACCGATGAACGACGACTACGGCCAGCCCATCGCCACCGACACCCTGCGCATCCAGCGCTCCTTGCCGGGCC
>Ga0247823_10002272_pt1 | contig 15928 bp, 9 predicted proteins | sample 13C_PalmiticAcid_2_FD_192426 | JGI IMG/M metagenome (GOLD analysis project Ga0247823, IMG submission 192426) | Soil microbial communities from agricultural site in Penn Yan, New York, United States - 13C_PalmiticAcid_Day30 | ecosystem: Environmental > Terrestrial > Soil > Agricultural land...
TGTACGTCCCGCGCGCCACCGCCTGCGTCGCGCGCGGGACGTACATCTTCGCACTTCCGGGCTCGACCGGCGCGGTGCGCGACGGGTGGGACGGCATCCTCGCGCACCAGCTCGACAGCCGCCACAAGCCCTGCAACTTCGTCGAGCTGATGCCGCGGCTTACCGAGCGCTAGGCTATTTCCCCTCCGCCGCGTTCCACGCCGCGACCTTGTTCCGTGCTGCCGTCAGCATCAGGTCGAGCGCCACGCGATCATGCACCTTGCCGTTCATCACTACCGTCCGCACAGCACGCGTCGCAGCGATATCCTGCAACGGATTACGATCGAGCAGCACCAGATCCGCCGCCATGCCCGGCTTGATCGCGCCATAGCGGTCGAGCTTGCCGAACCAGGCCGGTCCAGCCCGGGTCGCCGCCGCCAGAGCCTGCGCAGGGGTCAGCCCGTACTTCACGAATACCGACATCTCGTCGTGCAGCCCGATGCCCGGGTAATTGTACGAGTTGAGGAAGCCCGCATCGGTCCCCGCAATGATCGTCACACCCGCCTTTTGGAGCAGCGGCAAAATCGCGCCCATCCGGTCGATATGCGCATGGCGTGCGGCGATCGCCGCGGCATCGGCCTGCGCCGCACGCTGGACGCGCCAGTCATAGGTCTTGCGCAGCTTCGGCCCGATATAGGCGAGATAGGGATCGTTCTTGTGATCGTCCTGATCGAGCCAGGCAATGATCCGACTGCCGTTCAGCGTCGGGGTGACGAACACGCCCTTCGCCGCAAAATTCCTGTAGGCCGCCATCGCCGTCGCGGGATCGAACCCGGCCGCCAGCCGCCGGTTGGCCTCAGCTCGGTCGATCCGCCCCGCCGCGAACTCGGCCGCGATCTGCGCCTCATCCTTCACCCCGGCCTTGAAGGCATAGTCGAGATGCTCGATCGAGCTGATCCCCGCATCCACCGCCTGCCCGACGGTCAACGCCATCGGGATATGGCCCGACGTCCGCATACCGCGCGCCTTGGCCTGGCGCAGCGCATAGAGGAACAGTTCTGGCTTCAGCGTGCTGTCGGTGATCTTCACGAAATCGACCTTGTCGCGCTGCTGGAGCCGGTCGAGCGCGCGGTCGACATCCGCCTCGCTCCCCGTTTCGATCGTCCCCTTCCAGACAGGTGCCAGCCCCTCGATCTTGGCCCCCGAGGTCAGCAGATGCGGCCCGAACAGCTTGCCGTCCGCGATCTCGCCCCGCCATGCCAGCACCTGATCGGGCAGATCGCCCGATGCGTCGCGGACCGTGGTGATGCCGTGCGCGATATAGAGCGGCAGCAGCGCCTTGTTCTCCTCGATCAGCTCAGGTCCGCCGCCGAAATGGACATGCATGTCCCACAGACCCGGGATCAGGAAGCGGCGCTTGCCGTCGATCGTCCGCGCGGCGCGCCATTCACGCGCAATCCGCGCGGCGGGACCCACCGCGACGATATCCTTTCCGCGCAGCACTACCGCCTGTCCGGCCACCGGCTGCGCCCGTTCGACATCGATGACCGTAACGTCGCGGATCAGCACATCCGCGCTCTGTTGCTTCGCAGCGGCGGGAGACACGGCGATGGCAAGCACCGCCCCCAGGGTCGTCAGCAACTTCTTCAACGCGCATCCTCTCGCAACATATCGACTCGTATGATGGCCTCCTGCCATATCCGCGGTGCCTAACTCTACCCGCTCGCGCGGGATACAACCGACAGGGATCGCCGATGGAATCCTTCCTCGCCGAATATGGGGTACTTGCGATCCTCGTCAGCGCCTTCTTCCAGGGCGAGCTTGCGGTGGCGATGGGCGGCGTGCTCGCACATCAGGATCTGGTGTCCATACCAGGCGCGGTCGGCGCCGGATCACTCGCCGCCTTCACATCGAGCCAGGGTTTCTTCTTCCTCGGCCGCAGCCTGCGCGACCGTCCGTTCGTACGGCGCATGATGACACGGCCCAGCTTCGCGCGCGCCAGATCGCTGTTCGAACGCCACCCCGGCGGGTTCGTCTTCGGCTATCACTTCATTCCGGGCTTTCAGGCGGTCAGTCCGCTCGCCATCGGCACGACCAGGATCGGCGGCACGCGCTTTGCGCTCCTTAACGCCATTGCGTCCTTCATCTGGGCCAATTCCTTCACCGGGCTCGGCTACGCGCTCGGCAACAGCATGGAGTTCGTGCTGGGTGAATTGCGCCTGATCGAACATCTGCTGCTGGGGTTCGCCGCGGCGCTGGCGCTGTTCCTGATCGCCCGCCGCCTTGTCCATCGCTGGGCGCTGGCGGACCACGGCTGACGCGAACGTCTAGTCCAGCCGCTTGAAGCGGATCGCCGCTCCGCCACCGGGACGAAGCGCCAGTTCGAGACGGTCGGCGCTGGTGACGACGCGGCGCTCGATCTCCAGCGCGAGCGGGTTGTGCCGGAAGTCGGCATCAGGCGCATCGCGGTAGATCTGGGCCTCGTAGCGCTTGCCGGGAGCCAGGAAGCCGAGCGGCTGGATGAGCTTGCGCGGCATCTCGTCCGTCACCGCGCCGAGGAACCAGTCCTGCCCGCCGCGCGGCTGGCGCGCGACCACGATATAGTCGCCGATCTCCCCCGCCAGCGTCTTCGACACTTCCCAGTCGGCCGGTACGTCGCGGATGAACTGGAACGCGTCGAGCCGCGCCTCGTAATTCTCCGGCAGGTCGGCGGCCATGTGCACGGGTGAATAGATCACGACATAGAGCGCGAGTTGCGTCGCCAGCGTCGATTGCACGCGGCGCGTCAGCTCACTCTTGCCCTGCGTCAGGTCGAAGATCCCCGGCGTATAGTCCATCGGCCCGGCGAGCATCCGCGTGAACGGCAGGATCGCGACATGTTCGGGCGGGTTGGTGGGATTGCCCCAGGCATTGAACTCCTGCCCGCGCGCACCCTCACGGCTGACCCAATTGGGGTAGGTGCGGCGCAGGCCGGTGTCCTTGACGGGTTCATGGGTGTCGATCGCGATACGGTACTTCGCTGCTTCCTCCACCGCATGCAGATGATGGCGCACCACATACTGGTCGGCGAACCAGTGCTGGCCGCCCTTGGTATCCACCAAGGTGCCGCTCGGGCGGACATAGCCGGTCTTGATCACCGACACCCCGGCGCCGGCATAGAGCTTGAGCGCATCGGCCAGCTGCACCTCGTAATTGGGGATCGCGCCAGCGGTCTCATTATGGCCAATCAGCTTGACCCCGCGCGCCTTGCCATAAGCAGCCAGCGCGGGAAGGTCGAAATCGGGATAGGCCTGGGTGAAGCTGAACTTGTCGCCATTGGCGATCCAGTCGCCGTCCCAGCCCTTGTTCCATCCCTCAACCAGCACGCCGCCGAAGCCATATTTGCTGGCAAAATCGATATAGCGCTTCACATTGGCGGTGGTCGCCCCGTGATAGGCGCCGCTGCCCCAGCTGGTCTTGTTGAGGTGCATCTCCCACCACACGCCGACATATTTGCCGGGCTTGAACCAGCTGACATCGCCGAGCTTGTTGGGGTCGTTGAGGTTGAGCGTCAGCCGGCTGTCGGCGAGCGCGGAGGCGCTGTCACCGATCAGGACGGTGCGCCACGGCGTGACGAACGGCCCGGTCTTGCGCGCAGCAATCCCGTCAGGCAGCGGCATCAGCCACGCCTTGAGCGTGCCCGCGCCATCGCCCTGCAGCAGCATGCTCGGGAAATCGACCAGCGCTGCCTCGTGGAAGGAGAGGTGGACGCCGTCCGCGCCGCGCAGCGTCAGCGGCGTTTCGGCCAGCGTGATGCGGCGCGCGTCGGTCTGGGTGTAGAGATATTCGTCGCGGTCGGCGCCAAGCGCCTGGTACCACCAGGCCTGCCACGCGCCGGCCGGCCGGAATTCCGTACGCTCCCCGGCGACCTCGACCCCCTGTCCGGCGGGGATCGCATCATAGGCGTAGCGGAAGCCGAACCCGTCATCGAACAACCGGAAAACGACACGCACCGCGCGATTGAGCGGCGTGTCTCCCGTCAGTGTCACCCCGAACTCGGTATGATGGTCGCGGATCAGCCGCTGCTCACCCCAGGGCTGTTCCCAGCTCGTGTCGATCGCCCGCCGCCCGGCTACAGCCAGTGCCGTGAACCGGGCGGCGGGCTCCCCCTTAAAGTCCAGACCAAGACGCGCGGGCGCGAGCAGTTCCTTACCGTTGCGGCGCACCGTGTAGCGTGCCTCGCCCTGCTCCACCGACACGCACAGCTCGATCACCTTGCCCGGCGATTGCGCGCACTCGGCTACGTTGGCCGCGGCGGGCGCTGCAATCAGGGTCAGCACAGTCAGGATGCGCAGGATCATCGGGAAGTCTCTTCCATGGGAGGTCGGTTTCAATGGGGCGGGCCGCGTCACGACAGCGGCTTGACCAGGATGCGGGCGAGATACTGATCGTGGGTCGGCGCCTTCAGCACCTGTTCCCGCACAAAGCCGAGCATGCGCCGCAGCTGCGCCTTCACCTCGTCAGGCGGGGTGCGATCGATCGCGGGCAGATAGCTTTCGGGAACGATGCCATGGCCGGTGAACAGCGTACGCCAGCTGTCCGGAAGGAAGCTCTCCTGCTCGAACGGGGGGACCTCGCCACGCACGCGGAACAGGTCGATGGCATGGGACACGGCCTCCGGCCGCGGCGAAGCCCGGCCCTCCGCCCAGAAGCTCCCCGTATAGCGGGCGAGCGCGTAGTGCGCCGACTGGAAGTCGCCCACCCGCTCGAACGTCGCGTGCATGACGCGGTTATATTCGGCGCGACGGGCGTCATAGCTCCCACCGCCCGCGGGAAGGTTCGCGAGCAGCTGCACCAGCCCCAGCTGAATCGCATGCAGTTCGACACTGTGTACCGGATCGAAGACGCATGCCGCCTCGCCGATCACAATGCAGTTGCGTCGCCACACCGTCCGTTGGCCAGGATCGAGTTGCCGGACCACCACATCGTCGAGCGCCAGCCCGCTCACCTTCCGGGCGCGATCCAGTGCCCCGTCATCGCTGCACGCGGCCGCGGCATAGGCCTGCACGACATGCGTCGCCTCGATCGCCGGATGGAGCGCGGTCCACCCGCCCTCCCAGGCCCGGACTTCAGCATAGACCGGGATCGGCGCGATGCCCGGCCCGCGCGCCGCCAGCATGCGATCGGCCGGGAACTGCGCGCGCCAGCTCTCCCGTGCCGGATCGATTGCCGCCATCAGCGCCGCTTCCGGTCCAGTGGTATCGATGAACAGGTCACCCTCGATCCGCCCGTCGCCGGTTTCAATCGCGATGATATCGCCACGCTCGGAATCCAGTACCGGCCGCAAGCTATGCGCCGAATGAACGACGACGCCCGCTCTTTCCGCCAGCGACTTCAGGCTCTGCGCGTAAGCGGCGGCAGGCATATGATAGCCATAGTCGCTGCGCCCATAGACTTCGGTCTCTTCGTTCGGAATCAGCAACCGGCCATGCCGCGCAGCCGCCGCGGCGAGGGAGAATTCCTCGAGCGGAACCGGCAGCCCGTAACGACGGGCCTTGAGCCAATAGGCGAAGAAGTCGCCGCCTGCGATCGACGCACCGGCGGCGCCATAAGCGTGGAGGAAAGCCGGCACCATGCCCGACGCATCGGTGAAATGATGCCCCAGCGAGAAGCAGCCCCCAACGGCGCGCAGCAACGCCGCCTCATCAATCCCGATCCGGTTGTGTAGTGCCTCCAATGGCGGCAGCGGGGAATGGACGTCGGCGAGTCCAAACATGCCGGGCAGTTCGACCGCGGCGACCGTGACACCCGTATGCTCCAGCGCACGCGCGAGCATCACCGCACTCAGCCAGAGCGCCGTATCGCGCCCGGCAACGACGATGCGCATCGCCGCGCTCACTGCGCGCGCTCCAGCTCGACTTCGCCGCAATAGTCCGTGAGGAACGCGGCATGCGAAGTGCGACCCGTCGCGCTGGCGGCGATGCGCGCACGCAGATCGTTCAGCCGTGCCTCGAGCTGGTCGAGCGGGATGCGGTCCGCCAGCGGGTTCCAGGCGCGCGGCAGCACCCCCTGCCCCTCCAGCACCGACAGCCAGCTGTCGCGCGAGAACAGGCCGAGCGTGTATTCGGGCGCGGCGGCGCATTCCTCGAACAGCGCGATCTTGTGCGCGAGGCTATCGGGCAGCGTCATCGCGCGGACATGATCCCATAGCGGTTCGCCGGCACGCGCGTTGGTGGCGTAGTGCAGCACGACGAAATCGCGCGCGCGGTCATAGTGGATCTCGAACAGCCGGTTGAACTCGGCGGCGAGGCGCGGGTCGAAGCCGGTGGTGCGCGTCGGGATCAGGCCAGCAAGATCGGTGACCGCGGCCTGGATCAGGAAGATGCTGGTCGATTCCAACGGCTCGAGGAAGCCGCCGGCGAGGCCGATCGCGACGCAATTGCCCTCCCACGCCCGCGCGCGGCGCCCGGCCTGGAAGCGCAGCAACCGCGGCTCGGCGAGCGCGGGCCCGTCGATTTCCGCCATGAGCGTGGCGTGCGCGGCGTCCTCTTTGCAGAAGCTGCTGGAGAAGACATGGCCATTGCCGGTCCGGTGCTGGAGCGGGATGCGCCAGATCCAGCCCCCGCGCTGCGCGGTCGCGCGGGTATAGGGGGTGAGTGGCGCGACGCGCTCGCACGGCACCGCCAGCGCGCGGTCGCAGGGCAGCCAATGGCTCCAGTCGCACCAGTCCACACCCATCGTCTGCGCAACCAGCAGCGAGCGAAACCCGCTACAGTCGATGAACAGGTCGCCGGTGATCGTCTCGCCCGACTTGAGCGTCAGCGTTTCGACATGGCCGGTACCCGCGTCGCGGCCGACATCCATCACCTGCCCCTCGATCCGCGCCACCCCGCGCGCGGTCGCCCAGTTGCGCAGGAACGCCGCATAGAGGCCGGCATCGAAATGATAGGCGTAGGAGTAGGTCGAGCGGATCGACTTCGGATCGGGATCGGGATCGGGCAGCTCGAACCCGTTCGCGCGCGCCAGTGCGATTGCGTAGCTATACTCCTGGAGCGAGCCGATATCGCGCCCAGCCAGCCGAGCACGCGCCCAGCTATGCTGGAAATCCACTCCCGCCCAGGGCCCACCAAACGTGCCGAAGGGATGGATGTACCGGTCGTCCGGCCGGTTCCAGCCCACGAACTCGATACCCAGTTTGATGCTGCCCCGCGTGTCGCGCAGGAACTCGGCCTCGTCGAGTCCGAGCATGTCGTTGAAGGTCTTGATATGCGGCAGCGTCGCTTCACCGACGCCCACCGTGCCGATCTCGTCGGATTCGATCAGCGTGATGCTGTAGTCCACTGGATCGAGCTGCCGGACCAGCCCTGCCGCGCACATCCAGCCGGCCGTGCCGCCACCCAGGATCACGATCCTGAACCGCTCGCGGGAAGATTGCTGGAGGTTCGCCTGCATCGGCATGCCCTAGCTGGTCAGCGGAAGAAAAATGGCGCCGCCACGGCAGATCGCGGCGGCGCCAAGGGGAAAGTCAGAATTTGAACCGTGCGCCGAACTGGACGCGCCGGTCGACGCGGTTCCAGGCCGAGTCGATGAACTTGGGCGCGGCGCCAGGTGTCTGCGGCGAGTCCCCGAAGACCTGTTGCTGGTACACGGTGGTGGTGTTCAGCAGGTTGGATCCCTCGATCGAAAGCTCGAGGAACCGGGTCGGCGAGACACGGAGCGACGCGTCGAGGAACCCGGCCGCTTTCTGGAACACCGGCAGGCCGATGCAGCAGTCGAGATTTTGCGTTAGGTAACGCGACCGCCAGTTGTACGCGACGCGCAGGCCGATCGGTCCCTTCTCGTACAGCGCCACCGCGTTGAACGTGTGGTCCGAAATGCCCGCCAGGCGCCGCGAGTCGATCACGAAACCGGTGCCACCCAGGGCCTGCTGGCCCGCGCCAAACGCCCCGATATCGCCGCTCGACGACGCGGTGATCAGGTTCGAGTTCTTGATGTCCGACTGATGGACATAGGTATAGTTCAGCTGCGTGCCGAGACCGCTCAGCCAGCCGGGCAGGAAGTCGAAGAAGGTCTGGTAGCCCACTTCCACGCCCATCAGCTTGCCGCCATTCTTGACGTTGCTCGGCCCGTTGATCTGGACGGTCTGGGTCGAGGCGCCGTTGGGAATGGTGCGCAGGAATTGGCCATAGGAAATGGCATTGTGCAGCTGCTTGTAGAAGACGCCGATCGTCAGCGACGTGCTCGGCCCCATATAGCGTTCGAACGACAGGTCGAACTGGTGCGCGCTCAGCGGCTTCAGCGCCGCGTTGCCCGAATTTGCCGAGAACACGAAGTTGTAGCCCACGACATTGGCCGCGGCCTTCGGCGCGGTCGGCGAGTTGTAGATGATGTAGGGCGAGTCCGGCGTCGTGTTGATCAGCAGGTTGTTGATCGCCAACGTGTTGCGCAACAGACCGATGTCGGGCCGCGACATCGCCTTGGAATAGGCGAAGCGGACGAAGTTCTTGTCATCCAGCCCGAACCGCACGTTGAAGCTCGGCAGCCAGTCGGTCCGCGACGACTTGAAGGTATCGGCCGTCGCAGCGCCATTGGCATAGGCGCGGATCGCCGGCGTCAGGTAGCAGCTGATGTTGACGATGTTGTTGCCCGACAGCGGCGTGCCGCAGGCCGGTAGCCCGTCGAACAGGTTCGTCGCCGGGAAGGCAATGCTGCCGATGCTGTCCGCTTCGGTGCGCACCACGCGAACACCGACATTGCCCGCCACGGTGATCCCGCCGAAGATGGTCTTGTCGTTCCCGCCGAAGCGCAGCATCGCATAGGCTGCCTTGGTCTTCTCGCGGACCTGCATCACCTCACCCTGGGTGAAGCAATCGTCCACCGTCGCCTCGGCGCGGTCGCAGATCGCGGTGTAGCCGGTGCCGAGCGGCGAATTGGTCGCCGCGCCGCTCAGCGACGAGATCAGCCTGGGGAAGTTCTGGAGCGTCGCGCGGTTGAGATAGACCAGCGGCCCGTTGGGATAGGATTGGCCGTCGAAGAAATCGCCGAGGCTCGCCGATTCCCATATGCCCGCACCATAGCCCTTGAAGGGCGCATGGCCGGCATTGCCGCCGCAGTTGCCAGTGCCGGTCGGATAGGCACCGCCCGTGGTGTTGTCGATGTTGAAGCCCGGACCGTTGCAGTTCCAGTTCGCCGCGATCGGGGTCCAGTTGAAGGTCGAGTAGCGCACCTTCTGGCGGCGGTTGGCGTAGCGCACGCCGACCTTCAGCGAGTCCAGCCAGCCGCCATCGGCGAATTCATATTCCGCGTCGGTGCGGAAGGCGAATTCCTGCGCGTCATTGTCCTCGACATGGCCCTGGATGAAGGGGAGCCAGTAATTGTGCGGATTGGCGAGCCCGCCCGCCGCATAGTTGACGTTGCTGCCCGGCAGCAACTCGACCCGCGGCGTGCCGTCCTTGTTCACGCTGTACTGCATGTTCGCCATCGACCCGGTCGCGACCAGGATGTCGTTATTGTAGGTCGATGCATCGATGAACTGCACGTCGGCGTTGAGGTGGAGCCGGTCGGTCGGATCCCAGCGGAGGTTCGCCGAGATGTCGCGCGTCCCTTCCTTGTGCGCGAAATTGCGCGCCTCGTTCTGGAAATAGAGACCGTTGCGGGGATTGGCCCCGCACACGCCGGCGCCGCAATAGTTGACGAACGGCATCCCCGGAACCGCCGAGCCGGCATTGATCGCCGCCTGCACGCTCTCGTACGTGCCGCTGAAGCTGCCATGCGGCTGGGTCAGCAGGCCCGATTGCAGCATGCCGTTCGACCCGAAGGTCAGGCCGGTGCTGCCGGCGAGGACCGAACCCGAACGCGGATTGAATGCGCGCGTGCCGAAATAATTGCCGTCGAAGACGGTGTGGCTGGCGCGCTCGAGCCAGGCATTGGTGTAGTGCGAGTCAATATACTGCACCACCGCCTTGAGCGTGCCCGAATTGTTCTCGAACTGGGCCGCGCCGGCGATGCCACGGCGCTTGCGGTCGTAGTCGACCTGCGAATAGCGGATGCCGTCCGGCGCATAAGCCCAGCTGGTCCCGCCGAACGGGTTGGCGGTGCATGGAATGGTGCCGTCGGCTGATACGATCGCGCGATCCGCAGTACCGAAGCCGGCGGTGCAATAGGTATCGATCTTGTCCATGATGACGCTTTCGGTGCGCGTCACCACATGGCTTTCGGCATAGTTGCCGAGGATGCCGAAGCGGCCGATCCCGGTGTCGACCGAATAGCTGACAAGCCCCGAGAATTCGTGCGTCCAGCGCTCCGAACGATCGCCATAGTTCGCCTTGACGCTGCCGGTCAGCAACAGCCCCTTCTGGTCGAGCGGCAGGCGCGTGCGGAGGTTGACGGTACCCGCGATCCCGCCCTCGATCATCTCGGCGGTCTGGTTCTTGTAGGCATCGACGCCTGCCAGCAGTTCCGGCGACACGTCGTTGAACTGAAGGCCGCGCGCGGAGTCCGCGGAGAAGCTGTCGCGCCCGTTGAACTCGGTGCGGACCTGGGTGAGGCCGCGGATCAGCACGCTGGTCGGCTCACCCGACGGGTGGGTGCTGTCGTCGGCGGACTGTAGCCGGCCGACGGTGATGCCCGGCACGCGCTGAAGCGCCTCCGCGGCCGACTTGTCGGGGAAGGCACCGATATCAGTCGCGGTGATCGAATCGACGAAGGTGTCGGCGTTCTTCTTGATGTTCTGCGCCGTCGCAAGCGCAGCGCGGACCCCGATGACAACGATGTCGGCGTTCGACGCGTCTTCTTGCGTAGCGCCATCGGCAGACGCCTGCTGTGCGGTCGATGCGCTGTCCTGAGCCTGCGCGGCCCCGGCCATTGCGATGATTGCGAGCACCGCCATCGATACGCCGCCGCGCAAAGCGGCATGACAGCCGCGGCCCCAGTCCGTTCCCTTCATCCCCATCCTCCCCATAACCGCCCCATCGGAGTCGGCCTGTTTTGACCAGCGGGGTCATGCGCATACGCAGCACCACCCTCTGACTTGCGTCACTTTGCGTAAACTGCGCAAAGAGGCAAGCAGAAATTTGCAGAACCGACCGGATGGCATGGATCCCGATAATTACCTATTATTTACATTATATTAGATAGAAAATTCAGCAGCGCACGGGCCGCAACCATCTGACAATCCCTGAATTGACGTTGCACATAATGCAAATATTTGCATAGATAGTGTCATGCGGAGTCACCCCTCCCCCTTTATGCGCGCCGACTCGGGCACTGCCCTGACTGCGTCAGACCGTGTTGCGTTTGGGGATGGCAAAGCTGCTCAGCGCCGCCAGCGCCAGGGAAGCAGCCGAGAGCAGCAGCGCCGCGATCGCCTGCCCATGGAAGGCCTGCCCGATCAGCGGCCCCAATATGGTTGCCGCGACGAGCTGGGGCAGCACCAGGAACATGTTGTGGATGCCCATATAGACTCCGGCCTTGCCCGGCGGCACTGCGCTCGCGACCATCGCATAGGGAATCGACAGGATCGACGCCCAGGCGCAACCGAGGCCCAGCGCGCAAAGCCAGAGCATCCGCGGATCGTCGATGGCCGCGAAACCGAGCATCGCGGCGGCTCCGGCCAGCAGGCAGCAGGCGTGGGTGGCGCGCCGCCCGATCCGCGCCGCGACCAGCGGCAGGAGGAAGGCGCCGAGGGCCGCAACTCCGTTATAGCCGGCGAACAGGATGCCCACCCAGTCCGCCGCCGCGTGATAGGCGGGCGATGCGGGATCCGCGGTGCCATAGTGACGCTCGGCCACCGCCGGTGTCGCGTAGATCCACATCGCGAACAGGCCGAACCAGGTGAAGAACTGCACGATCGCCAGCCGCGCGAGCAGCCTGGGCATGTGCAGGATATCTTCAACGATCTCGAGCATGCCCAGCGATTGACGCCCACGCCGCCGCAGCCACACCGCGGCGAGCTGGGCAAGGCCGAAGACGACCGCCATCACCGCGAGCAGATAGATTTCGCGTTTGCCCCCGGCGAGCCACGCGGCCAGTGCCACACCCGCCCCGCCGGTCAACCAGACGACGCCTCTGCGCGCCAGCGCCGCTGCGCCCGCCGCGGTCGGGATCATATGCGCATCCGCACGCCCGGGATCGGCGCGGCCCGGGCGTTCGGACGTGGTCAGTACCGACCAGCCCACCGCGAGGAACAGACAAGTGCCGCCGATATAGAAGGCCGTACGCACCGACACCGGCAATACGCCCGGCTCGGCATGCGCGCTCACGCCGAACCAGTTGGTAAGCATCCAGGGCAGCGCCGAGGCGAACACCGCGCCAAGCCCGATGAAGAACACCTGCATCGCGAAACCGGTGGTGCGCCGCCCCTCGGGCAGCTTGTCGGCGACCAGCGAGCGGAATGGCTCCATCGCGACGTTGATCGACGCGGTGAGCAGCCACAGCAACAGGCTCGCTCCCCACAGGCTCTGCGCATTGGGCATCGCGAACAGCGCCAGCGCGGCGAGCATCGCGCCCGCAAAGATATAGGGCCGCCGCCGCCCGAACCGCCCGGCAGTCCGGTCGCTCAGATGGCCGATCAACGGCTGAACCAGCAGCCCCGCCGCCGGCCCGGCGATCCACAGGATCGCCAGCTCGTCGATATTCGCGCCCAGTGTCTGGAAGATGCGGCTCGTGTTGACGTTCTGGAGGCCCCAGACGATCTGCACCCCGAACAGGCCAAGGCACATGTTCCAGATCTGCACGAAGCGCATGGGCGGAGCGCCGGCGGCCACCGCCCCGGCATGCACCCCCCGCATCTCTCCCCTTCCTTGCAAACTCACACTTTCGGTGCGTTAACCCCGGCGGTGCCGGCGAAGAGGTCAATTTGAGGCGAATGAACCACACGGGCAATAACAATACGACGCTCGAGGATCTGGCGCGCCTAGCCGGCGTCTCGATCTCGACCGTCTCGCGTGCGCTCAACGATCATCCGTTGATCAGCGCCCGGACCAAGCAGCGCATCTGGGCGCTGGCGCGGGATCATGAATATCCCTTCCGCCGCCACATGCCCGCCGCGCCGATCGGGGCGGAAGGATCGATTGCGATCGTGACGCCGCACATGCGTGGCGGCCCGCTGCCGCTCTCGCACCCCTTCTTCCTCGAACTGCTCGCCGATATTGGCGAGGCGGCGCGCGCGCGCGGCTGCGACTTCACCGTCAGCCATACCGCACCGACCGACTATGACGACCTCGTCTCGGTCGTCACCACCAGCCGCGCGAGCGGCGTGATCTTCCTTGGCCAGAGCATGCTGCACGAGGAGTTCAATCGCCTCGCCGCGACCAACGCCCGCTTCGTGGTGTGGGGCGCGCGCATGCCAGGGCAGGTCTATGGCAGCGTCGGATCGGACAATCTGCTCGGCGGCCGCCGGGCGACGCTCCACCTCGCACGGCTCGGGCGAAAGAAGATCCTGTTCCTCGGCGGCAGCGATCCCGAGGCCGAACAGCGCCGTCGGGGCTATCTGGAGGGGCTCAAGGAAAGCGGGCTTGAGGTCGATCCGAAGCTTTCAGCGCAGGTCGAGTTCGAGCTCGAATCGGCCGAGGCCGCCGTTACCCGGCTGCTGCGCCGCCACATCGCGTTCGACGGCATCATCGCCGCCAGCGACCTCATTGCGCTTGGCGCCATCCGCGCGCTGCGTCGTGCCGGCCTTTCAGTGCCGAACGACGTGTCGGTAGTGGGGTATGACGACATGCTGCTCGCGCGTCTCAGCACGCCCGCACTCAGCACAATCCGGCAGAACACGCAGGAGGCGGGGCGCAAGCTCGTCTCGCGCGTGCTCGACCCCAACCCCGATCACCAGCCCGAATATCTGCCCACCGACCTGATCGTCCGCGAATCCTGCGGCGCCTGAAGCCGAACTAGCTTGACCGCGTCGGATCGGTCACCGGGTCGAGCTCGCGCGCATCGGGCGCGCGCGCATCGGGGAGCGACCCGGTCTGGCGCTCGATCCGGCGATGCACGACCAGCTCATACCCCTCGATCTCGAGTGCGCGGATCGCCGCGCTGTTCGCGGCGTCGGCATTGGTGCGCCGCTGGTTGTGGCGGACATAGTCGATCCAGGTCGGCACATGATAGCGCTCGACCCACAGCTCGGGTTCGCTCAGGTCGCGCAGCAAGGTCCAGGCGAGTGCGCCGTCGCGGCGGCGGATCCGCCGCCTCTCGCTCACCACGCGGAGGAACTCGGGGACGTCGGCCGCCGCGATCCGGTGTTCGATCGTGATGACGATCGGCCCGCTGCGCGGCTCGACAGGGACCGCGGTCTCCGGCTCCTGCCAGCCGTCGCGCGGATCGAGGTCGAACTCGTTGATCGCCGGAACGCGATAGCGCAATCCGGCCAGGAGGCTGAGCAGCAGCACGCCGCCCGCTGCGATCAGGGCCGCGGGCAGCCCGCGCTGCTCGACGATCGTGCCGAACGCCCAGCTCCCGCCCGCCATCCCGCCGAACGCAGCCATCTGATAGAGCGCGATCGCGCGCGCCACGACCCAGCGGGGCGAGGCCATCTGGACGCTGACGTTGAAGGTCGACAGCGCGGCGACCCACCCTGCCCCACCCAGAACCAGCGCGAACAGGGTCAGGACCAGTCCCGGATCGAGCGCGATCAGCACAGCGCCGCCGCCCAGCATCAATGATGCGGTCCGCACCAGCGCTTCGGTCGACAGCCGCGTGCGCAGCCGCCGGCTACCGATCGCGCCCAGCACAGCGCCCGCGCCGAACCCGCCGAGCAGCAGGCCGTAAGTCAGCGCCCCACCGCCGACCAGGTCGCGCGCGATCAGCGGCATCAGTGCGGGCAAGGCGCTTGCGCCGAAGCCGAACAGCGCCGCGCGCGCCAGCACCACGCGGATGTTGGGCGACAGACGCACGTACCGGATACCCGCCGCCATCGCGACACCCAGCCGCTCGCGCGGCAGCCGCCGGGGCGGCAGGCCCGGCTTCCAGCGGAACAGCACGACGATCAGCCCGATATAGCTCAGCGCGTTGACCAGAAATGCCGCCGCGGCGCCCGCCACCGCGACGATCGCACCGCCCAGCGCCGGCCCGGCGCTGCGCGCGATGTTGAACCCCATGCTGTTGAACGCCACTGCGTCGGGCAGCACCGGCCGGGGCACCATGTCGCCCACCGACGCCTGCCATGCCGGGCCGTTGATCGCCGTGCCGCAGCCGATCAGGAAGGTGAAGATCAGCAGCGACCAGGGGGTGATGAGTCCGGCCCAGGTCAGGGCCGCCAGCGCCGCCGAGACGGCCAGCATGAACGACTGCGCGACCAGCATCACCCGGCGGCGGTCGAGATTATCCGCAACTGCCCCCGCCCAGAGCGAGAGCAGCATGATCGGCAACGTCGTCGAGGCCTGGACCAGCGCGATCATCTGCGCCGACGCGCCCAGGCCGATCATCATCCACGATGCGCCAACCGACTGGATGAGTCCGCCGAAGTTGGAGAACAAGCTCGCCATCCACACCGACCGGAACAACGGGATGGCGAACGGACTCGGATGACTCGACGGCATGGGAAGCATCCATGCCGGACTAGGCCGGACGATCCAACAGGCAAGCTTGCTTTGAGGAAGCGGCAGGCTGCCTTTCCGCGCCCCTATGCTCCGCCGACGCGCAGCAACCCCTCCAGCATCGCCTTGAACGCGGGGATCGCGCGGCGCGAGGTTTCGGCGGGATCAGGAGAATTGGCGATCCACATCGCCGCATCGGTGGATGCGCCGGAGATCATCCGTGCCGCTGCCTCCGGGTCGATCTCGCCGCGCACCACCCCGTCTGCCTGCAACTGCTCGATATGGCGGCGGATCGACGCGATGCAGGCGAGCGCGCCGGGCCAATTGGCGGGATCTCCCAGCACCGCGGGGCCGTCGCGCAACATGATCCGCTGCACCTCGGGCTCGAGCGCCAGCTCGATATAGCCGATATTCTCCGCCACCAGCCCGTCCCAGCGGGT
>Ga0247823_10002273_pt1 | contig 15913 bp, 13 predicted proteins | sample 13C_PalmiticAcid_2_FD_192426 | JGI IMG/M metagenome (GOLD analysis project Ga0247823, IMG submission 192426) | Soil microbial communities from agricultural site in Penn Yan, New York, United States - 13C_PalmiticAcid_Day30 | ecosystem: Environmental > Terrestrial > Soil > Agricultural land...
CTGCAGCGACGGGCGGCCGGTCTCGATCAGGAAGTGGGCCGTCTCGCGATAGAGCGGATCGCGCTCCGCGTACAGCGAGCGCAGCCTCGCCCGTGGATCCGCCACCTGCAGCAGCGGGCGCTGCGTGTCGTGGCGGAGGCGCCGGTGCAGCTCGTCGGCACTGGCGCGCAGATAGACGACGGTGCCGTGCTCGCGCAGCGCACGCCGGTTCGCCTCGCGCAGCACAGCGCCGCCGCCGGTGGCCAGGACGCCCTGCGCACCGGCACACAGCTCGGCGATCACCTGCTGCTCGATGTCGCGGAAGCGCGCCTCGCCCTCGCGCTCGAAGAAAGAGCGGATCGGCTCACCGATCCGCTCTTCGATCACCGCGTCGGAATCGGCGAAGCCGACTCCGAGCCGCTTGGCGAGTTGCCGGCCGACCGAGGACTTGCCAGACCCCGGCAGGCCAACAAGGGAGATGGTCACATCAGTGGACGCTACAGCCCAATTGCTGACCGTACGGGCTGAACTCGAACGGCGGCGACACATTCTCGTTGGCGATATCGGCCGCCAGGAAAGGCAGCGTACCCGTCCAGTGGGCGACACCTTCGGACGCCGACACGCCGGCGGACACCCGGAGGTCGAAGTTCACCCAGGTGGCGACGTTCTTCGGGTACTTGATCTGAACGATCACCGTACCGTCGGTATTCGTGGTGTTGCCATCGGGGAAGGACACCACCACGTCAGCCTTGCGCGGTTCCAACTGGCCATCGTTGTCCACGTCCTCGCCCGCATCCAGCGCGTTGTTGCGGTTGGTGTCTTCGTTCAGGCACAGGTCAGTGCCAAGAACAGCATCGTAGTCAACGAGGGGGTCTCGGGGATCTCCTGCGAGTACCTGCACCCAAGGACGGCCCGACACCCACACGCCCTTCATGAACTCCACGAGGTCGATCGACGCCGCGACCTGCACGCCAGACTTGGCGACGCCGGAGGAATCCGCCACCTGGATGACGTACCTCTTGACATAGCTCAGGCCACTGTCGCCTTGATCGATCAGGTTGTTGGTACCAATCGCGATCGAGACCGGCTCGCTGGCGACCGTCAGCGTCGTCGTGACCTCATTCGGGCAGCTACCGACAGCAAAGTCCGCATAGTCCCAGCAGGCGCGGATCGTCAGCCCGTTGGTCGGGCTGCTGCGGGTGCCTGCCGTGTAGGTGGAGAGCGCGATGCCATCGACGTTGCTGTAGACCAGGCTGGTCCCCGTGCCGATGGTGCCGCCGACAGAATTCACGTCGCCGTCCAGATCGAAGCGAACTCGCACGTTCCTGATCGGCTCGTTGCTGGAGCCGAGGAAAACGGCTCGCAACTGCGCCTGACCACTGGTCGCGCCGGTGCTGACGGCCACGACGTCGGGATTGGCCGACACGGACGGCGAGGCCACCGTGCCCACCGCGTTCGGGATCGAACCGCTGCCCGCAGACTGCACCGTGACCTCGGTCGTGTCGTCATCGCCCGCGGCCTGCGCGGTGATGGTCGCGGTGCCCGCCGTGCCCGGCGCGGTATAGCTGTACTCGTATTCGCCGTTTGCGTTGGTCGTTCCGGAAGCCGCGGTCGGCCCATCGACCGTGATGGCATAACCCGCCATCGGGTTCGACGTCGCATCCACCAGGCGATACCTCACGACGCCTGCGGCACCGCTCGACAGAACCGCCGGGACCGGCGTGCCGACCAGGTTCGAACCGATGACCTCGAAGGTCGCGGTGACTGGCGCAACCCCTGCGGCCGTGGCTGTGACCGTGATAGTGCGGTTGGCGCGATTGGGGCCAATCCGCACGGTTCCCTCGAGTTCTCCCGCTGCATCGGTGGTCGCGCCACCCACGGCGATCGTGGCACCGCTGTTGTCGACGCTCAGCGTGACCGAAGCGCCTTGAACAACCTGATTGCTCGCGTTCGTCGCCGTCACCGTGGCGACGACGGCTTCGATGCCGGAATTGGTGATCTGGGTCTTGTCCAGTGCCAGACTCAGCCGAGACACCGTCACCGCACCACCGCCCGAGTCATCTCCCCCGGGGCTTCCGCCACCACATGCCGCCACGAGTCCCGCAGCGGCCAGCGCAACCATCCGACCCAGCCAACCGTTGATCATCACTCCGTCCCCTGTGTATCGATGTCTTGAGGTGTAGGCGTCAGCGCGCCGCTCCACGGTCCGTGATCACCTTCGGCGTCAGGAACACGAGCAGCTCGGTCTTGTCGATCCGGCGGCTCTTGGAGCGGAACAGCGCGCCCATGTAGGGAATGTCGCCGAGGACCGGCACCTTCGTCGTGTCCTCACGTTCTTCCTGCTCGAAGATGCCGCCAATCACGACCGTGCCGCCGTTGTCGATCAGCACTTGCGTCTGTACGCGCTTGGTGTTGATCAGCAGACCCGCCGCCGTCGCACCACCGACGCTGTCCTTCGCCACATCGACGTTCAGGATGATGTTGCCTTCGGGCGTGATCTGGGGCGTCACCTCGAGCTTCAGGGTCGCCTTGCGGAACTGGATCGCGGTGGCACCGCTGGAAGTCGCCGTCTGGAACGGGATTTCCGTGCCCTGTTCGATGATTGCCTTGACCTGGTCCGCCGTGATGACGCGCGGGCTCGACACCACCTTGCCTTTACCGTCGGCTTCGAGGGCCGACAGTTCGAGGTTGAGGAAGCGATGCAGGCTGGAATTGAACAGCGAGATCGCGAAGGTGGCAGGGTCGCGGTCGTTGATGCCGAGCGACGGCAGGTTCACGAAATAGCTGTTGGTGCTCGAATCTTCGGCGATGACGCCCTGGTAGTTGGTCGGTAGACCTTGCGTCGTCGACGTCCCGACGCCGAGATAGTTGCCACCGACGCTGATGCGCCCCGAACCACTGCCGATGCCCCAACCCGGCGTACGGCCGCCAGGCTGCTCCGATGCCCCGAGCCGCACGCCGAGCTCCCGACCGAACGAATCGGCCGCCTCGACGATGCGCGCCTCGATCAGCACCTGGCGAACCGGGATGTCGATGCGCGCGATGATCCCGGCGATCTCCTCCAGCTTGGACGGGATGTCGCTGACGAACAGCTGGTTCGTCCGCGTCTCGTAGACGATGCTGCCGCGCGGCGAGAGGATGCGGTTGTTGTTGGTCACGCCGCCACCGGCGCCGCCCCGCGCGGTGCCTCCACCGCCTCCCGACTGGCCTTCGAGCTGCCCGGTGAGACCCTTGGCGACTTCTTCGGCCTTCGTGTAATTGAGCTGGAACGCCTGAGTCCTCAAAGGTTCGAGCGAAGCGATCTGCTGCTTGGCTTCGAGCTCCAGCTTTTCCTTGGTGGCGATCTCGTCCTTGGGCGCGATCCACAGCACGTTGCCGGTCTTGCGCACGCCCAGGCCCTTGGCCTGCAGGATGATGTCCAGCGCCTGATCCCAAGGCACGTCCTTGAGGCGCAGCGTGACATTGCCGGTCACGGTGTCGCTGGTCACGACGTTGAAATTCGTGAAATCGGCGATCACCTGCAGCAGCGCGCGAACCTCGATGCTCTGGAAATTCAGCGACAGCTTCTCACCCGAATAGCCAGGACCCTGGGTCAGCTTGTTCGGGTCGACCTTCTGCGGCCGTACCTCGAGCACGAACTGGGTGTCGGTCTGGTAGGCGCTGTGCTCCCAGACGCCGGTCGGTTCGACCACCATGCGAACGCGGTCGCCGCTTTGCAGGCTCGTCACCGTGCGCACGGGGGTGCCGAAGTCGGTCACGTCGAGGCGGCGACGCAGGTTCTCCGGCAGGTCGGTCTTCAGGAACTCGACCACCAGGCTCTGGCCCTGCTGCTTGATGTCGACGCCGACTTGATTGCTTGGCAGTTCGACGACGACGCGGCCGGCGCCATCCGGACCGCGCCGGAAGTCGATGCCGCGCAGCACCTGGGGCGCGGCATTCAAGCTGTCGGCAAAACGCACCGGGGCCGCCGCGGGCGACTGGGCGACCGCCTGCGCTGCCGCGGGGGCTACGCCGTCACTGGCCTGCAGCGTCAGCACGAGCGTCTTGCCATCCAGGCGCGCGTCGTAATTGCCCGGCTGCTTGAGACTGAGGACGAGACGGGTGCGATCGCCGCCCTGCGCCACGCTGACCGAACGAAGGTTGCCCTGGTTGATCTCGACGCTGTTGCGGCCGAGCCCGTTGCCGACCCCCGGCAGATCGATCGCGATGCGCGGCGGCGTCTGCACCGAGAAGCCCTTGGGCACCGCAGCCAGCGGCTCGCTGAGTTCGATCCGCACGACATCGGACGAGCCCTGCTGGGACGCGTTGATCGCCTGGATCACGGTTTGTGCCCATGCGGGGGCCGCAGCGGCGAACAGCGCGAATGCTGCCACGCAGGCTCGCCAATGCTTCATGATCATGGTCCCCCGATCGGTCGTCGTCATTTGCTCTTCTCCTGCAGCTGGAGGGCGGCAGGCCGCTCGATCCATTCGCCCGCGGCGTCCTGGACCACCTCCCGCAGAGTCACCTCGGTCTCAGAGATCTTGGTGACTTTCCCGTAGTTCTGTCCCAGATATTCGCCGACCTTGACCTGGTAAAGCAGGCTGTCGACCTTCAGCAGCGCCGTAGGCCGGCCGGACTTCGCGACGCTTCCCACCATCTTCATCGAATCCAGCGGATAGGCCTCGAGCGGCTCCTTGCGCCGGTTCATCTCGCCAGCGAACAGCGAATTCGGCTGACGCGCCTCCTGCTTGAGGGCTACCGTGAGCTTCTGGTTGCTGAAGGGCTCGACCGCCTGGACCTGCTCGTAGGGCTGTGGATCGAACCGCTTGGGCGGCAGCAGCGGCGGCACGTTCGGCTTGGCCTCGCGGCGCTGCTGGTCCATCCAGGACTGCAGTTCCTCCTGCTCGGCACCGCAGCCGACCAACCCGGCCGTCAGCGCGGCAGCGACTGAGATCGCGATCAGTCTGCTCATCACTTCTTCGCCTTCTTGGCCGCTTCCCGGGCCTTGCGCTGCGCATCGACCTCGCTCGAGTCCAGGTAGCGATAGGTCCTGGCAAGTGCGTCCATGCTCAGGTTGCCGCTGCCGGCGTTGGATCCGCCTCGGTTCGACTCGGACGGGCTGGTGATCGTCAGGTTGTGCAAGGTCACGATGCGCGACAGGTTCGCCACGTCGGCGGCAAACGAGCCGATGTCGTGGTAGCGGCCGCTGACCTTGATCGTGATCGGCAGTTCGGCGTAATAGTCCTTCACGGCGACCTGTCCGGGACGGAACAACTCGAACTGCAGACCGCGCCCGAGACCCGCCTGGTTGATGTCGGACAGCAACGCGTCCATCTCGGCCTTGCCGGGCAACTGCTTCTCGAGCTGCGTCACGTACTCCTGAACCTGGATCTTCTGCTTGCGCAGCTCATCGAGGTTCACGGCTTGCGCCAGCTTCGCCCGGTAATCCGCCTTCAGCCCGGGCTCACGGTCGCGCTCGGCCTGCAACTCGTCGCTGGTCGGCGACAACAGCAGGAACCAGCCAATCACCACGGCCGCCGCCGCCACCCCCGCGAATGCCGCGAGCTTGGGGAGCACCGGCCACTGGCCTGGCTCGTTGCGATTCAGTCCGCGGAACTGGTTGGAAGCCTCGGCCAGTACCGAGTTCAGGTCGAAATTCAGCTTGTTCCTGTTGGCCATCTCGGCTCCCTCAGGACTGACGTGCAGCCGGCGCCTTAGCCGGTGCAGGTGCGTTGGGGGCAGAGGCCGCGCCCGGTGCCGAGGCCGCCGCCGGGTCGACAGGCCGCTTGAGCGTCACACGGACCGAGAAGTCGAACAGGCGCTTCTGCTCTCTCGCCGCCGTCGAGACGTTCGTAGCCTTGATCTCCACGAGCTCGGGACGCTCGAGCCAGGTCGAGTTGTAGGCCGTGTTGCGCAGGAACTCCGACACACGCTCGTTGGTCTGGGCGATCCCCTGCACCGCGACGACTTGGCCGTTCTGGCGAATGGTCGTGAGGTAGACGCCCTCAGGGGTCTGCTTGACCAGCTCGTTGAGCAGATGAACCGGCAGGTTGCGGTCGGTCTGCAGATCTTCCACGGCCTTCTGGCGCGCCTTCAGGCCCTCGATCTCGGCCTTCAGCGTGGCGATGTCCTTGATCTGCTCGTCGAGCTTCTTGATCTCGGCCTTCAAATAGGCGTTGCGATCCTGCTGGCTGCCGATCATCTGCTGCAGTACCGCGTACCAGATGCCGACGATGGCGATGCCCGCCGCGGCGGCAATGCCCAGCCCGATGAAGAAGGCCTTCTTGCGCAGCTGCCGTCGCTCCTCGCGATGCGGCAGCAGGTTGATGAGGATCATGCCAGGAACCTCCGCATCGCAAGGCCGCACGCGGTGAGGTACGCCGGGGCTTCACGGCGCAGCTTGCTCTCACGCACCGCGGAGCCCAGCCGCATGCCGTCGAAAGGGTTGACGACCATCGAAGCAAAGCCGGTCAGTTCGGTCACCCGCTCCTTGAGCCCCGGCAGCGTCGCGGTGCCGCCGCCGAGCATCACGTAGTGCACCTTGTGGTGCGGGGTGCTGGTGAAGAAATACTGCAGCGCCCGCCCGATCTCCTGAGACAGGGTGTCGACGAACGGCGCGAGCAGCGTGGACTCGTAGTCCTCGGGCAGGTCGCTGGCGAGCTTCTTCTGCTCGGCTTCCTCGAAGGAAAAGCCATATTGACGCGAGATCATGTGCGTCAGCTGCGAACCGCCGAAGGCTTGGTCGCGGTCGTAGAGCAGTTCGTCGTCGCGCAACACCTTCAGGCTCGTCGTCTCGGCACCGATCTCGAACAGCGCGACGAGCGCGTCCTTGCCCTCGTTCGGCAGTCCCGCGACGATGCGCGTCATCGCGAGACGCGAGGCGTGCGACTCGATGTCGAGCACCACCGGCTTGAGCCCGGCCGCCTCGGCCAAGCCCTGGCGGTCCTGCACCCGGTCTTTGCGCGAAGCCGCGATCAACACCTCGACGTCACCCGCGGACGTCGGGCTCGGCCCGACGACACAGAAGTCGAGGCTGACTTCGTCGAGCGAGAAAGGGATGTACTGATTCGCCTCGGATTCGACCTGCAGCTCGAGTTCCTCGTCGCGCAGGCCGGCCGGCAGCATGATTTTCTTGGTGATCACCGCCGACTGCGGCATCGCCATCGCGACGCGCTTCGTTCGGGTGCCGCTCTTCGTGACGACGCGCCGCACGGCGTCGGCCACCTCGTCGAACTTCTCGATTTGGCCGTCGGCTATCCAGCCCTTTTCGAAGCTCTCGGTCGCAAAACGCTCCAGCACATACTCGCCCGACGCCGATTGCCCCAGTTCGACGAGCTTGACGCTCGACGAACTGATATCCAGCCCGAAGAGCGGGGACTGCTTGTTGCCGATCAACCCGTCGAGAAAGCCCACGCTGTCTCCCGCCCGCCGCGTTACGGCTGTTAAGAAGTTACTTCAATGCTAGCAGTAAAGCCTTTGTGTCCCAAAGCGTTTCGGGACGCGCGCCACGCCGTCACGTTGCATAACTCACACGCGGAACACGCTGTCACAACGCTGGCGCGGCACGCCGGCAACAGCCGGCCTTGCGGCCCGGCCGCAGCGTGAAGCTTGCCGCGGAGGCGCTTCCTATAATTTGCCGCATCCGACCTGGAGCCCCATGAGCGCGAACGACCGCAATACTGCCAACGCCCCGTCCGCGCGCTTTCGCTTCAAACCCTTCGCCGGCCTCCCCGCCTATTTGCGCTGGCCGCTTTGGGTGCTGTCAATCCTGCTGGGCTTGGCCGTGGCGGCCTCGATCGCGGGGGCTGCGCTGCTCGGGTTGACCCTCGCCGTCGCCTACCCCAACCTGCCGGAGATCAGCGGGCTGACCGACTACCGGCCCAAGCTGCCGATGCGTGTCTACTCGGCCGACGAAGTGCTGATCGGCGAGTTTGGCGAGGAGCGTCGCCAGTTCGTGCCCATCGCCGAGATCCCCAAGGTCGTGCAACAGGCCGTCCTGGCGATCGAGGACGCCCGCTTCTACGAGCACAGCGGCGTCGACTACATCGGCATCGTGCGTGCCGGACTGGCCAACGTCGGCGAGTCGCGCAGCCAGGGCGCCTCGACCATCACGATGCAGGTGGCGCGCAACTTCTACCTGCCCACGGAGAAGACGCTGAGCCGCAAGGTCTACGAGATCCTGCTGGCCTTCAAGATCGAGAGCCAACTGAGCAAGTCTCAGATCCTCGAGGTCTACATGAACCAGATCTATCTCGGGCAGCGCGCCTATGGATTCGCAGCGGCGTCGGATGCCTATTTCGGCAAGCCTCTCGGGGAACTGAACATCGCCGAGGCGGCGATGCTCGCCGGCCTGCCCAAGGCGCCATCGGCCTACAACCCCTTCGTGCGCCCCCAGCGTGCCCGTCAGCGCCAGCAGTACATCATCGACCGCATGCTCGACAACGGCTTCATCTCCACCGAGCAGGCCGCGGCCGAGAAGGCGCGCGAGCTGGTCTACAAGCGCGAGATCTCGGTGCCGCTGCACGCCGACTACGTGGCCGAGGCAGCACGCCAGCTGATCTACGCTCAGTATGGCGAGGACGCCTACACGCGCGGTCTGAACATCTACACCAGCGTCAGTTCGGTCGACCAGGAGGCTGCCTATCGCGCCCTGCGCAAGGGCATCACCGACTTCGAGAAGCGCCAGTTCTACCGCGGCCCGGAGGGCTACGTGGACCTGCCCAAGGACGACGCCGCGCGCGACGCGGCGATCGCCGAGGCGCTCGATGCCCATCCCGACAACGACGAGATCAAGGCCGCCGTCGTGCTGGAGGCCTCGCCCAAGCAGGTGATCGCCGTGCTGCAAAGCGGCGACACGCTGACGATGAGCGGCGAAGGCCTGCGTCCCGCCACTTCCGGTCTGTCGCCCAAGGCCAACCCGAAGGTCCAGATCCGCCGCGGCGCGGTGATCCGCGTGATCAAGGGCGCCAAGGACGCGTGGTCGATCACGCAGCTCCCCGAGGTCGAAGGCGCGCTCGTCTCGCTGGACCCGCGCACCGGCGCGATCCGCAGCATGGTCGGTGGCTTCGACCACGCCAAGAGCAAGTTCAACCGCGCCACCCAGGCCTGGCGCCAGCCGGGTTCGAGCTTCAAGCCCTTCATCTATTCGGCGGCGCTGGAGAAGGGCTTCACGCCGGCCACGGTCATCAACGACGCACCGCTGTTCTTCGACGCGGCGACCACCGGCAGCCAGCCGTGGGAGCCGAAGAACTACGACGGCACGTTCGAGGGCCCGATGTCGCTGCGGCGAGCGCTGGCCAAGTCGAAGAACATGGTGTCGATCCGCATCCTGGAGGCGATCGGTACCAGCTACGCGCAAGGCTGGATCGCGCGTTTCGGCTTCGACGCCGACAAGCACCTGCCCTACCTGCCGATGGCGCTGGGCACCGGCTCGGTGACGCCGCTGCAGATGGCCAGCGCCTACGGCGTGTTCGCGAACGGCGGCTACCGTGTCGATCCGGTGCTGGTGACGCGCGTGACCGACAACAAGGGCCGCATCGTCACGCAGACGACACCGGCCGTGCTCGACGAATCGAAGCGTGCGATCGACGAGCGCAACGCCTTCGTGATGAGCCAGCTACTGCAGGAGGTGACGCGCAGCGGCACCGCGGCACGCGCCCAGGGCACGCTGAAAAGGCCAGACCTCTACGGCAAGACCGGCACCACCAACGACTCGCAGGACGCGTGGTTCGCCGGCTACACCGCGACGCGCGTCGCCGTGGTGTGGATCGGCTACGACCAGCTGCGCAAGCTCGGCGACCGCGAGACCGGCGGTGGCCTCGCGCTGCCGGTGTGGATCGACTACATGGGCACCGCGATCAAGGGCACGCCCGTCGTCGAACGCGAGGCCCCGTCCGGCGTGATCAACATCGGCGGCGAGTGGTACTACGAAGAGTACGGGCCCGGCAACGGCATCACTTCGCTCGGCCTCGACGAGCCGCCACCACCGGCTCCGCCGACCGAGACCGAACGCAAGAGCATCCTCGACCTGTTCAAGGAGTGAGGTTCAGGCCGCCGGCGGCACGAACAGCAGGGCCTTGCCGGCCTGCTCGCTCGCGCAGGCCGACAGCGTCGCGAAGAACTCGTCGCCGCTCTTGGTGTCGCGCCACTGGCCATCGCGCCAGCGGTAATGGAAGCCGCCGCGCCGCGCCGCAAGCCAGATCTCGTGCAACGGCGGCTGGGTGTTGATGATCAGCTTGCTGCCGTTCGGCAGACTCAGCTCCAGCAGGCCGCCGGTGCGGGCGCCGTCGATGTCGACCACGTCGTCCTGCAGCCAGCGGTCGACCTGCTGCTCGATGCCGGCAAGCAGCCGGTAGGCCAGCGCGTGGTATTCGCTGTCGCTCAGCAGCGTGTCGGTGGTGGGCGTGCTCATCTCTAGAATCCGGACATGATCTCGTTGCATTCGATTCTAGGCAGGTGCATCACCGCGACGGCCGTAGGTGTATGCGCCGCCGGCTGCGGCCAGCGCGGCCCGCTCTACCTGCCCGCACCAGCCGCGAAGCCCGCCGCGCCCGCTTCCGCACCGGCCTCGGCGCCGCGCGCGCCGTGAGCGCGCACGACCCCCGCGCGCTGCCTGGCGCGCCCTTCGTCGCCTATCGCGGCGGCGAGCTGTTCGTCGAGGACTGCGCCGTCGCCGAACTCGCCGCGCGCCACGGTACGCCGCTGTACGCGTATTCGCGCGCCGCGATGCACGCCGCGCTGGCGCCCTACCAGCGCGCGCTGGCAGGCCGCGACCATCTGATCTGCTATGCGATGAAGGCCAACTCGAGCCTCGCGGTGCTGCAGACCTTCGCGGCGCTGGGCTGCGGATTCGACATCGTCTCGGGTGGCGAGCTTGCGCGCGTGCTGGCCGCCGGCGGCGAGCCGGCGAAGGTCGTGTTCTCCGGGCTCGGCAAGACCCGCGCCGAGATGCGCCAGGCACTCGTTGCCGGCGTGAAGTGCTTCAACGTCGAGAGCGAGGCCGAACTCGACCTGCTGTCCGAGGTCGCGCTTGGCCTGGGCCGGCGTGCGCCGGTCAGCCTGCGCGTGAACCCCGACGTCGACGCCGGCACCCACCCCTACATCTCGACCGGGCTGAAGGGCAACAAGTTCGGCATCGCGCACGACCGCGCGCTGGCCGCCTACCGCCACGCGGCCGCGCTGCCGGGCCTGGAGGTGGTCGGCATCGACTGCCACATCGGCTCGCAGATCACCGAGATCGGGCCGTATCTCGACGCGCTCGACCGCCTGCTCGATCTGGTCGAGGCGGTCGAGGACAGCGGCATCCCGCTGCACCACCTCGACGTCGGCGGCGGGCTGGGCATCCGCTACACCGACGAGACGCCGCCGGCCGCCGACGCGCTGATCGCCGCGCTGCTGGAGCGACTCGACGCGCGCGGCCACGGCAAGCGGCCACTGGTGTTCGAACCCGGTCGCTCGCTGGTCGGCAACGCCGGCGTGCTGCTGACCGAGGTGCTCTACCTGAAGCCCGGCGCCGAGAAGAACTTCTGCGTCGTCGACGCGGCGATGAACGACCTGATGCGCCCGGCGCTCTACGAGGCGACGATGGGCATCGTCGCGGCGCGGCTGCGCGACGCGCCGCCGGTGGTCTACGACGTCGTCGGCCCGGTGTGCGAGTCCGGCGACTGGCTGGGCCGCGACCGCGCGCTCGCGGTGCGGCCCGGCGACACGCTCGCGGTGCTCAGCGCCGGCGCCTACGGCATGACGATGGCGAGCAACTACAACACGCGGCCGCGCGCGGCCGAGGTGATGGTCGAGGGCGCCACGGCCACGGTGATCCGTGCGCGCGAGACCACGGTCGAGCTGTTCCGCGGCGAGACGCTGATGCCGCGCTGAGCGCGCTTCAGGCCGCGAGCCGGTCTTCCTCGACCGCGTGGCAGGCCACGCGCACGCCCTCGCCCAGTTCGCGCAGCGCCGGCCGTTCGCTGCGGCAGCGCGCATTGGCCAGCGGGCAGCGCGGGTGGAAGCTGCAGCCCGAGGGCGGCGCCAGCGGGTTCGGCACCTCGCCCTGCACCGGCGTGCGGGCGCGGCCGCTCAGGTGGATGTCGGGAATCGCGTCGAGCAGCATGCGCGTATACGGATGGCGCGGCTGCGCGAACAGCGTGCGCTTGGGTGCCAGCTCGACGAGGCGGCCGAGGTACATCACGCCGACCTGGTCGCTGACATGGCGCACGACCGCGAGGTTGTGCGAGATGAACAGGTAGGTCAGGCCGCGCTCGCGCTGCAGGTCGCGCATCAGGTTGAGCACCTGGGCCTGCACCGAGACGTCGAGCGCCGAGGTCGGCTCGTCGCAGACCAGAAACTCCGGCGCGGTGGCGAGCGCGCGCGCGATCGAGATGCGCTGGCGCTGGCCGCCGGAGAACTGGTGCGGGTACTTGTCGGCATCCGCGGCGTCGAGCCGCACGGAGCGCAGCAGCTCGGCCACCCGCTCGCGGCGCGCCGCGGCGTCGGGCTCGAGGCCATGCTCGATGAGCGGCTCGGCGACGATGTCGCGCACGCTCCAGCGCGGGTTCAGGCTGGCATACGGGTCCTGGAAGATCATCTGCAGCCGCCGGCGCAAGGCCGCGGCGCGCGGCGAAGCGAGCTCGGCCACCAGGTCCTGCCCGTCGAAGCGGAGAGTCCCTGCGCTCGGCGGATGCAGGCCGACCAGCAGCCGCGCGACCGTGCTCTTGCCGCAGCCCGATTCGCCGACCAGCGCGAGCGTTTTGCCGCGCGCGATATCGAAGGAGACGCCGTCGACCGCATGGACGATCTGCCGCGGCCGACCGTCGAGCACGCGCTCGAGCCAGGGCGCGGAGACATCGAAGCGCTTCGCGAGGTCGCGGACTTCGACCAGCGGCTCGGCACGTGCCGTCATGCGGCCTGCGCCTCGTGCACCAGCCAGCAGGCCGCGCGCGTCGTGCCGGCCGACGCCAGCTCGGGCCGCTCGCGCCGGCAGCGCTCCATCGCGTGCGGGCAGCGCGGGTGGAAGGCACAGCCCGAGGGGATGGCGTTCAGCCGCGGCATCGCGCCGTCGATCTGCAGCAGGCGCTCGCGATCCTCGTCCATCGCCGGGATCGAGCCCATCAGCCCGGCCGTGTACGGGTGTGCCGGCGCGTGGATCACCTCACGCACCGGGCCGATCTCGACGATGCGCCCGGCGTACATCACCGCGACGCGGTCGCAGGCCTCGGCGATCACGCCCATGTCGTGGGTCACCAGCATCACCGCGGCACCATGGTCCTTGCACAGTCGCTTGAGCAGGCCGATGACCTGGGCCTGGATCGACACGTCGAGCGCCGTCGTCGGCTCGTCGGCGACGATCAGCTCGGGGTTGGCGGCCAGCGCGAGCGCGATCACGACGCGCTGGCGCATGCCGCCGGAGAACTGGTGCGGGTAGTGGTCGATGCGCGCTTCGGGCGCCGGGATGCCGGTCTCGCCGAGCAGCTCGATGGCGCGCGCTCGCGCCTGCGCGGCATCGAGCGGCAGGTGGGTCCGGATCGTCTCGACGAGCTGTCGGCCGACCGTGTACAGCGGGTTCAGCGAGGTCAGCGGATCCTGGAAGATCGCGCCGATGCGCCGCCCGCGGATGCGCCGCAGCGCGTCGGCCGGCAGGTCGTCGATGCGCGCGCCGCCGAGCCGCACCTCGCCACCGGCGATGCGACCCGGCGGCTCGAGCAGGCCGATGATGGCCGCGCCGGTCAGCGACTTGCCGGCGCCGGACTCGCCGACGACGCCGAGGATCTCGCCCGCCTCGATCGTGAACGACACCCCGTCGAGCGCGCGCAGCGAGCCGCGCCGGTGCGGGAAGTCGACGCGCAGGTCACGGACCTCGAGCAGCGGCGCGGTCATCGGCAGGGGTCAGCCCGCTACCGCGGGCGTGCAGATCGCCAGCGGCTCCTCGTGGTCGACGCGCACCGTGAACTCCGACTGGAGCCGGTTCCCCTTGACAGCGACGAGGTAGTAGCGGGTGCAGGGCTTGACGTCGAGCGTCAGGCGCGCGTTCTCGAAACGCCCGATGCCGCTCATCGGGCCGGACACCACCACGTCGTGGCGGCCGGGATCGACGAACAGGCGCCCGGTCAGCGGCGCGCCCTTGCCGTCGACCGCGGTGACGACCACGTCGTAGGTATCGATCGGCGTGCGGTGGTAACGCTCGCCGACGAGTTCGGCGGTCCCGGGCGCGGTGGCGCAGCCGCCGAGCAGCGCCACGGTGAGGGCGGCAATGCCGCCGCGAAGGCTTGCGTTCATGTCGGACTCCATTCGCAAGGTCGTCAGCGCAGCCGCGGGTTGAGCGCGTCGCGCAGCCAGTCGCCGAGCAGGTTCACGCTCAGCGCGATCAACACTAGCATGGCGCCGGGAAAGATGGTGATCCACCATTCCCCACTGAAGAGAAAGTCATTGCCGACCCGGATCAGCGTACCGAGCGACGGCGAAGTCGGCGGCACACCGACGCCCAGGAAGCTCAGCGTCGCCTCGGTGATGATCGCCGTGGCGACCTGGATCGTCGCCAGCACCAGCACCGGCCCCATCACGTTGGGCAGCACATGGCGGCGCATGATGCGCGCCGGCGCAACGCCGATCACGCGCGCCGCCTGCACGTACTCCTTCTGGCGCTCGACCATCGTCGAGCCGCGCACGGTGCGCGCGTAGGGCACCCAGCCCGGCAGCGCGATCGCGAGGATCAGCACGCCGAAGGCCAGCGTCTCGTGCGCGTCGGGGAACAGCGCGCGACCGACGCCGTCGATCAGCAGCGCGACCAGGATCGACGGGAAGCTCAGCATCACGTCGCAGATGCGCATGATGACCGCGTCGGTTCGTCCGCCGACGAAACCAGACACCAGCCCCAGCGCCACGCCGATCACCGTCGACAGCAGCACCGAGGCCACCCCCACCGCCAGCGAGATGCGCGCGCCGTACAACAGTGCCGAGAGGATGTCGCGGCCCTGGTCGTCGGTGCCGAGCAGGTACTTGGCGCTGCCGCTGTCGAGCCAGGCCGGCGGCAGTCGCGCGTCGCCGAGTTCGAGCGCGGCGAGGTCGAAGGGATCGTGCGGCGCCACCCAGCCGGCGAAGACGGCGCAGAACACGCAGGCGAAGGCGATCGACGCCGCGATCACCGCCGCCGGCGACGTGCGGAAGTCGTACCAGAGGTCGCTGTCCAGCCAGCGACGCACGGCCGCGCCGCTCATCGCGACGAACTCACTTGACCACCGCCCAGTGGTAACGCATCGCGTTGTCGGCGGGCTGCGGCAGGTCGACGCCGGGCTTCATCGCCCACGCGAGCGCCTGCTGGTGCAGCGGGATGTGGCCGACCTCGGCCTGGTGGATCTCGAAGGCTTCGCGGATCAGCGCACGGCGCCGGGCGGCGTCGGTCTCGGACTGGATCGCGAGGATCAGCGCGTCGACCCGGGCGTTGCTGTAGCCGCCGATGTTGTACTGTCCCTGCCCGGCGTCCCTGGGTGTCGAGATCAGCGCGTTGAGCGCGTTGTGGGCGTCGTAGGTGCCGGGCGTCCAGCCGAGCAGGTAGAAGCTGGTCTCGCGCCGCAGGATCTTGGGGAAGTAGGTCGTCTTGGTCTCGGCATGCAGCCGCACCTTGACGCCGACGCGCGCCAGGTTCGCGGCGACGGCCTGGCAGATCGCGCCGTCGTTCACGTAGCGGTCGTTCGGGCAGTTCATGCCGACTTCGAAGCCCTCCGGATAGCCGGCCTCGGCCAGCAGCCGCTTGGCCGCCTCGGGGTCGAACGGCGGGCGCCGGTTCAGCTCGGCGACGAAACCCTGGACGCCCGGGGCGACCATCAAGGCGGTCGGCGTCGCGGCGCCGCGCATGATGCGCGCGCGGATCGTGTCGATGTCGATGGCGCGGAGGAAAGCCTCGCGGACCCGACGGTCCTTGAACGGGTTGCGCCCCTTGACGCTCGAGTCGAGTAGTTCGTCG
>Ga0247823_10002274_pt1 | contig 15909 bp, 9 predicted proteins | sample 13C_PalmiticAcid_2_FD_192426 | JGI IMG/M metagenome (GOLD analysis project Ga0247823, IMG submission 192426) | Soil microbial communities from agricultural site in Penn Yan, New York, United States - 13C_PalmiticAcid_Day30 | ecosystem: Environmental > Terrestrial > Soil > Agricultural land...
GCGGCCTTCGCTTCGGCCTGGCAGATGTCCTTCGCGTTGCCGGACAGCGAGTCGCACTGCTTGTTCGAGGTTTCGTACGTGGCCTTGGCCGAGGCCTTGTGCTGGTCGTACGTGGCCTTGTCACCCGCGGCGTGCGCGCCGGCGGCGAAGACGAAGGCGCCAGTCACGGCGATGAGGGCGCGGGCGATCGGGTTGAATTTGTTCATGTGGGTTCTCCTCTGTAGTGATGGGTTCCTGCGAAATGCGAGGAACGTGTGCCAACGAAACGAAGATTAGGTTCGGTGCCGCGAGGGGTCTGCCGGACAAGCCGGGCAGACACCGTCGGACGTGACCTACACCCCCGTCACGGCGCGTGCTGCGGGTTCACCCTGAGTCGGGCATGCCTGACAATTGCAGGATTCCTCCCAGGTGCCCGCCCATGCATTCAGAGCGTCTGCCCGATGAACCCCGCCGCCTCGCGAGCCTTCAGGCACTCGGCATCATCGACACCGCTCCGGAGGAAAGCTTCGACGAACTCGTCGCCTGCACGGCGCAGCTGACCGGCTGCCCCATCGCCGCCATCTGCCTCATCGACGAACGCCGCCAGTGGTTCAAGGCCGTGGTCGGCATGGCCCCCGTCGAACTGCCGCGCGAGCAGACCTTCTGCGCGCACACCATCCTCGGCACCGACGTGATGGAGGTGCCCGACGCCTGCCTCGACCCGCGCTTCACGCAGCATCCCGGCGTCACCGGCGAACCGCACGTGCGGCTCTACGCCGGCATGCCGCTGTGTGTCGAAGGGGTGATGGTGGGATCGCTCTTCGTGATCGACACCGTGCCGCGTTCGCTCGAATCCGGCCAGCGCGACGCGCTGCGCCGCCTCGCGAAGGTGGCGCTCGGGCTGATGCGCGGCCTCGAGCGGCTCACGTCGCTGGAACAGGAACGCGCGCGGCTGCTCGACTTCGCGCGCGCCTCGGGCGACTGGATGTGGGAGACCGACGAACACCTGCGCTACACGTGGGTGTCGGGCGCCTTCGAGGCCGTGACCGGCATGCCACCCGTCTCGCTGATCGGCCAGACCATCGCGGACTCGCCGCTGCTCGACTCGCTCGGCGAGCCGCTGGCCGGCGGCCACACGTTCCACGAACTGCTGCGCGCGCGCCGGCACGTCACGCGCGTGTTGACCGACAAGGCCACCACCCACGGCGTGCTGCAGATCTCGCGCAGCGCGGTGCCCGCCTACGACGCCCAGGGCCGCTTCTGCGGCTACCGCGGCACGGCGCGGGACGTGTCGACGCGGGTGGCCGGCGAACGTGGCGCCCACGCGCAGGCGGAACTGCTGCGCAAGCTGTCGTCGCAGGTGCCCGGCGTGATCTTCCAGTTCCGGCTGCTGCCCGACCACACGGTGCACTATCTCTATGCGAGCGACGCGTGCCGGGAGATGTTCGGCGCCGATCCGCCGCACGAGGGCGACGGCGGCGACCGGGACGTGGTGTGCCGTTCCGTCCATCCGGACGACCAGGCGGGGTTCATGCGCAGCCTGGTCGAGGCGGCGCGGTCGCTCACGCCATGGAACCGCGAGTACCGCACGCTGCGCGACGGCAAGGTGCGCTGGCTCGAGATCCGCGCGCTGCCCGAACCGCATCCGGCCGGCGGCGTCCTGTGGCACGGCTTCACGGCCGACGTGACCGCGCGCAAGGAGATCGAACTGGCGCTGCGCACCGGCGAGCGCCGCTGGAGCATGGCCGCGCGCGCCGCGGGCATCGGCATCGCCCAGTTCGACCGCCCTTCCGACCGCATCTCGCTCGACGCCATCGCCTGCGCGAACCACGGCCTCGCGCCGCTGCGCGCCGAGCTGACGATGGCCGAGTGGCTGCAGCACGTCCACCCCGGCGACCGCAGCGGCGCCCGGCACGCGCTGGAGCAGGCGATGGCGCGGCGCGGCACGCTGGAGTCCCGCTACCGCATGGCCCTGCCCGACGGGTCGACGCGCACGCTCGAGATCCACGCGCACTGCACGCTGGACGACGGCGGGCAGGTCAACGGCATGCTCGGCACGTGCCGCGACGTCACGCAGCAGGTGGCCCACGAGCAGCTGCGCCGCGACAAGGAGACGGCGGAACGGGCCAGCCGCGCCAAGAGCGAGTTCCTCTCGCGCGTGAGCCACGAGCTGCGCACGCCGCTCAACGGCATCCTCGGGTTCGCCCAGCTGATGACCCTCGACCAGGTGCACCCGCTCGCGCCCGACCAGGCACGCCGCCTCGACAGCGTGCTGCACGCCGGCCGGCACCTGCTCGAGCTGATCAACGATGTGCTGGACCTCGCCCGCATCGAGCAGGGCGACGTGTCGATGCAGCGCGCGCCGGTGGACCTGATGGCCTCGGTGTCGGCCTGCATCGCACTGATCCAGCCGCTGGCGGACAAGGCGAACGTGCGGGTGGCCATGCCGCCACCGTCACCGCACTGGTCCGTCGCGGACGTGCGCGCGGTGGAGCAGGTGCTGATCAACCTGCTGTCGAACGCGATCAAGTACAACCGCCCCGGCGGCGAGGTGCGGGTGGTGCTGCGGCACGAGACGGGCTGGGTGCACCTCTCGGTGAGCGACGAGGGCCAGGGCCTCACGCCGGAGCAGCAGGCCCACCTGTTCGAGCCGTTCAACCGCCTCGGCGCCGAGCAGCGCCGCGTCGAAGGCACCGGCCTCGGCCTCGTGATCGCGCGGGCGCTCGCGCACGCGATGGGCGGGCAGCTGCGGCTGCTGAGCGCCCCCGGCCTCGGCTCGACCTTCACGCTGTCGCTGCCGGCCGGACACCCGCCCGAGGGCGTGGCACCGCAGGTCGAGGCCCCGGCCCTGCTTCCCGCACGGCCGTCGCCGCGGTCACGCAACGTGCTCTACATCGAGGACGAACCGCTGAACCAGCTGCTGATGCAGGAGGTGTTCCGCTCGCAGCCCCACTGGACGCTGCACGTGGCGGGCGACGGCGCCACGGGCCTCGCGCACCTGTCGGCCGCGCGCCCGGACCTCGTGCTGATCGACATGAACCTGCCCGACATGAACGGCCTGGAGCTCATCCGCCGCGTGCGCGAGGCGCCGGCCACGGGCGACCTGCACTGCATCGCGCTGTCCGCCGACGCCATGCAGCCGCAGATCGAGGCCGCGCTGGCGGCGGGCTACAACGCCTACTGGACCAAGCCGGTGCACGTGCCGAACGTGCTGACGGGGCTCGCAGAAATCCTGGGCTGAAAACTAAAAAGGCCGGGATCCTCGCGGATACCGGCCTTTGGAACGCGCTCTTTTCAGAGCGCGCAGATCACTTGAGGTGACCGTTGATCAGCTTCGTCATCTCGAACATCGAGACTTGCGCCTTCTTGAAGATTTCCTTCAGCTTGGCGTCGGCGTTGATCATGGTGCGCTTCGCGGAGTCTTGAAGGTTGTTGGCCTTGATGTACTCCCAGACCTTCTTCGTGACCTCGGTGCGGGGCACCGGGGTGGCGCCGATCACGGCGGCCAGTTGAGGGCTCGGGGTCATGGCCTTCATGAACGCGGCGTTCGGCGTGCGCTTCTTCGCCGGGGCCGCAGCCTTCTTCGCGGGAGCTGCCTTCTTGGCCGGTGCCGCCTTCTTGGCGGGCGCGGCCTTCTTGGCTGCCGGCGCGGCTTTCTTGGCCGCTACCTTCTTCGCAGGAGCCGCCTTCTTGGCGGGGGGTTTCGCAGTTGCCATGTTGAATTTTCTCCATCAAATGGTTGGTTGATGTGCCCGGGTTGGGTGAAGGCCGCATGAGCCCCCTGTTCTCCATGACCACGTGCGGAGCGAATACTACTGCGAAGGTGCTGCATTGAGAAGCAGTTTTCATAGGTAAAACGCGCATTCTTCCCCCGTGAGAACCCGTTTTGTCGCCCCGCTGCGTCACTGTGCGCTGCACATCGCGCGCATCACGCGCCCGCACCCCACTCGAATTTGTAGCCCACGCCGTACACCGAGTGGATGATCTCGCGGTGCGGAGACACGTCCGCGACCTTCTTGCGCAGCTTCTTCACGTGGCTGTCGACGGTGCGGTCGGACACCACGCGCGTGTCCCGGTACATCGCATCCATCAGCTGTTCGCGCGAGAAGATGCGGCCCGGCTGGGCCGCGAGCACCTTCAGCAGCTGGTACTCGACCGCGGTGAGGCCGAGGTCGCGGCCGCCGAGCGTGGCGCGCCAGCCGGCATCGTCGAGCACCAGGTCGTGTTCGGCGGATGCACCGCCATGGGTGCGGCGCAGCACCGCCTTGACGCGCGCGACCACTTCGCGCGGGCTGAACGGCTTGCAGATGTAGTCGTCGGCGCCGAGCTCGAGGCCGAGCAGGCGGTCGATCTCCTCGACGCGCGCGGTCACCATCACGATCGCCGCTTGCGTCTGCTGGCGCAGCGCCTTGCACACGTCGAGGCCGTTCTTGCCCGGCAGCATCAGGTCGAGCAGCACGAGGTCGGCGCCGTGGTCGCGCATCCATGCCTCCACCTCGTCGCCGCGCGCGAGGCGGGACACCTCGAAGCCGTGCTGCACCAGGTAGTCGCGCAGGATGTCGGCGATCTTGTCCTCGTCCTCGACGATCAGGATCCGTTCAGCCATGGGCACTTCCTCCGTCGAACTTCGGGAACCGCAATTGCCACCGGACACCGCCGAGCGGGCTCGCGCCGGCCGCCATCTCGCCGCCGTGGGCCGAGACGATGGCCACCGCGATCGCGAGGCCGAGGCCCGAACCGCCGCCGGCGCGGCTGCGCGAACCTTCCACGCGGAACAGCCGTTCGGTCAGGCGCGGCAGGTCGGCCTCGGCGACACCCGGGCTCGAATCCTCCCACGTCACGAGCACCTGCGCGCCGTCGTTTCCGACCCGCACGGCCAGCCGCGCGGGTGCGTCGGTGTAGCGCAGCGTGTTCTGAAGCAGGTTGCCGAAGACCTGGGCGAGGCGGGCGCTGTCGCCGAAGACCCGCGCCGCGGCGCCCGGCTCGAACGACACGTCGAAGCCCTTGTCGTGCAGCGCGCCGCGGTGCGCCTGCAGCACGTCGTCGACCACGTCGGCGAGGTCGAGCGGTTCCTTGTGGTACGTGAGCGCGCCGGTGTCGGACAGGGACAGCATGCGCAGGTCGTCCACCAGCCGCGACAGGTGCCCGACCTCCTGCGCGAGCGAGCCGAGGCTCGCGGCCCCGAGCGGCCGCACGCCGTCCTGCAGCGCCTCGATCTCGGCGCGCAGCACGGCCAGCGGCGTGCGCAGTTCGTGCGCGATGTCGGCGATCCACTGCTGGCGGGCGCGCTGCGCGGCCTCGAGCGTGCGCGCGAGGTGGTTGAAATCCTCGGCCAGCTGGGCCAGTTCGTCATGACCCTGCACCGCGATGCGGACCTCGTAGTGGCCCTGGATCAGCGCATGCGCTCCCGCCGCGAGGCGCCGGATGCGGCGCGCGAGCCACCACGACAGCAGCGCACTGACCGCGAGGCCGGCCACCAGCATGCCCACCGCGATCGCGCCGAACTTGCGGTTCTGCTGCGCGGCGAAGAGCTTCTCGAGCGACGCGACCGTCTTCAGCCGCGGCACGTAGCCGAGGTAGCCGATGACACGGCCCTCGCGGACGATGGGCTTCTGCACCGCCTCGGCGACCATCTCCTGGCGGCCGACGAGCAGCTTGCCGTCGGCGTCGAACAGCATCAGGCGCGGGTCGATGGTGAGCAGCGGATCGGGCGGAGGCCCGGGAGGTGGTGCGTCGCCCGGCGCGGACGCGGCGGGTTCGGCGGGCACCGAGGCGGCCGATGCGGGCTCGTCGCCGCGGCGCACGGCCCGCGAGCCGAGCACGTCGCGCAGCACGTCGAACCAGCGCTTGCGGTCCTCCGTGGCCCACTTCCAGCTTCCCTCGCGCGCGTGGCCTTCCGCCAGGCGCGCGATCACGGGCTGCAGGCGGGCCTCGTCGGCGCGGTTGAGGTATTCGACGAACCCCTGGTCGAAGCTCCAGCTGAACACGAGGAACGTGGCGAGCGCGAGCACCGCGTTGGCGCCGGCGATCGCGAGGAACAGTTTGATGCGCAGCGTGTCGAACCGCGCAGGCCAGCGCCAGCCCGGGGCCGAAGAAGGAGGAAGCTCGGAAGACATGCTCCGCAGACTAAGCGCCAATCGGGCAAACACTGTGGAAATGGGGTTCCGGCGGCCTCGGTTACATCAGATTACATTTTCTCCTTTTTCCTTCCTCAGTGGCTCTTCATTCGGTGAGGACACTGGCTTCCATCGTTCTTCAATCGATTTCCTCGACGGTCTCTTCTTCATGAATGTCTCTGCACGCAAGTCCTGGGTTCGGCGGGCGTTGAATCCGTATTCGGTGTCGGTGCTCGTGCTCGCGCTGGCCGGCGGCGGGTGGTGGGCCTGGCAGGCCTTCGGCGTGGGCAAGAGCCCGCGCGACCTGTACCAGATCGCCACCGTCCAGAAGGGCGACCTGGAGGACCTCGTCACCGCCACCGGCACCGTGCAGCCGCGCGACTACGTGGACGTGGGCGCGCAGGTCTCCGGCCAGCTCAAGAAGCTGTACGTGGAGGTGGGCTCGCGCGTGGAGTCGGGCGACCTGCTCGCCGAGATCGACCCCACCGTGCTCAAGGCCACCGTGGACGGCCGGCGCGCCAGCCTGCGCAACCAGCAGGCGACGCTGCTCGAGCGGCAGTCCGCGCTCGAGCTCGCGCAGCTGCAGGCCACGCGCCAGAAGAACCTGATGGCCGCCGACGCCACCACGAAGGAATCGCTGCAGGTGGCCGAGGCCTCGCTGCGGTCGGCCAAGGCCCAGATCGCCGCGGTGACCGCTCAGATCGAGCAGACCGAGTCGCAGCTGCGCGCCGACGAGGCCAACCTCAACTACGCGAAGATCTTCGCGCCGATGTCGGGCACCGTGGTGTCGGTGACGGCGCGCCAGGGCCAGACCCTGAACGCGAACCAGACGGCGCCGACCATCCTGCGCGTCGCCGACCTGAACACGATGACCGTGCAGACGCAGGTGTCCGAAGCCGAGGTGTCGAAGCTGCGCCAGGGCATGGAGGTGTACTTCACCACGCTCGGCGGCCAGGGCCGGCGCTGGTACGGCGCGCTCCGCAAGGTCGAGCCCACGCCCACGGTGACCAACAACGTGGTGCTCTACAACGCGCTGTTCGACGTGACGAACACCAACAACGCGCTGATGCCGAACATGACCACGCAGGTCTTCTTCATCGCCGCCTCCGCGCAGGACGTGCTGCTCGTGCCCACGTCGGCGGTGACGCTGCAGCGGGGCCCGGGTGGCGCCGCCGGGCGTGGCGGACGGCGTGGCGAGCGGGCATCGGCGGGTGAAGCAGCCTCTGCCGCGTCGGCCCCGTCGCGTTCGGCCTCCGCGCCGCAGGCCGCGGCTTCGGCACCGCGCCGCGCCCGTCCCGACACGGCGGCCTCCGCGCCCGCGGGCGGCGCCGCCGACCGCTTCGCGTCGATGAGCCCCGAGGAACGCCGCGCCGCCTTCGAGGCCATGTCGCCCGAGGAACGCCAGGCGATGCGCGAACGCCGCCGCGCGATGCGTGAGGCCGCGGGCGAGTCCGCGCCGCCGCCGCGTTCCGCCGAGGCACCCGCCTCCGCGCCCCGGCACGGTGGCAAGGCCGCCGCGGCCGAGCCCGCCGCGTCCGGTCCCGTCAACCGCGGCATGACCGGCGGGTTCGTCGGCACCGCCGGCCAGCGCGCACCGCGCAAGGGCACCGTGAAGGTGATCGACGCGGCCGGCCACATCGAGGAACGCCCGGTCGAACTCGGCGTGACGACGCGGGTGCAGGCGCAGGTGCTGTCCGGCCTGAACGAAGGCGACGAGGTCGTCACCGGCCTGAAGCCGCCGCCGGCCGCACAGAAGGCCGCCCAGCAGGGCGGCCTGCAGCAGGGCCCGGGCGGCATGCCGCCCCCCGGCGCCGGTGGTGGCAACAGGGGCCGCTGATGGACCGCGTCCAGGAAACCGCGCCGCTCGAGCGGCGCGCCCGCCCCGGCTCCGAGGTGCCGCTGATCCGCCTGCGCGGGGTCACGAAGACCTACGGCAGCGGCGAACTCGCGGTCACCGTGCTGCACGGCGTCGACCTCGACATCTATGAAGGCGAGTTCGTCGCGATCATGGGCGCGTCCGGGTCGGGCAAGTCCACGCTGATGAACATCCTCGGCGCCCTCGACAAGCCCAGCACGGGCACGTACGAGTTCATGGGCCGCGACGTCTCGCAGCTGGACCGCGACGAACTCGCACGCCTGCGCCGCGACGACTTCGGCTTCGTGTTCCAGCAGTACAACCTGATCCCGAGCGCCAGCGCCGCCGAGAACGTCGAGGTGCCGGCCATCTACTCGGGCCTCGACACCGTCGAACGCCACGAGCGCGCCAAGGCGCTGCTGACCGAACTGGGCCTGCAGGACAAGCTGCAGAACCGGCCGAACCAGCTGTCGGGCGGGCAGCAGCAGCGGGTGTCGATCTCGCGCGCGCTGATGAACGGCGGGCGCATCGTGCTCGCCGACGAACCCACCGGCGCGCTCGACAGCAAGAGCGGCGCCGACGTGATGCGCCTGCTGGCCGACCTGTCGGCCCGCGGGCACACGGTGATCCTGATCACGCACGCCAAGGAGGTGGCCGACCACGCGCACCGCCTGATCGAGATCCGCGACGGCGACATCCTCTCGGACCAGGGCCCGGCCCCCGTCTCGCCCACGCAGCAGCCGTTCGTGCGGCCCGTGGTGCCGCGCGAAGGCACGCACCTCGGCGACATCGTCGAGGCGGCCAGCATGGCCTTCCGCTCGCTGCGCGCCAACGTGTTCCGTGCCGCGCTCACGCTGCTCGGCATCGTGATCGGCGTGGGGTCGGTGATCGCGATGCTCGCGATCGGCGACGGTGCGAAGGCGCAGGTGATCGAACGCATCAGCGCGATGGGCTCGAACCTGCTGCTGGTGCGCCCCGGCGCGCCGAACCAGCGCGGGTTCAGCAGCACGGCCACGCTCGTGCTGTCCGACGTGTACGCGGTGGACGAGGTGCCCAACGTGCTCGCCGCGGTGCCCGAACAGACCAGCACGGCCACGCTGCGCGTGGGCACCTCGGACGTCAGCACCAGCGTCAACGGCACGTCGTTCAAGTTCCCCATCGCCCGGCAGTGGCCCGTGGCCAAGGGCAGCTTCTTCAGCGAGGACGACGAGGCGGGCTACGCGACGGTGGCGGTGCTCGGCGAGACGGTGGCCAAGGCGCTGTTCCCGGACAGCGAACCCGTGGGCCAGTTCGTGATGATCAACAACCTGCTGTTCCAGGTCGTCGGCGTGATGACCGCGCGCGGCGCGTCTCCGATGGGGTCCGACCAGGACGACATCGTGTTCGTGCCGTACGCCACGAGCAGCCTGCGCCTGTCGGGCCAGCGCTACCTGCGCAACGTGACGGTGGCGGTGGACGACGTCAAGCGCATCGACGAGACGCAGGACGAGGTGGAGAAGCTGCTGGCCGATCGCCACGGCGTGGTGGACTTCCAGATCCGCAACATGGCCTCGATCATCGAGGCCACCGAACAGACGCAGAACACGCTGACGATCCTGCTCGGCTCCATCGCGGCCATCTCGCTGCTGGTGGGTGGCATCGGGGTGATGAACATCATGCTGGTGTCGGTCACCGAACGCACCCGCGAGATCGGCATCCGCATGGCCACCGGCGCGCGCGAGGCCAACATCATGCAGCAGTTCCTGATCGAGGCCGTGGTGGTCTCGGCCCTCGGCGGCGCCATCGGCGTGGCCGGCGGCCTCGCCACGGCCGCCATCATCGGCGCGTTCGGCACCCCCATCGAGTACTCGGTCGCGCCGGTCGTGCTGGCCTTCGGCTGCGCCTTCGCGACCGGACTCGTGTTCGGCTACCTCCCCGCCAAGAAGGCCGCCAAGCTCGACCCCGTGGTCGCGCTGTCGGCGGAGTGATTCCATGATGACCCATTCCTCTTCGTTCCCCTGGCGGCATCGCCTTCTCGCGCTGGCCGCGGCCGCGGCGCTCGCGGCGTGCGCCACCCCCATCGCCACCACCCGCCCGGAGCTCGCGCTGCCGGCCACCTGGGCCGAGGCCTCGTTCGCGAACGCGGCCGACCGCGCCGTCGAACGCGACTGGTGGCGCGGCTTCGGCTCCGGCGAACTCGCGCAGCTGATCGACGAAGCCCAGGCCGGCAGCCCCGACCTGCGCATCGCCGCCGAACGCGTGACGCAGGCCGAACTCTCGGCGCGGCTCGCGGGCTCGTCGCTGTACCCGCAGCTGAGCGTGGGCGCCGACATGGGCTCGCAGTACAGCCGCACGCGCGGCGAGGCCGGTGTCACGCGCGACGCGACCAGCGCCAGCATCGGCATCAACTACGAGATCGACCTGTGGGGCCGCGTGGCCGCCGTCAACGAAAGCGCCCGCGCCTCGCTGCGCGGCAGCCAGTACGACCTGGAAACGGCGCGGCTGTCGCTGACGACGGGCGTGGCCAACGCGTACTTCCAGGTGGTCGCCGCCCGCATCCAGCTCGACGTGACACGGCGCAACCTCGCCATCGCCGAGAAGCTGTTCAGCATCGTCGAGGCCCGCTACCAGAACGGCGTGGCGTCGGCGCTCGACGTGAGCCAGCAGCGCACGCAGGTGCTGTCTCAGCGTGCAGCCATCCTGCCGCTGGAGGTGGCCGAGCGGCAATCGCTCAGCGCGCTGGCCATCCTGCTCGGTCGCCCCCCGCAGGGCATGACGGTGGCGGCCACGAACTTCAGCGCCGTCACGGTGCCGGAGCCCGCGGCCGGGATGCCATCCACGCTGCTCGTGCGCCGGCCCGACATCGCCAGCGCCGAAGCCTCGCTGGCCGCGGCCGACGCCAACGTGGCGGCGGCCCGCGCGGCGCTGCTGCCCACGATCTCGCTGTCGGGCGCGGCCGGACTCGCGAGCGATTCGCTGCTGACGCTGTCGAACCCGGCGTTCAGCGTCGGCATCACGGCCTCGGTGCTGCGCTCGCTGTTCGATGCCGACAGCAAGCGCACCCAGATCGAGGTGAACGAATCCAGCCGCCGGCAGCTCGTCGAGGCCTACCGCCGCGACGTGTATGCCGCGCTCAAGGAAGTGGACGACGCGCTCGCGAACGTGGGCCGCTACCGCGAGCAGCAGACGACGCGCGAGGTGATCCGCGACGAGGCGGCGCGGTCGCTGCGGCTGTCGGAGGTGCAGTTGCGCGAAGGCACGGCCACGCTGAGCACGCTGCTCGACGCGCAACGTGCGCTGTTCACCGCGGAGAACGAGCTCGCGCTCGTGGTGCAGGCGCGCCTCGGGGCGTCGGTGGACCTCTTCAAGGCACTCGGCGGGGGCTGGGAGATGCCCGCCGGCGACCCGTCGGCGGCCCGCGCCACGCGCTGATCCGCATCCATCCCCCTCCCCGGCCCCGCCTGTGCGGGGCTTTTTTTCGTGCCGGCCGATCGGGGCCCCGTGTGTCGCTGATGACACATGCGCGACATTTTCCTTGACGGATGCAAATGCGAATACTTATCATCTGCCGCTTCGGAAAAGCAGCAGCCGCCACTTGTCCCCCGATCGGCAAGTCGCGATGAACGTTTCTCCGCGCGTTGCCGATCGTCGAAAAAGATCATCAACGTCGTTGGAGAAAGAGCCATGGCTCACATCATCAGCCGCAAGCATGCGGCCCGCCCCCTGCCCTCGCGGCTGACCCACACCACCGCCGCCCTGGCCTTGATGGCCCCCGCGCTGGCGATGGCCCAGCAGGGCGCCTCGGCCGACACGGCCCCGTCGCTCCAGCCCGTGAAGGTCAAGGCCGCGGCCGCCACCGAGAACAACTACAAGGCGGACACGTCCTCGTCGCCCAAGTTCACGCAGCCGCTGGTGGACACGCCCCAGACCATCACGGTCATCAAGAAGGAACTGCTGCAGGAACAGGGCGCCACCACGCTGAGCGACGCGCTGCGCAACACCCCGGGGATCACCTTCCAGATGGGTGAAAACGGCAACACGCAGACCGGCGACTCCATCTTCATGCGCGGGTTCGACACCCAGACCAGCATCTTCGTCGACGGCATCCGCGACGTCGGCTCGATCAGCCGCGACGTGTTCAACCTCGAGCAGATCGAAGTGGTGAAGGGCCCGGCCGGCGCCGACATCGGCCGTGGTGCCCCCACCGGCTACATCAACCTCGCGACCAAGCTGCCCACGCTCGAGGCCATCAACACCGGCACGGTCGTCCTCGGCACGGACAAGCAGAAGCGCGCCACCGCCGACCTCAACCGCGCCATCCCGGCGCTGGGCGACGGCACCGCGCTGCGCCTGAACGTCATGGCGCAGGACAGCGGCGTGCCTGGCCGCGACTTCCTCAAGAACGAGAGCTGGGGCTTCGCGCCATCGCTCGCGCTCGGTCTGGGCACGTCGACCCGCGTCTACCTGTACTACCTCCACATGGACCAGGACAGCGTGCTCGACGGCGGCGTGCCCACCTTCGGCCTTCCGGGCTACAACTACAGCACGCTGCAGCAGACCGACCTCGCCGGGCGAGTGCCCGCGGCGCCGGACAGCAGCAACTACTACGGCGCGGCCACCGACTTCAACCACGTGAAGGCCGACATGTTCACCGCGCGCTTCGAACACGACCTGAAGCCGGGCGTCGTGATCCGCAACGTCTCGCGTTTCGGCCGCACCAAGCAACGCTACGAGCTGACGGGTGTCAACGCCGTCACGATCGGCGCCGGCGACCCCAGCACCTGGACCGTTTCACGCAGCCGCCAGGGCAAGGACCAGAACAACGAGATCCTGACCAACCAGACGAGCCTGAACGCCGAGTTCGAGGCCGGCGGCATGACCCATTCGGTGGTCTCCGGCCTCGAGTTCATGAACGAACGGCAGACCAACAACGCCTTCGGGGCCGAAGTGCCCGCCACGGGCCAGCCGGCGTTCCCGGGCGCGAACCTCTACAACCCGGACCCGGGCATCCGCACGGCGCGCATCCTCCCGACGGGTGCGCACACGGCCGGCGAAACGACCACGGTCGGCCTGTACGCGTTCGACACCCTGAAGATCAACGAGGCATTCCGCGTCAACGGCGGCCTGCGCTTCGACCGCTATCGCACCGTCTATGACGACGTCTCCGCGACCCAGGTGGCCACGTCCCTCGGCAAGGTCGGCAACCTGCTGACTTACAAGTTCGGCGCGCTCTACAAGCCCGCCACCAATGGCAGCGTCTACATCAGCTACGGCTCGTCCGAACGGCCGCCCGGCTCCGATGGCGGCACGCTCAGCTCGTCGGCGACCAGCAACAACAACCCGAACCTCGATCCGTCGGAGGCCACCAACTTCGAGATCGGGACGAAGTGGGAACTGCTGGACAACCGGCTCGCCCTGACCGCTGCCATCTACCGCGCGAAGAACAAGAACGACGTGGTCTCGCGCGACGCCGTCACCGGCGACCCCATCGCGATCGGGAAGAAGCGCGTGGACGGCATCGAACTCGGCGCGGCCGGCATGCTGACCAGCGCATGGCAGGTGAGCGCCGGCCTGGGCCTGATGGACACCGAGATCGAGGTGACCAACAACGCCGCCCAGCAAGGCCAGGAGTTGCCCTGGTCCCCGAAGGTCGCCTTCACCGCGTGGACCACGTACCGCCTGCCGATGGGCCTGACCGTGGGTGGCGGCGCCCGCTACCAGGGCAAGGCGAAGCGCAACAGCAACAACACGCTGGGCACCTCGACCGGCCTGGGCGAGCTGCCTGACTACTGGGTGTTCGACGCGATGGCCAGCTACGCCGTCACGAACAACCTGACGCTGCAGCTCAACGTGTACAACGTGGCCGACGAGTTCTACATGAAGTCGATGAACAGCGGCGGTTCGCGGTACACGCTCGGCACGCCGCGCTCCGCGTCGCTGCAGGCCAACCTGAGCTTCTGACCCACCGCAAGGCACCCGCCGCGAGGCGGTGCGACACTGGAGGCCCCTTCCCCGGAAGGGGCCTTTTCACTGGAGTCCACGACATGATGTTGCACGTCCCCAACGTCCTGACACCCGACCAGGTGGCGGACCTGCGCCGCCGCCTCGACGCCACCGACTGGGTCGACGGCCGCGAGACGGTGGGGCCGCAAGGCGCGCTCGTGAAGCGCAACCGGCAGCTGCCCGAAACCTCGCCGGTGTCGCAGGAGCTTGGGGTCATCGTGCTGAAGGCCCTCGCCGCGCAGCCGCTGTACTTCTCGGCCGCACTGCCGCTGCGCACCGTGCCGCCCCTCTTCAACCGCTACGAAGGCGGCGAACACTACGGCGACCACATCGACGGCTCGGTGCGCTCCGTGCCCGGCACGGGCCTGCGCCTGCGCACCGACATCTCGTGCACGCTGTTCCTCACGCCGCCCGAGGACTACGACGGCGGCGAACTGGTGGTGGTGGACAGCTACGGCACCCACGAGGTCAAGCTGCCCGCCGGCGACCTGATCGTCTACCCGGCCTCGAGCGTGCACCGGGTCGAACCCGTCACGCGCGGCGCGCGGGTGTGCTCGTTCTTCTGGGTGCAGAGCATGGTGCGGGACGACTGGCGTCGCTCCATGCTGTTTGAACTCGACCGCAACATCCAGTCGCTGCGGCAGCGCGTGGGCGACGGCCCCGAGATCGTGGGCCTCACCGGTCACTATCACAACCTGCTCCGCCAGTGGAGCGACGTCTGAGCGCCCGTCAGTAGACGTCGCGGCGGTAGCGCCCGTCGTCCATCAATCGCGCCACGCCATCGGCGCCCACGATCTCCGTGAGCGCGGCGTCCACGCCCCCCGCCATGCCCTGCAGGCTGCCGCACACGTACACCGCGGCGCCGTCGTCGAGCCAGGCCTTCACGTCGGCCGCGGCCTCGCGCAGGCGGTCCTGCACGTAGACCTTCCGCGGCGTGTCGCGCGAGAACACGAGGTCGGCGCGGGCCAGCACGCCGCTCGCGAGCCAGCCCTCGATCTCGTCGCGGTAGTAGGTGTCGTGCGCCGCCTGGCGTTCTCCGAACACGAGCCAGCAGCGCGCCGCGCCGGCCGCCGCGCGCGCCCGCAGGTGCCCCCGCAGTCCCGCGAGGCCGGTGCCGTTGCCCACGAGGATCAGCGGCCGCGTGGCGTTGTCGCCCAGCTGGAAGTTCGCATGCGGCCGCAGCCGGAGGTCGATCGAACCGCCCACCTCGACGCCTTCGGTGAGCCATCCCGACGCCACACCCGGCGAGCCGTCGGCGTGCCGCTCCTGGCGCACGAGCAGGTGCACCCGGCCGTCGGCCGCGATCGACGCGATGGAATACTCCCGCGGACGCGACGGGTCGCCGGGGGCCCGGACCTGCACCAGATCACCGGACTGCCAGCCTGCGGCCTCGCCGTTCGCCGGCGCCAGTTCCAGATGGAACGTGGGGCCGCCCGCACTGCCCGGGTTCAGGTGCTCCCGCACGAGCAGGCGCCAGGGCTCCCAGTCCGGCGCCTGCCAGTCGGGCAGGTCGCTCGTGCCGGCGAGGTGGCTCAGCCGGTGATGCCACTCGGCCATCCCGGCTTCGCTGGCGTTGTCCACCTCGATGCGCTCGAAGAGCTGGGACGCGCCCGTGGTGCCGAGCCACTCGTCGAGCGCGCGGCCGAAGCCGCAGAAGTGGCGGTACTCCTTGTCGCCCAGCGCCAGCACGCCATGGTGGAGGTTCGGCAGCGAACGCGCCTCGGTCATCACGCGGCGCACGAACAGCGCGGCGTTGTCGGGCGGGTCGCCTTCGCCGCAGGTGCTGACGATGAACAGCGCCCGCTCCGCCGCGGCGAGGTCGTCGGCCGTGACCATCGACAGCGCCATCAGCCGCGAGGGCACCCCCGCGGTGTGCAGCAGGTCCGCCGTCTGCCGCGCCACCTGTTCGCCGAAGCCGGTCTGGCTGGCGTAGGCGACCAGCACCGGCACACCCGCGCCGACCGCCCCCTGAGCCTC
>Ga0247823_10002275_pt1 | contig 15899 bp, 12 predicted proteins | sample 13C_PalmiticAcid_2_FD_192426 | JGI IMG/M metagenome (GOLD analysis project Ga0247823, IMG submission 192426) | Soil microbial communities from agricultural site in Penn Yan, New York, United States - 13C_PalmiticAcid_Day30 | ecosystem: Environmental > Terrestrial > Soil > Agricultural land...
CAATTGCACTCTATCCAAAGGTATAGTGGAATGTTGTGTGCTGATTCGTTGGGGAGTTAGAGAGTGCAAATGAAGTTTTCTTATTGGATAATCTTATTTTTACTAGCCATACCATTAGTGTTTTTTCTAATGCGCACTCCAATTTTTTACGAGAAAAATGGCATTCTTTCTATATTCATCCAAGCGCAGAAGGCTGGTGATAACAATCCAATTCTTAGTTCTAAAATTGATGGGTATTTGAAAAATTGCTGTGAGGATAGGCAAGTGGCAATCCAGCTTCTCAAGAAAAATGGATTCAAGGTCTATGAAAGAACTTACGGCGCTAATGAGACATATCCTTCTGGATTCAAAAATGAAGAAAAATACGATTCAACAATATTAGCAACGCGTGGATCTTTTTTAATACGACCTCTAGATGTATTTGCGATTTACAAAATCCGACTATTTATTGTCAGAGATAAAGTTGTGAAGAGCAGCACTAAGATTGAAACAACGTTATTTTAAGGGAGGATCAAAGGGGTCAGAGTAATTACCATTATTTCAAAGAGTGCTTGAAAGAAGGTGCTGCACGTTATGGCGTGGGCGTTCATGCCTATGTTCTGATGACCAACCATTATCATATACTGGCCAGCCCCGCCGATGAGGGGGCCATTCCGGCCATGATCCAGATGCTGGGCCGTCTTTATGTGCGCTATATCAATAAAAAATATGGCCGCAGTGGTACACTTTGGGAAGGACGTTATAAAACATCCCTGATTGATGCTGATGATTACCTGTTCAGTTGTATGCGATATATCGAGAATAACCCGGTGCGCGCCCGGATGACACGCAAACCCGGCACATACCCGTGGAGCAGCTACGGTCGCAACGCCGAGGGTGGTCCCGATCCGCTTGTGCAATCCCATACTTTATATACGGGCCTGGCCAAAACCCCTCAGGGGCGGAGCGTAGCTTATGGTCGGCTGTTTGATATGCAAGATAATCCTGAAGAGGATGAAGATATGATCCGCAAGGCAACGCAGTCAGGGTGGGTGGCCGGAGGCGAAGCTTTCCGCGAGCGTGTCTCCCGCAAAACCAAACAACGCGCCGGGCCGCTGCCCCGCGGCGGCGACAGGCGTAGGGGAAACGCAGCGTAAAGCGGATAATTGTAGAGTTTTCTTAATGAGGAGGCTTTGGTTTCCGGCGGGCAATTGCTGGTCGCCTAAATACAGGTTTATTATTTACATAATCATAAATATAGTCCGGCCCCTTAGCATTTTCCTTGCGCGGGGCCGGATTCATCTTTAAGGAAACGGGCGTTAAGCTCTTGAAAGGACATAACCTAAGGGTTGCTTTTGCAGCCCGGACACGTCATAAATAGAGGGCTTTTTCGGGGGCGTGTGCGTTGCCATAATTTGGCTGCTGCGTATAGTGACCCCACCTACAAACAATTAGAATTTTTTGTTCGCATTCAAAGACTAAGAAGGTGCAAGTCATGACAACATCCACAACTCTCCGCAAGCTGGCCGTAAGCGTTTCATGCGCAGCTCTGCTGACATTGTCATCCGGTGCGATGGCGCAACAAGCGACCCCGATGCCAATGGATGCGATGCCGGTAACGACATCTGCGCCTGTGGCTGCATCCGTTACAACAAACCCACGCCAGATGGATCTGCGTTCTGCTGTAGCTGTTGGTATTTCTACAAACCCGGAAACAGGCGTTGTTCAGAACAACCGCCGTGCTACCGATGAAGAACTGCGTCAGGCAAAAGGTCTGTACCTGCCATCCGTTGATGTTCGTGCCGACACAGGTTATGAGCACAGCGATGATCCGGGCACACGTGCCGGTGCAGGCGATGACACAGAAAACATGTGGCGTTATGATGCAGGCATCACCCTGACACAGATGCTGTTTGATGGCTTTGAAACCAAGTACGAAAACCAACGTCAAAAAGCACGCGTTCTGTCTGCTTCTCACCGTGTGGGTGAATCTGCAGAACTGACAGGTCTGGCGATTGTTGAAGCGTACCTGAATGTTATGCGTCAGCGCGAACAGCTGAAAATCGCACGTGACAACGTTGCGGCACACATCACACTCCTCGATCAAATTTCTGACAGCGCCCAGGCGGGCCGTACAACTGATGCTGACGTTCAGCAAGGTAACGCGCGTCTGGCGGCAGCACGTGCTCTGGAAGCCAGCGTTCGTGAAGCCCTGCGTACAGCAGAAGCAACATATATCCGCGAAGTGGGCGATCCTGCACAAGACCTGATCATGCCAATGGTTCCGGTTGATAAACTGTCTCAGGACGTTGAGCGCGAAGTGAAACTCGCTCTGCACCAGAGCCCGACACTGGCCATTTTCGAAGCTGACATGGACGTTGCTCATGCAGAATTCGAAGGTTCCAAATCCACCATGTACCCGCAATTCGACCTGCAACTGAATGCTCGTTCAGGTAACGACATGAACGGTGTTGATGGTCGTGACACCAGCGCTTCTGCTCTGGCAGTTATGAACTGGAACCTGTACCGCGGTGGTATCGATACCGCGCGCGTGAAAGAACACATCAACCGTGAAGCACAAGCTAAAGAAGCACGTGCTGATGCGGCGCGCCAAGTTGAGAACGATGTGCGCACAACATGGGCTAGCATGGTTGCGGCCGGTGAACGTGCCCGTCAATTCACATCACAAGCGGCTGCAAACACAGAAGTTGTGAAATCATATAAAGATCAGTTCGACCTGAATCGTCGTACACTGCTCGATGTTCTCGACTCCCAGAACGAACTTTTCGTTTCACGCAGCAATCTGGTCAACTCCGAATTCCTTGAGATGTTCGCTGTTTATCGTCTGCTGGCGCTGAAGGGCGAACTGCTGGCTACGCTGGACGTGCAGAAGCCACGCGAATCAGATCCTGCGAAAATGTAATCGCGGCTCTAATAAGTTTTTTAAAACCCCCGGTTCGTCCGGGGGTTTTGCCATCTCATTATATGTAAAGTAACTATGTGTTAGGGTATGCGGCGTAAGCTGGTTCTGATAGAATAATTTCGTCCTTGTTCAAGGACTTCCTCTGCCTGCATTAGGATCACTGCTGTGACATCATCGAACCCTGACTCATCTTCCGTCCCGACACCTGAAGGCGCTGCGGGCGCTCAAGCTGGCCCCGGCCCGCAAAAGCCTGCGGATCCGACTTCTGCCGTCTGGCCGTTGGAAGCCGAGCGCATGGCGATCCATTTGCCGCAGATCGAATGTCTGCGATTGATGGCGGGTCATTATGGTCGCCGTGCCAGCACACAGGCTTTGGTCGCGGGTCTTCCCGTCGGTAAAGCGGGCATTACGCCACAACTTTTCATCCGTGCCGCTGAACGTACCGATCTGCAGGCGCGTCTGGTTGAGCGCACACTTGAGGCTTTGGCGATTGCCCCCACACTGCCTTGCGTGCTCGTGCTCGCCGGTGATCAGGCTTGTATTCTCTGGGAAATCAAATGGCCGGAAAAACATCCGCCGAAGAAAGACCCCGGTGAGAAAGCACAAGCCCACCCTGAAACATCTTTCGTTGTCGAATTCCCGGAAACCGAAGGCCAACGCCAGACACTGGGCCTCACTGAACTCCGCGCACTTTATAGTGGCTATTCATTCTTCCTCTCTCCTGTGGCGCGTGCCGATGATCGCGTGGGACCAGCCGAAATTGATACAGCGCGCAATTGGTTCTGGGGCACGCTCAAGAAAAGTAAACGTATCTATCAGGAAGTCATTCTGGCAGCGGTGATGATCAATATTTTTGCACTCGTCAGCCCGCTTTACGTGATGAACGTATATGACCGTGTGGTGCCGAACAGCGCGTGGGCTACCCTCTGGGTCCTTTCTGCCGGTATCACCATCGTCTACATCTTCGATTTCATGATCAAGGGACTGCGCGCGCATTTCCTCGACATCGCGGGCCGTAAGGCTGATATCAAAATATCGGCCCAGCTATTTGAGCAAATGCTGGGCATGACCATGTCAGCACGTCCTGCCAGTGCCGGGGTGCTCGCCAGTAATATGCGCGAATTCGAAGGTCTGCGCGATTTCTTCACATCAGCCACTATGGTCGCGATTATTGATTTGCCCTTCACACTGCTGTTCATCGCGATTGTCGCTATCATTGGCGGTCCGATTGCGTTGATCCCCTTGGTTGCTGTACCGATCGTGATCCTGATGGGCTATATCCTCCAGCGTCCGTTGCAGAAGATTACACGTGAATCCTTGAATGAAAGCGCACTTAAGAACGCATTGCTGTTTGAAACTATCTCCGGTCTTGAAACCATCAAGGTGCAAGCTGCCGAAGGTAATATCCAGCGTCGTTGGGAAGAGCTGACAATCAAGGCCTCAGGTACCGCTGTCAAAATGCGACGTTTGTCTGCCTTTGCTCTCAATATGTCTGGCTTCATTCAGCAGTTCGTTAGCGTGCTTGTTGTTATTCTGGGTGTATGGCTGATTACCGAAGGTCACATCTCTATGGGTGCTTTGATCGCCTGTGTGATGTTGACGGGCCGTGCGATGGCGCCGCTGACACAGGTTGCTGGTTTGCTCACCCGTATGAACCAATCCCGCGAAGCGCTGCGTCAGCTGGATGAAATGATGAAGAAGCCGGTTGAACGTCCGGCGGGTAAGCATTTCATCCCGATGCCTGCCCTTGATGGCCGCGTTGATTTCCGTGATGTAATTTTTCATTATCCGAATCAAACAGTACCCGCGCTTAAGAATATCAGTTTCTCGGTGGCGCGCGGTGAACGTGTGGGTATTATCGGCGCTGTGGGTTCCGGTAAGACGACGCTCGAACGTTTGCTCCTGAACCTCTACCAACCTGAAAGCGGCTCAGTGCAGATTGACGGCGCTGATGTACGTCAAATTGATCCGGGTGATCTACGTCGCTCTGTCGGTGCGGTTCAGCAAAGCCCGAACCTGTTCTATGGCACTGTGCGTGAAAATATCACCATGGGTCATGAAATGATGTCCGAACGTGCTGTGCTCCGTGCAGCAGAACTTTCAGGCGTGATGGAATTCCTGCGTGATTCTCAGCACGGTCTGGATACACAAGTGGGTGAACGTGGCGAAGCACTTTCGGGCGGTCAACGTCAGGCCGTCGCGATTGCGCGTGCGCTTCTTTATGATCCCCCGATCCTGATCATGGATGAACCGACAGCGTCTATGGACCCTGCGTCCGAGAATCGTTTGCTCAAACGCCTCTCGCAGATATGTCAGAACAAAACGACTATCCTGATCACACACAAAGGCTCGATGCTGGGCCTCGTGGATAAATTGATCCTGATGGATCGTGGCAAGCTTGTCGATTATGGGCCGAAGGATGACATTATTCGCAAGTTGCAATCGCGCCAGTATGGCACCAGTGCAGAACAGACAGAAATTTAAGGTATAGACTATGGCACAGGCACCTCAGAAATCCGCCCCTGACAAGGCGAAAGACAAAACAGCCGATAAGAAAAATGATGCTGAAAAGAAGCGTCAGCGCGAAGCCTATATCAATCAGAATGAAGAGTGGGCCAAGGTGCAAGCTGACTGGACTAAAACCCAGGTTGAAAGAATGGCTGCCCGTGCGGACAAATTTTTCACGGCAGACGAAGACATCCCGCTGCACCAGCATTTGTTGCTGGTGGCGATTGCCGCGTTCTTTTTCCTGTTTATTGTCTGGGCTAACTTTGCCACGCTGGATGAAGTGACACGCGGTCAAGGTCGCGTTATTCCTTCCAGCGAAATTCAGAAGATGCAAAGTCTTGAGGGCGGCATCGTTGACGAATTCCTCGTGAAAGAGGGTGAAGAAGTCAAAGCAGGTCAGTTGCTGATGCGTCTTCGTGATATTCAGGCTACATCGGATCTTGGTTCTAACCAGAAACGAATTTTAGGTCTTCAGGCCAAGATTGCGCGTCTGCAGGCCGAAGCCGAAGGTAAGGCGACACCGGAATTTCCTGAAGCTGTCATGAAGGGTGTGCCGGAAAGCGTGAGTGAGGAACTCAATTCATTCCGTGCCAGCCAGTCAAATCTGCAGAACCAGCTCACCGTTACCGAACAGCAATTAGCCCAGCGCCGTCAGGAAATCAGCGAACTCCGTGGTCGTATTGGTGACGTCAGTTCCGTTATTGCTCTGGCGCGTCAGGAAATGGAAACCATTCGCCCATTGGTCGAGCGTGGTTCGGCACCAAAGCTTGAGCTGCTGCAAAAGGAACGTGATCTGAAAGAACGCCAGACCGAACTTAACAGTTTGCAATCTTCATTGCCGCGTATCCAGTCTGCTATGCAGGAAGCAGAAGCCCGGATTAAAGAAGTGAAGAGTTCTTTCCAGGCACAGGCCCAGACGGAATTGGCGGCTACACAGATTGAACTCAATTCGCTGGGTGAAACGCTGGGTGCCCTGCAGGACCGTAAAACACGTACTGAACTCAAATCACCTGTGAATGGCTACGTGAAAGATATCACGGTCAGCACCGTGGGCGGTGTTGTCCAGCCCGGTATCGATCTGATTGAGATCGTACCTAAAGATGACCAGTTGCTGGTTGAGGCAGAAGTACGTCCTTCGGATATTGCGTTCCTACACCCCGGTCAAAAAGCCGTCGTCAAGATTACCGCCTATGACTTTTCGATCTATGGGGGTCTGAACGGTGAGGTTGTCGATATTTCTGCCGATACCATCACTAATGATAAGGATGAGAAAGTTTATCGTATCCGTGTTCGTACCTATGACACGACGCTAAAGCGTAAGAACGAAGTTCTGCCGATCATACCCGGTATGGTGGCAACGGTGGATATTCTGACGGGTAAGAAAACCGTGATGGAATATATGCTGAAGCCGATCGTAAAGACGCTTCACAACTCGCTAGGTGAACGATAAGCCGCTATTCCTGATGCTTATAGGCGAGGACCCATTCCAAGGCCTCGTCTTTTTCCGACAGCTCAAAATATTTTACTTCGGCATGCATGATGGGGCTTAACATCTTCATCATCAGCATGCGGCTGTCAGGGGCATTGATATAGGCCAATCTACGCGCGTGTGGTCCGAACTGAGAAATGTTCTTGAAGCTTAAGTCTGCGGCCTCGCGGCTCCAGCCCTCGAATTTGTCATCATAGACAACATACAGGTTATAGTATTGATGCCTCTCGGCCATGGCTTGGACCATGTTGCCGAAATTTTTTGTGAAATCTTCCCCGCTGACCATTCCCGTCAGACGAATACAGAGTGTGTCACTCTTGGTTTCAGGTAAAACAATAACTGTTTCTGTCATATCTCTTTAGCCTATGTAGTCTAATCTTCTTTAATCCAGGCCAATGCCTGCGGTAATTCTTCTTCAGTAAATACTCTGGTTTCGCCTAATGTAATGGGCTTTTTGATCGCATTCATGACCAGCATGCTTTCCGGCGGATTCACGAGCGCACATTTTCTTAGTTTCGGTGAAATCATCTGTGTCGATGAGAAATCCATGGCGGCGGCTTCTTCTTCCCAGCCCTGGTACTTTTTAAAGTAAGCCAGAATTCTCAACTCGCCATGCTTTTCCAGCATGGTTTGAATGCGTGGCATAAAGTTATCTCTATAGCCTTCGGCACTCATGGGCCTGTCGACCATGATGCACAGCTCACGGTCGGTTGTCTCAGGCATAATTGTATTAAACTTGTTGTTCATCTCTACTCTGTAGGGCTCCCCTAATTGATTTAGGGTGTTATGTAGGGTGTAACAATTAACCTTAGGAATATACGGGGCTGTCCAGGGTAAAATCAAACACTAAACTTTATATGAGTTATTGATAATAAAGGAAAAACTGAATTGCGCACCCCTCGCAACTCTTGCGCGGCGCACAAGCTTTTTGGTATGAAAGATAAGGAAATCCTCATATAACTACGCCTTATTGATTTATTTGAAAGACTGACATGCAAGAAGCCGCCCTCAAATCAGGTCCCGAAATCACCGTAACCTTCCCTGACGGTAAAACCCGCACATATCCGCAAGGCACAACGGGACTGGCGGTCGCTGAGTCTATTTCGAAGTCATTAGCTAAGGCAGCAGTCGCTGTGCGTGTAAACGGTCAGCTACGTGATCTTTCCCGCGTGATCGAGGGCGATGCGACTGTTGGTATTGTGAAACGTGAAGATGCAGAGGGGCTGGAATTGATCCGCCATGATTGCGCACACGTTCTCGCCGAGGCAGTGCAGCAACTGTATCCGGGTACCCAGGTCACGATTGGCCCGAACATTGAAAATGGTTTCTTCTATGACTTTGCGCGTAATGAACCTTTCACACTCGAAGACCTGCCAAAGATCGAAGCACAGATGCGCAAGATCATCGAGCGCGGTGCACCGTTTGAACGCGAAGTATGGGACCGTAACGAAGCCATCGATATGTTCACCAAAAAAGGTGAAATGTATAAGGCCGAATTGATCCGCGATCTGCCTGAGGATCAAACCATCACCATCTACAAGCAAGGTGAATGGTTTGATCTGTGCCGTGGCCCGCATATGCCGACAACGAAACAGGTGGGGCCGGCTTTCAAGCTGATGAAGGTTGCCGGTGCGTACTGGCGTGGTGATTCATCAAAAGCGATGCTCACCCGTATTTATGGTACGGCGTGGCGTACACAGGAAGAACTGACCGGCTATCTGACCATGCTGGAAGAGGCCGAGAAGCGCGATCACCGCAAGCTGGGCCGTGAAATGGATCTCTTCCATATGCAAGACGAAGCGCAAGGTTCTGTCTTCTGGCATCCAAAAGGGTGGAGCATCTGGATCGCGCTTGAGGCGTATATGCGCCGCCGTTTGCGTGATGAGGGCTATGACGAAGTGAAAACCCCGCAGCTGATGGATAGCCGCTTCTGGGAAGCCTCAGGCCACTGGGGCAAATACCGTGAGAACATGTTCGTGGTGCCTGACGTGGTACCGAATACTGCCGAGGGTGAGAAGGTCTTCAAAGAAGAGCCCAAGCATTTCATGGCGCTCAAGCCGATGAACTGCCCGGCACACGTACAGATCTTTAAGCAAGGCATTAAATCATATCGTGATCTGCCGCTGCGTCTGGCGGAATTTGGTTGCTGCCACCGCAACGAAGCACATGGCGCGCTGCACGGTCTGATGCGTGTACGTCAGTTCACACAAGATGATGCGCATATTTTCTGCCGCGAAGATCAGATCCTTTCTGAAAGCATTCGCTTTTGTAAACTGACCGAGGCGATCTACAAAGACCTTGGCTTCGATAGCTATGCGATCAAACTGGAAACACGTCCTGAAAACCGTATGGGTTCTGACGAGCTGTGGGATAAGGCTGAAAGCGGCCTTGAAAACGCGCTTAAGGAACTCGGCATGGAATACGAAATTTCACCGGGTGATGGCGCGTTCTACGGTCCGAAGCTTGCGTTTATCGTCCGTGATGCGATTGGTCGTGAATGGGGCTGCGCGACATTGCAGCTTGACTTCAACCTGCCGGAACGTCTGGATGCGCATTACACCGCTGAAGATGGTTCACGCCAGCGTCCTGTGATGTTGCATCGTGCTATCCTCGGTTCTATCGAACGCTTCATTGGTATCCTGATTGAAAACTATGCGGGCAAGTTGCCTTTGTGGTTGGCACCAGTTCAGTGCGTGGTCGCGACCATCACAGCAGAAGCCGATGCGTACGCGCACGAGGTGTACCATAAGCTGAAAGCCGCAGGCCTTCGTGTCGAGCTTGATGTCCGTAATGAGAAGATTAACTACAAGGTGCGCGAGCATTCCGTCGGCAAAGTGCCGGTGATGTTCGTGGTCGGTAAACGCGAGGCTGATGAAGAAACCGTGGCGATCCGCCGTCTGGGTTCTCAGGATCAGCAGCTACAGCCGCTTTCCGAGGCTTTGAGCGATCTGATCAAGACAGCCCAGCCACCGTATTAACCATCACTCGATCCATTAAACATGCTGCAGACGGGAATTTCCGCACTGCAGCATGTTTGTTTTTGCAGATAAAAACCACAAGGCAGCCTTGCGAAATTGACAAGCCTCATTCGTCTTTGATAACTTTGTGAGGCTAACAGGCACAGGTTTAAAACAATAATAACAGGGTACTCTGGGTGACTTTCAAACTGCCACAAAACCCGCAAGGGGACTGGGCTTCCATCATTCAGCAACAAGAAGCTGAAGCTGCGGCGCTGGCCGCCCGGCAGCTTGCGCAGCGCATGGCCATAATTACCGAAGAAGTCAAAGTACAGACGGGCTATTTTGCCCAGCTTGGTTGGCTGGGTCGCTCTTTTAGCGAAGCTTTCAATAAGGCCGCCGCACCTATCGATGTTGATCCCAAAAAGACTGATTGTCGCGCCACACTTTGGACGCATGGGAGTATTAGCGGGTTCTTGCGGGAGATTACCCTCGGCAAGGGTATTGTCATGGATAGTAACCCATTGGCGATCTTCGGTGCCCTAACGCACGAAGGGACCCATCTGGTTAATCAGTTTGAGCGCGTGCCTGCGACGCATGCGTCTCCTTACAATACACGCTCCCCTGTTGTCCTATGCCCGCGCGATGCTGTGGTGCTCAATATCCTGATCGAGCGCCAGGCATTCGCGATGGAACTGCTGATGGATGACTTGCTGGCTGAAGCACGCAAGTCTGATAGCGAAACATATGAGGTGCCACCAGCGTCTGTTCTGCAAGTAAAGCTACAGGAATATGCGCAGATGAAAAACACGCGCACACGTTGGGAAAGTGAAGATGCTTTCCTCGATAGTTACCGTGGTGGCAAGATGAGTGATTACGAGCCTAACGGTCGCGCCGATTATCTTAAGAATGGCAACATTGGTTATGTGCGCCTGGGACTTGCTGATCTGCGTATCCTGAATGATTGTTTCGGCATGAAAACATTCGGCGAGACAGATGAAGACCTTTCCAAATTGCTGACCTCTGATTTTACCCCGGAACAGCAAGCACGCCTCGACCAGATTAACAGCGATCTGGGCGTCGGTAACGAAGAGGATCTTCCCCTGCTGGAGGATGCTCTGGCGGCGCACGGCATGACAATCGATGCCTATTTGAAAATGAGCACCAGCCGTATTGCTCCTGAGCCTGCACCACAAACAGCCCTGCAAGCGCCATCAGATCCCAAAACGCCTCCGGCAGCCAACGATGACGATCTGGCGCCCGGTGTTGTGGTTGTGGCGGCAGCCCCCAAGTTGGCGCTGGCTTAGCCTTTTTTGGGTCTAAACCCTTAAAATTCCGCCATTTTTAGGCTTTCTAAGCCCCAAGCCCTCTTGCTTTGGGCTGGCAATCATCCTAATAATGACGCTTGTTTTGGCATAACCACTATAGGAGCACAGCCATACCGCCGTTCGATAAACCACCTTCGGGCAGTCGCCCGCCGTCAAGTCGTCCACCCATGGGAGGAAACCGCCCGGGCGGTTCACGTCCATCATCAGGTGGCGGTTATTCATCCGCACCACGTCCGCCGCGTCCACCGATGCGTCGTCCGGAACGTCCGCAGGAAGAAGGCGGTCTGAACATCAATGATCAGATCAAAGCCCGTCAGGTGCGTCTGGTTGCTGAAGATGGCGAACAAGTGGGTGTGGTGTCTTTCCAGGATGCGATGGCACGTGCTGAAGAAGCCGGTCTGGATCTGGTAGAGATTTCTCCGAACGCCGAGCCACCTGTCTGCAAAATTCTTGACTACAGCAAGTACAAGTACGAGCAGCAGAAGAAAGCCGCGGAAGCGCGCAAGAAACAAAAGGTTATCGAAGTTAAGGAACTGAAATTCCGTCCGAACATCGATGATCATGATTACGACGTAAAGATCAAAGCTGCTCGTCGCTTCCTCGAAGCGGGGGACAAAGTGAAGGTCACTTTACGTTTTCGTGGTCGTGAAATGGCTCACCTTGATCTGGGCATGAAAGTCATGGCGCGCGTTCGCGAGGAACTGTCCGACATTGCCAAGGTTGAAATGGACGCACGGGTCGAAGGCAAACAAGCCATCATGATATTGACCTCACAGGTTCAGAAATAAAACAAATAAAATTCCTTGGCCCCCGCAAATTGCGGGGGTTAAGCTATCAGGACAAATAAAAAAACAGGGACTATGATGAAATACGCTCAAGGATATATCGATACCTATTACACACGCACACTTGATGGCGATCAGATGCGCCCCGCGGTGCAGGCCGATCTTGTTTGTGATGTGTGTGTGGTGGGCGGCGGTCTCGCTGGTATCAATACCGCGTTTGGCCTGACAGAACGTGGCCAGAATAATGTCATTGTGATTGATCAGCACCGCATTGGCTGGGGTGCATCCAGCCGTAATGGCGGTTTCGTGGCCAAAGGTTATTCCGCGGGCGAAGATGATCTGATCGGTAAGGTGGGGCTGCATAAAGCGCAACAACTGGTGAACCTGACCAAGATGGGGCGCCAGATGATCCGTGAACGTATTGCCACAAATAATATTGATTGCGGCCCGCTGACGCCGGGTGTTCTTACCGTCTCATGGGAAAACAAGAATAGCGGCTTTCAGGAAAAGATCGCCGAAGCCAATGGCAAACTGGATCTCGGTCTTGAATACTGGACCGCTGAACAGGTGCAGGAACACTGCAAAACAGAACGTTATGTTGATGGCATTTTCTCGCCACATGATTTCCAATTTCATTCTCTACGTTACATTCACGGCCTTGCACAACTGATTGAACAGCGCGGCGGCAAGATCTTCGAGAATACGCGTGCCTTGTCGATCAAGAAAGAAGGCCAAGGCTGGCTGGTGAAAACCCCGCAAGGCTCAGTGAAATGCAAACAGGTTGTCGTCAGTTGTTCAATCTATAGCGAAGGCCTCGATGCGCGCCTTGAACGTGCAGCATTCCCTGTGCAGACATTCGTGATGATCACCGATCCGGTGGCCGAGGCTGATCTTAAAAACTCTATCAACACCTCGCATGCGATCTATGACACGCGCTTTGCCAGTGATTATTACCGCGTGCTGCCGGATAAACGCATTATGTGGGGTGGGCGTGTACAGCTCTGGGGCAAGCCGCATGATCTGGCGAACCTGATGTTCCAAGATCTGCTCAAGGTCTATCCGCAGCTCGAAGGGAAAACCAAACCCGATATCGCGTGGTCAGGTCTGATGTGCTATGCCCCGCACAAGATGCCGCAGATCGGGCAGATCGAACCCGGTTACTGGTACAATATGGGTTATGGCGGTCACGGCCTTGTCCCGACTACGGTGGGTGGCGAAGTTATTGCGGCGGCGATTGCCGGTGATGATCAAACTTACAAACTGTTTGAACCGTTTGGTCTCGGTTATGCCGGGGGCAGGATGGGCCGCTATCTGGCACAGATGGTTTACTGGTGGTGGCGTCTTCGCGACATGACATCCCCTAATGCGATGTCCGGGGCATAAAAGCAAACGGGCCAAACCCTAAGGTCTGACCCGTGTGAATGCAAAAGAGGAGGAAACTCTTTTGAAGCTTGTTTCTTAGGCTTTGCTTTTGACCCAGTCTGCCAGAGCTGTCTTGGACATGCTGCCAACTTTGGTATCAACCACTTTGCCGTCTTTGAAAATCATGAATGTCGGAATACCGCGTACACCGTACTTGGTCGGGGCGTTCGGGCTTTCATCGATATTGATCTTGACCACTTTCACGGTCTCGCCAACTTCACCCGCCAGTTCATCGACCAGAGGTGACATGGCTTTGCACGGGCCGCACCATTCTGCCCAGAAATCAACCACGACAGGGCCGTTGGCTTTCAGGACTTGGGTTTCGAAATCATTATCATTGATGTATACGCTGGCGGACATGTGAACCTCGTTTCAATATATCTAGCTTTATTAATATGGATTCAATGGCCCGACGGTCAAGCGTGGCAGGGGTATTTTTCCCGGAAATCCCCCGTTTTCATAGGCTCAGCCTACAGATTGACGGTCATCAGGCGGGGGCCGTCTGTCCATAACAGGTACGTATGAATGGCGTGGCTCGGATAAATCGCGGCCAAGGTGTCGCGGTACGCCTTTAACTGTACGCGGTACATATCGGGGATGTCTTTTTCATCCTGCGGCGGCGGGCGGTTGGTTTTGTAATCGACAATATGAACGGCATCATCGGTGATCAGCAGGCGGTCAATCTGGCCACTGACCAGTTTGCCGTTGATCAAACCTGTAATCGGCACCTCGGCGCGGGATAGCGGGCCGAATAAGTCTGCCCATTCAGGGTTATCCAGAATGGCCATGGTTTCGGCGACAACACTTTGGCGTACAGCTTCGGATAAATCATGCCCGTAACGTGCGGCGAATTTGGTGGCGGCACTTGTACGGTCCGACGCTGACAAGTCAGGCAAAAACTGCAGCAGTCGGTGCGTCAGGTTACCACGGCGGAACCGATCATTATTCTGTGCCAATAATGGTGATAGCGCCGCGGGTATTTCGCCAGACGGGACGGATGCCTGTGACGGGATCAACGGTTTGGGCAATGCCGGTTCTGCGGCGGGGGCCTCGCGGCTCCAGCGCCATGTCGGGTCATTCAAATCAGGCAGGCTCAAGGTGATCTCTTCTTTATGGGCCTGTTTGTCTTCGGGCGTGGCCTGTTGTTCACCTTGCAGCCTGCGTGTTGTTAGGTCATTGGCATTCTGCAGTGCGTTGATGATGGCGGGTTCGGTGACGAACGGCACCGTTTGGGCATCTTCAAATTTGTCGAATGCATTTTTGGCCAGTTCGTACCAACTGCCCTCGTCATGCGCTTTCTCTCCGGCAGCGCCACCGATATATAAATGATCTTCAGCACGAGTCAGCGCTACATAGAATAAACGGCGATATTCTTCCTGGTCGCGGTCGCGCACACGTTCACGTGCCTTGATGTAATCTTCACTATCTTGTTCTGCGTGCGTCGACCATAACGGGAAGGGCAAGTTTGTTTTTGCAGGCCATAGCAGGCGATCCGATGCGCGGTTACCGCTGCTGCCCGCATTCTTGATTGTATCGGGCAGGATCACGATAGGGGCCTGCAGGCCTTTTGATGCGTGCACTGTCATGATACGCACACGGCCACCGGCTTCTTCCTGTTCGCGCTTGATCTCGGATTCGTTTTGTTGTTGCCACAGCACGAAACCCTGCACGGTTGAGATATGATCTCCTTCAAAGCCCAACACCTGACTTAAGAACTCATCCAGCGGGTCAATCACATCACTGCCCAGGCGTGCAGTCATCGCATGCAGGCCGCTGATCGTTGATGCCGGGCAGGGCGATTGCAATACGCGGCTAAAGAATTCATAGGGGCGCACGGTTTGCGCTTCATGAATAATACTTTGCAGCCATGCGGCCTCAGTCGGTGCTTTCTTCTGTACTTCGTCCCATAGGCGGCCCTTGCGGGCGATGGCGACATCTTCCAATTGCTGATCATTCCAGTTGATCAATGGTGATTTCAGAATACAGGCAAGACTTAGGTCATCATCCGGCAGCAATGCAAACTGCGCGAGTGCCATCATGTCCTGAATGCCGATGTGATCACCCAGCTTCATACGATCAAGACCGTTCACCGGAATATTCAGCGCCTTCAGTTCACGGATCATGTGTCCGACCAGTGCATTACGGTTGCGCACCAGTATCATGATGTCGCCTGCCTGAATGCGGCGGCCCTTGGATGCCAGTTTGCCGTTTGTGATCCATTCCTTGATCGTGGCGGCGATATGCTTCGCTAGCAATGCGCGGGCATTGGTTTGCGTGCGTGGCGTCAGTGCCGGTTCCCACACGGACGGCTGGGTATTATCCTTCGGGACACGGAACAGCGGCCATAGCTCAATCTGTCCGGCATGACCTTCGCGGAAGCTGTAATGCTGGATGTCTGTATCACTAACGCCGTAGCGCACAGGCGCATCCGAGAACACAGCATCGGTGAAATCGAGTACAGCTTCGGTGGAACGGAACGATACCTCCATCGGTACAGGTTCCCATAGC